>Ga0265780_10005348_pt1 | contig 16316 bp, 11 predicted proteins | sample P1T30metagenome_FD_192432 | JGI IMG/M metagenome (GOLD analysis project Ga0265780, IMG submission 192432) | Plant litter microbial communities from East Loma Ridge, Irvine, California - P1 T30 | ecosystem: Environmental > Terrestrial > Plant litter > Unclassified | place: USA: California... | reverse complement strand
ATCCACTACGCCCGCTGAGTCCATGACAGCCTCCACCAACTTAATGTCGGTTGGACAGCATACTTCGCTCAATGTTTCAGACTTGTGGGCTCAGCCTAGCGCGAAGGCGGGAGCCCAAGTCCTCAACGCCGTCGCCGACGCTACTTGGTGCTGGTGAGCGTGCGCACTTGGGCTCCCGCCTTCGCGGGAGCGACGGTGGTGCAGCAAGCTAGCTATGGCATTGCTAGCAGCAGCGAACCGCTACCAGCCCCCGTTCCCCCCTTGCTATAATCACAGCTTCGCATCAAAGGACAGCAAGGCAGGACAGGGCAGTGGCCAAACTCTATTTTAGGTACTCGGCAATGAACGCCGGCAAATCGACTGCCCTGTTGCAGGTCGCCCATAACTACGAAGAGCAGGGCCAGCTGGTCAAACTCTATACGGCGGCGATCGACAACCGCTATGGCGTCGGCCTGATCACCTCGCGCCTGGGCGCCCAGCGCGATGCCGAGGTGTTCGACACCGACACCAATTTCCTCGAGCAAGTATCCGGCGTGGCTTGCCTGCTGGTGGATGAATCGCAGTTCCTCACCAGCGCCCAGGTCAGCCAGCTGCACCAGCTGGCCCAGGTGCGTGGCGTGCCCGTCATCTGCTATGGCCTGCGCAGCGATTTCCGTGGCGAGCCATTCCCCGGCTCGGCCTACCTGCTGGCGCTGGCCGACGATATCGAAGAAATCAAGAATATCTGCACCTGCGGCAAGAAGGCGACCATGAATATCCGCGTCGACGAGCAGGGCCGCCGCATCCGCGAAGGCGAGCAGGTCAGCATCGGCGGCAACGAAAGCTACCGCCAGGCTTGCGGGCGTTGTTTCTACTCGGCCTGAGCGCGCCATGTCGTTCGCCTGCGGCGCCTGGCTCCCGGTCGCCGCCTGCGCCGCGGCAGGCCCCGCGCTCGACATCTTTCTCTACCTGATCCCCTCGGCCGCGCTGGCCGTGCTGCTGTGGATCGCGTCCAGCGCCCATCCCGCCTTCTTCGTCTTCACCGCCGCCGGCACCCTGTGCCATGAGCTCGCTCACTTCTCGGTAGGCCTGCTGACCAATGCCGAGCCGGTCGGCATGAGCGTCTTCCCGCGCCGCATCAAGCGGTCAAGGGGGAGCCAACCCGGCGGGCATAACTGGGAACTCGGCTCGGTCACCTTCGCCAACCTGCGCTGGTATAACGCGGCGCCGGCCGCGCTGGCGCCGCTGCTGGTGCTGCTCGTGCCGCTTGGCGTCGCATGGTGGCGCACGCGCGGCGGCTTGCGCTTCGAGCCGCTCGACCTGGCCATCATGTTCTTCCTTGCGCCCCAATTCCTGTCATTCTGGCCATCGCCGGTCGACTGGAAGCTGGCGGCCCGATCCTGGCCGTGGGCGCCATTGCTGGCGCTGGTCCTGGCATGCTGGTATTTCAAGGATGCGGCCCTGGGTATTATTAATGCGTAAATACTCGGCGAAAAATCGCTTACGGCAGACTTAATTCGCGGCGATTCCGGCGTTTCAAGCGGGACAAGCCGCCTCTGGCACGTGGTTCTATCCTGTAGAATGGACCGCAAAGCGCGGTATGGCTGGCTTATCGATATGTGGTCATGTCGCAATCCGCAGGAATTCCGTACGGAGAATCGCAGAATGAAGAAGCACGTGCTCATCGCCGCCATGGCGTTTGCCATGTCAGCCCATGTGGTGACCGCACAGCCCGAGAAATCGGCTGCCATCGCAACACCGGCTGCGCCTGCCAAGCCCGCAGACTCCAAGAAAGCCGCTCCGCCTCCGGCCTCGCTCGAGATGAAGCCGATCGCCGCCCAGACCCAGGCCGCCCTGTGGGCCTCGCGCGTGCTGGGCCGCTACCATTACAGCCCGATTCCGCTCGACGACGCCATGTCGGCCAAGATCTTCGATAATTACTTCGATGGCCTCGACGGCGAGAAGCTGTACTTCGTGCAGGCCGACCTGGATCATTTCGCCGGTCTGCGCACCAAGATGGATGACGCCATCAACAACGAAGACCTGACCGCCCCGTTTGCGGTCTACAACCTGTACCAGAAGCGCTTCGCCGAACGCATGTCCTATGCGCGCGGGCTGCTCAAGACCAAGCTCGAGTTCAACAGCGACGAGACCATGGAGCTCGACCGCGAGAAGGCGGCCTGGGCCAAGGACGAGGATGAAATCCGCGACCTGTGGCGCAAGCGTGTCAAGAACGACTGGCTGCGCCTCAAGTTGGCCGGCAAGGATGACAAGGCGATCCGCGAGACGCTCGACAAGCGCTACGACAACTACGTCAACCGCATCCGCAAGCTGAACAACGAAGACGTGTTCCAGATGTTCATGAATGCGTATGCGACCGCGATCGAGCCGCACACCAACTACCTCGGCCCGCGTTCGGCCGACAGCTTCGACATCGCGATGCGCCTGTCGCTGGAAGGCATCGGCTGCACGCTGGAGTCGCGCGACGACTACACCATCATCCGCCAGATCGTGCCGGGCAGCCCGGCCGAGAAATCCGGCAAGCTGAAGGTTGGCGACCGCATTGTCGGCGTGGCCCAGGGCGACAAGCCGATCGTCGACGTGCTGGGCTGGCGCCTGGACGACGTGGTGGCGCTGGTGCGCGGCGAGAAGGGCACCACTGTGCGCCTTGACGTCATCCCCGGCGATGGCGGCGTCGACGCCAAGCACGTGATCGTGCCGATCGTGCGTAACAAGATCAACCTCGAAGAGCAGGCCGCCAAGAAGTCGATCATCAAGGTCAAGGAAAACGGCGTCGAGCGCCGCATCGGCGTCATTGCGCTGCCGACCTTCTACCAGGACTTCGAAGCGCGCCGCAAGGGCGAGCGCGATTTCCGCAGCGCGACCCGCGACGTCGAGCGCATCCTCACTGAACTCAAGAAAGAGAAGGTCGACAACGTCCTGATCGACCTGCGCAACAACGGCGGCGGCTCGCTGACCGAGGCGGTCGAACTCACTGGCCTCTTCATCGACAAGGGCCCGGTCGTGATGCAGCGCACGGCCGAAGGCCGGGTCGAAGTCGAAAGCGACACCAGGGCGGGCCTGGCCTGGGACGGCCCGATGGGCGTCCTGATCAACCGCGGTTCGGCCTCGGCGTCCGAGATCTTCGCGGCGGCGATCCAGGATTACGGCCGCGGCCTCGTGATCGGCGAGCCGAGCTTCGGCAAGGGCACGGTCCAGACCCTGATCGATCTCGACCGCTTTGCGCCGAACGAGAAGATGCGCTATGGCGAATTGAAGATGACCATCGCCCAGTTCTTCCGCATCAATGGCGGCACCACCCAGCTGCGCGGCGTGACGCCGGACATCAAGCTGCCGGTGCTGACCGATCTGGACACCTTTGGCGAATCGTCCTACGACAATGCGCTGCCGTGGGTGGCGATCAAGCCGGCGCAATACATGCCGCTGGGCGACCTGAAGGAGCTCGTCGCACCGCTGCAGAAGCGCCATGAAGAACGCATCGCCAACGACAAGGACTTCCAGTTCCTGCAGGAAGACATCAATGAGGTGCTGAAGCTGCGCAAGGAGAATGTCATCTCGCTGAACGAGGTCGTGCGCCGCAAGGAGCGCGATGCCCAGGATGCACGGTCGAAGCTGCGCGAAGCACGCCTGGCAGGCGTCTCGGTGAATCAAGATGAGCCGGCCAGCGGGCCGGGCAGCGCCGAGAAGCGCGCCGAGGGGCCGGATCCAACCAAGCCCAAGAAATCGGTGGTCGCCGTCCGCGGCACTCCGCGCCAGGACGATGGCCTGCAAGGCGACGAGCGCGATCTCCAGGCCGAACTGGCGGCCGAGAAGGCAGCCAAGGATGCCAAGGACGTGATGCTGCAAGAGGCGGCCAACATCCTGGCGGACGAGGTCGGCATGCTCAAGACCGATACCCGGATGGCTTCGCGCGTCATGCCGTATATGACGGTGGTCGACAGCAAGTAATCACCTGCGAAGCGCGGCACGACGCCGCGCGATCCCGTGAAGGCCACGCCCTGACAGGCGTGGCCTTTTTTATTTGGCGCTGTCATCGTTATCTGTTGATGACCCCGAATGCAATACGCAGCAATTGCTCGACAGACGTGACTCGCCCGCCATCGAGCGCCCAATGCCACCCCAGATAGTTCGGGAGCCAGCGCGACGCCACGCCATGAAAGCGCGCCAGCCATTCCTTGAAACGCCGGTGATAAGAGTTGACGTTCTGAACATGAAGGGCGCCGTCGGCGCCGTTGCGGACGCGTTCGCCAGCGCTGAGATTGACAGCCTTGTGGGCGATGCGATGGGCACGGGCGAAGGCGGGATAGGCGGCGTTGGCGTCGGTGACCAGCAGCGCCTGGGGATCGAGTTTCGGTAGCAGGTGCCTGACCAACTGGGCCACCTTCAAGGCGCCGCGTCCAGTGACCGCGTCGATGGTTTTTCCGCTACGGTCGCGCGCCACAAGGATGCAGTCGAGGTGACGTGAAATCCCGCGCAGGGCGGACTTGCCGCCGCGCTTGCGCGGCTTCCGATCGAGCTTGCGTGAGCCCTTCTGCGATTCGAGCAGGAATGTTTCATCGGCCTCGACGATACCGACCAGGCGCTCGGGCCGGTCGTGCTTGACCCGGTCGAGAAAGCGGTGGCGCCAGCGAAACGTCGTGTTGGGGTGCACGCCGACCCGCTTGGCAGCAGAACGGACTGTGCGGGAGTCGAGCACCGTGTCCAGATAGTCGAGCCACTTGCACTTGTGCCTGAGCCGCGCCAGCGGCGTGCCGCTCAGGTCGTTGAAGGTGCGCCCGCATGCGCAACAGCGAAAGCGCTGCAGGTCGTTGGCCTGGCCGTGCCGGTGGCACCGCTCGCAGGCGCAATCGGGGCAGCAGCGCCTCTTTGACCGGATCTCGCCGATGAGGGCGACTACCCTGTCGAGCCCGGCCGCCGGATGCAGGGCGGCGAGCACTTGCTGACGCTGCGGCTGGTTCAGCAGCGCCAGCTGGGCGAATAACTCCTCAAACTTCGGCGCTTTCATGGCGCGCTCCCGATCGATGGCGACCGGGATTGGACCGCCGGTCAGCTCAGCAGTTCGATGCTCATCCATATTTAGCGATGACAGCGCCTTTTATTTGCTGTTCACAACATCTGATTCCCGCTGTGTCTCTTGCCAGAATAACTAGTAATGTTGTCAGGATGAGACCACGGACGCCCCGTACTTCTCGAAAGCATATGTTCTTTCAGTAGAGGTTTGAATAAAATGAACTTGTCGTCAGTAGATGTACAAGTGGCATAAAGCAACCATAACTCAGCAATAAAATCGCATGCACGATTTGCGGTTAATCAAAACTTAAGTTTTTTTAGTTTGTGATACGATAACTCTGTAGTTGTAATAATAATAATCCTTACTTATCTTAGGAGTTACCTTCATGTCAACACGTCACCTCGTTGTTGCTGCCCTTTTGGTCTTCGCCGGTGCAGCCCAGGCAGATGTCGTCTCCACGACAGGCTTCCAGAATGGATGGACCGCCGGTAATGGCACCAGTGTGATCGGTTCGGGTGTGCTGGGTAGCGATGTCAGCCTGGTAGGCGGCGTCGCACACGGCAGCACCAGTAACCTGATCGGCAAGGCCAGCGCCAGCCTCTCGTCCGCCGATGCACAGAAACTCTTCGTCCAGCAAGGCATCGACGCTGCCTATGTGCTGAGCGCCGGTAATGGCCTGCTGGCAGCCCGTTACGGTAATTCGGTGTCGGTCATCAACGATGGCGACGGCGTGAAGATCGTACCTGGCCAGAATGCGGGTGGCGGCAGCGCTGCTCCTGGCGCACCGGCGGCTGGCGCCCCGGCTGCCGGCGGTGGCGGCGGCGGCGGTGCACCGGTCGGCGGTGGCGGCGCCCCAGTGGGTGGCGGCAGCCCGGCCACGGGCGGCAACAGCGGCAGCCCTGCCACGCCAGGCTCTGGCAGCGACAGCGGCGGCGGCAACGTGACCGTGCCGGCGCCGGATGCCGATCCAGTCTTCACCCTGCCGGTCCAGGACCAGATCGGCGCACTGCCGGACCAGGTCAACGCCGTGCCGGAACCAGGCACCATCGCACTGATGCTGGCTGGCCTGATGGGCGCCGGCGCCTTCTCGCGCCGCCGCAACGCCAAGCAGTAAGCGGCCCTGGCCTGGCCGCTTCATGGCAAGGCCAGGCCATGAAAGCCGCGCCGTCAACGCTTGGCGGCGCGGCCGATTCAGGTACAATCCTTGTGAACGATCGTGCTATTCATGACGACAACGACAAGGAGACGACGTGGACCTGTACTACTCCAACGAGGACCTGGCCTTTCGCGACCAGGTCCGCGCTTTTCTCGCTTCCCATCTTCCCCCTGAACTCCAGCACAAGGTACGGCAGCACCTGCGCCTGACCCGCGACGACTATGTTCGCTGGCACCGCATCCTGGCCACCCAGGGCTGGGCCGCGCCCGGCTGGCCGGTCGAATACGGCGGCCCTGGCTGGACGCCGCTGCAGCGCCACATCTTCGAGGAAGAATGCGCGCTGGCCGGCACGCCGCAAGTGCTGCCGTTTGGCGTCAATATGGTGGCGCCCGTGATCATGGCCTTCGGCAGCCAGCAGCAGAAGGATTATTATCTGCCGCGCATCCTGGCCTGCGAGGACTGGTGGTGCCAGGGCTATTCCGAACCCGGGGCCGGCTCCGACCTGGCCGCGCTCAAGACGGGCGCTGTCCGCGTCCAGGACAGCGAGGGCGACCATTACATCGTCAACGGCCAGAAGACCTGGACCACGCTGGCCCAGCACGCCGACATGATTTTTTGCCTGGTGCGTACCGATCCCGGCGTGCGCAAGCAGGAGGGCATTTCCTTCCTCCTGATCGACATGCGCAGTCCCGGCGTCACCGTGCGGCCGATCGCGATGCTCGACGAAGACCACGAAGTCAATGAAGTCTTCTTCGACGACGTCAGGGTGCCGGTCGCCAACCTGGTGGGCCAGGAAAATCGCGGCTGGACCTATGCCAAATACCTGCTCGGCCACGAGCGCACCGGCATCGCCGCCGTCGGCCGTTCCAAGCGCGAGCTGGCCTTCGTCAAGCGCCTGGCGCTGCGCGAACAAAAGCGCGGACGGCCGCTGCTCGACGACCCATTGTTCGGCGCGAAAGTGGCGGCGCTCGAGATCGAATTGATGGCGCTCGAGATGACGGTGCTGCGCGTGCTGGCCAGGGGCGAGGCCGCGCCCGGTCCCGAAGCGTCGATGCTGAAGGTGAAGGGCACCGAGATCCAGCAAGCGCTTACCGAACTGATGTTTGACGCGGTCGGCCCGCTGGCGCTGCCCTATGATCCGGCCTACCTGGCCGGCGCGCGCGAACACGCCATTGCAGGCGACGACGATGCGGCCCCGCTGGCGGCGTATTACTTCAATTACCGCAAGACCTCGATCTACGGCGGGTCGAACGAAATCCAACGCAACATCATCTCCCAGATGATCCTGGGACTGTGAGGACGGCATGCATTTCGAACTGAACGGGGAGCAGCAGCAACTGGCCGATGCAATCCGACGCTGGATTGGCCGCGATTATGGTGTCGAGACGCGGCGCGGGATCGTCCATTCCGAGTCGGGCGTCTCGCCCGATGCCTGGGCCACGATGGTCGAGCTGGGCCTGACGGCGCTGCCGGTGCCCGAGGCGAACGGCGGCTTCGGCGGCGATGCCGTCGCCATGTTCGCCGTGATGCGGGAACTCGGCCGTGGTCTGTTGGTCGAACCGTATGTGGCGACGGTGCTGGGCGCCGAATTCCTGCGCCAGGGTGGTGGGCACGGTGCGTTGCTCGAACGTGTCGCCGCCGGCGAAGCAAAGCTTGCCTGCGCGCTGAGCGAGCGACAGTCGCGTCACGACGCCTTCGACATCTCGACCCGGGCCGAGGCTATCGATGGCGGCTACCGCCTGCACGGCGAGAAGCGAGTGGTGCTGCACGGCGCCCAGGCCGATGCCCTGATCGTGTCGGCCCGAAGCGCGCAGAGCGCAGCGAATGCGGGCAATGCGCAGGGCATCGATGGCGTGAGCCTGTTCGTGGTGCCGCGCGACAGCGCCGGCCTGCGCGTCACGGCTTATCGCACGCTCGATGGCTTGCGTGCGTCCAACGTGGTGCTCGACGGCGTGGTGGTCGGGCCGGATGCCGTGATCGGCCGGGTGGAAGAGGGCGGCGCCATCCTCGACGCGGCGCTCGATTACGGCGCCGGCCTGCTGTGCGCCGAGGCGCTGGGGGCGATGGAGACACTGTTCGACATGACGCTCGAGTATCTCAAGACGCGCCAGCAGTTCGGTGCGCCGATCGGCAAGTTCCAGGCGCTGCAGCACCGGATGGCCGATATGGCGATTCACCTCGAGCAGGCGCGTTCGATGGCCTTGCTGGCGGCGCTGGCACTGGCGCGTATGGGTGGCGGCGCCGGTAATCCTGGAGCCGATCACGATGCCGACGCCGACATCGAGACGCGCCGGCGCGTGGTGTCGGCCGCCAAGTATCGCGTGGGCCTGGCCGCGCGTTTCATCGGCCAGGGCGCCATCCAGCTGCACGGCGGCATCGGCGTGACCGACGAACTGCCGGCCTCGCATTACTTCAAGCGCCTGTCGATGATCGAACTGACGCTGGGCGATATGGACCACCACCTGGAGCGCTTCATGGCGCAGCCGGGCTTCCGGGAGGCTGCATGACGGCAGGACCAGACGAGGGAGCGGGCACGCCGACAGACGCGCGCGAGCATGCCCAGGCCGACGCGCCGGCCGGCAAGCGCTGGCATTTCGAAGACTTCTACCCGGGCCAGGAGATCGACCTGGGCCAGCGCACCGTCACCGAGGCCGAAATCCTCGCCTTCGCGCGCGCCTTCGACCCCCAGTCCTTCCACGTCGACGCCGGGGCGGCGCAAGCCTCGCCCTACGACGGCCTGATCGCCAGCGGCTGGCACACCTGCAGCATGATGATGCGGATGGTGGTCGATGGCCTCCTGAGCGCGGCCGACGGCATGGGGTCGCCCGGCCTGGATGGCGTGCGCTGGCTGCAGCCGGTGCGCGCCGGCGACACCCTGCGCGTGCGCTACCTCACGCGCCAGGTCAAGGCATCCGCCAGCAAACCCGATCGCGGCGTCGTCTGGTCGACCTGGACCGCTATTAACAAGCACGGCGACACGGTGTGCACGGTCGACGGCATCGGTCTCTACGGGCGCCGGCCCGCAAAGGAAAGCTGATGGCCACCACGATCGCACTCGATGTCTTGCCGGCACGCGTCGGCAGCGAAGTCGCCGTGTCCGACTGGTTCGAGGTCGGGCAAGACCGCATCGCCACCTTCGCCGAAGCCACCGACGACCGCCAGTGGATCCACCTCGATCCCGAGCGCTGCAAGCGCGAGTCGCCGTTCGGCCAGCCGGTGGCGCATGGCTTTCTGACCCTCTCGCTGCTGCCGGCGATGCTCACGAGCGCCCTGGCGATCGAGGGCATGCGCATGGGCGTGAACTATGGCTTGAACAAGGTGCGTTTCCCGAGTCCGCTGCCGTCCGGCAGCCGGGTGCGCGGGCGCTGGACCCTGCGCGGCGCCGACGCGGTCGCCGGCGGCTGGCAATTCACCTGGGACGTGACGATCGAGGCCGAAGGGGCGGCCAAGCCCGTGTGCGTGGCCGAATTCCTGATCCGCTGCTACGCCTGAAGCCCTTAAGGCACCTGAGGCGCCGCCTTCACGAATCGTGGCCGCCGGCATTGCCGAGCGCACCCACGCCGCCCATCCGGTATTGATTGCGACCGCTCGCCTTGGCCTGGTAGAGCAGGGCGTCGGCGCTAGCCACCAGGACGTCGGCCCCTTGCGCATCGCGCGGCACCAGGCTCGACAGCCCCAGGCTCATCGTCAGCTGCGCCGCCGTGGACGAAGCCGCATGCGGCAGGCCGAGCTGGGCCAGTTCGTCCAGCAGGCGGTGTGCCACGCCTTCGGCGCCGACCGCGTCGAGCTGGGGCAGCAGGATCGCGAATTCCTCGCCGCCATAGCGCGTGACCAGGTCGTGGGTGCGGCCGGCGCCGCGCCGCAGCGCCGCCGCCACCTGCACCAGGCAGGCGTCGCCGGCCTGGTGGCCGTAGTGGTCGTTATAGGCCTTGAAGTGGTCGACGTCGGCCAGGATCAGCGCCACCGGCAGCCCGGCGCGCCCGCAGCGGCGCCATTCGGCTTCCAGGCGCTCGTCGAAGGCGCGGCGGTTGGCCACGCCCGTCAGTGGGTAGGTCAGGGTCAGCGCGCGCAGGGCATCGGCCTGGCGCTTGACAGTCAGCTGGGTGCGCACGCGGGCGCGCACCACGGCCGCATTGACCGGCTTGGTGATGAAGTCGGCCGCGCCGGCCTCCAGCGCGCGGGTTTCGTCCTCCGGCGTCTTGAGCGCGGTGACGAAGATGACGGGGATGTCGCGCGTCTCGGGCGCCGCGCGCAGGGCCGCGCACACGGCGTAGCCATCCATGTCGGGCATCATGGCGTCGACCAGGATCAGGTCCGGGTGCTGGGTGCGCGCCAGCTCGAGCGCGCGGGCGCCGTCCAGCGCGAACAGCACTTCCTGCTCTTCCTGCAGCGCCGCATGCAGGATCTGGATGTTTTCCATCGCATCGTCGACCACCAGGATGCGGCCATTGAGTGCCATCTCGGTCCAGCTCACGGGGTTCCCTTTCGCTTCATGAGGTCTGCGACCTGCCGCGCCGCCTCGTCGAAGCGCAAGGTGGCGACGGCGTCGGCCAGCGCGGCCGCGGCTGGCTGCCCGGCATCGAGCGCCAACGCCGGCCGCAGGCCGCCTTCGGCGGCGATCGCCCTCATATTGTTATTCTCCAGTAAGTGGAGCAGGCGCGCCAGCGAATCGTGCAGCGTGGCGCCCTCATCCATGCCGGGTAGGTCCTGGGCTGCTTCCTTGGCCGTTTCCCTGGCCGATGCGTGGGCGGCAGGCGGCGCCAGCTCGCGCGCGTTCCCGGCGACGGCCTCGAGCGCGCGCGCCAGGTCGGCCAGGCGCAGGCGCACCGTGCCGTCGTCGGCGTCGCGCAGCGCGTGTTCGAGCGCATGGGCCGCCTCGGCGGCGTCGGTGGCGCCGAGGTTGGCGCTCACGCCGCGCAGCCGGTGCGCCAGCTGGCCGGCGGCGCCGCGTTCGCCGGCCTCGACGTGCGCGCGCAGCTCGCCGAAGGTCTGCGCCTGGCCTTCGGCGTAGCGGATGAACAGCTCGCAGAAGCGCTCGACGCTGCCGGCGAAACGCGGCAGGGTCGATTTCAGGTCGATGCCGGGCAGGTGCGGCAGCGAGGCGGGCAGCGCGGGTTCGGGGGCAGCGGCGGTGGGCGTGTGCTGGGTTACCTGCGACAAGGTCGCCACCAGCGCATCGACGTCGATCGGCTTGGCCCGGTGGGCCTGCATGCCCGCGTCGAGGGAGCGCTGGCGGTCCTCATCCATCGCATTCGCGGTCATGGCGACGATCGGCAGGTCCAGGCCGGCGGCGCGGATGGCGGCGGTCGCCTCGAAGCCATTCATCACCGGCATCTGCAAGTCCATCAGCACCACGTCGTAGGCGGCGTCTTCTTCCAGCATGCTGACGGCGGAGCGGCCGTTGGCGGCGATCTCGAAGGTGGCGCCGGCATGGGCCAGGATGAAGCTGGCCACCTCCTGGTTGATCGGATTGTCCTCGACCACCAGCACGCGCAGGCCGCGCAGGGCGCCGGCCAGGGGCGTGCTCGCGGCGGCCGGATGCGGCGCTCCCCCAGCGCCCAGCAACCGGTCCACGGCCGTGCCCAGGCTGGCGCGGGTAAAGGGTTTGCCCAGCACCGCGGCCACGCCCAGCTCATCGCTCAACTCGTCGGCCAGCTCGGCATAGCGGTCAGTGTCCGGATCGGGCGCCAGCAGGCAAAAACGGGGCACGTGCGCTTGCGCCGCGCGCACGGCCGAGATGAGCGGCAGGCCGTCCAGGCCAGGCATGTCGCTGTCGACGAAGGCGAGGTCGTAGCGCGCGGCGCGTAGCGCATCGAGGGCCGCGGCGCCATCGGGCGCCGTGTCCGCCCGCCAGCCGAAGGCGGCGCAGGCCGCGGCCAGGGCCGCGCGCGCGCTGGCGTTGTCATCGGCGACCAATACGCACAGGGCGTCGTGTGCGCCGGCAGGCGCCTCAGGCGCGGTTTCCAGCACCGGGAACGACAGCTCGAAGCGAAAGGTGGCGCCCGCGCCGGGCGCGCTGTCCAGGCGCAAGGCGCCGCCGGCCAGCTCCACCAGCCGGCGCGCGATCGACAGGCCCAGGCCGGCGCCGCCATATTTGCGCACGGTCGAGCTGTCGGCCTGCGAGAACACTTCGAAGATGCCGGCCTGCACCTCGGGCGCGATGCCGATGCCGGTGTCGCGCACCTCGAATGCCAGGAGAACCTGGCCGTCGGCTTCGCCGCGCAGCGCGATCGACAGCACGATCTCCCCGCGGTCGGTAAACTTGACCGCGTTGCCGACCAGGTTGAGCAGCACTTGCTCGAGCCGCACCGGATCGCCCTGCAGCAGCCGCGGCAGACGGGGATCGATCGCAAACGCCAGCTCGACGCCCTTGGCCCAGGCGCTGGGGCCATGCAGCACCGCCACGCTGGCCAGGATGTCGTCGAGGCGCAGCGGGATGCGCTCCAGGGTTAGCTGCCCGGCCTCGATGCGCGAAAAATCGAGCAGGTCGCTCAGCATGCCCAGCAGCGAGCGGGCGGCGGTGCGCATGCGCGCCACGTAACCGCGTTCGCGCTGGCCCAGCCGGCCTTCCTCGAGCAGGCGCGCCAGGCCGACGATGGCGTTCATCGGCGTGCGCAGCTCGTGGCTCATGTTCGCCAGGAACTCGCTCTTGGCGCGGCTGGCCTGTTCGGCCAGGCGCAACGCCGCCTCGAGCTGGACACCGGTCGCGCGCAGCGCCGCCTCGGCCGCAACCCGGGTGCTGATGTCGCGGATCGTGGCCTGCATCATGCCGACGCCGCCGATGTCGACCCGGGTCAGCAGGATGTCGGCATGGAACACGCTGCCGTCGGCGCGCATGTGCAGCCACTCGAAGGCGTTGCGGCCCTCGTCCAGCGTGCGCCGCATGTGCTCCATCGCCACCTCGTTGCTTGGACGGCCGTCGGCCTGCAGCAGCGGCGACAGGCTGGCCGGCGACTCTTCGAGCAGGGCGGCCGGGGTGGCGAAGCCGAACAGGTCGGCCGCGGCCTGGTTGGCGCTGACGTAGCTGGCGCCGTAGGCCAGCAGCAGGTGGGCGTCGCCGGCGGCCTCGAACAGGGCGCGGAACATCTCCTGGTGGTCGCGCTCGCGCTGTTGCTGGCGCTTGCGGTCGGTGATGTCGAGCACCACCGCGTTCACGCCCATCAGCTGGCGGTCGGGCCCATACACCGGGAAGTAACTGGAGATCCAGTGACGCGCGCTGCCCGGCGCCGACGGGGCGTCGCCGGTGGCCTCGATCTCGACCAGCGGCCGGCCGCTGGCGATCACGCGCCGGTAGTTCGCTTCGAATTCCTCGCCGACGGGGCCCAGCAGCTCGGGCAGGCTGCGTCCGGCATGGTCGCGCGCCGGACGGCCGTTGATGTCGGCCAGGTAGTCGTTGACCATCACCACCCGCAGGTCGGCGTCCATGAAGCACAGGCCGACGGGGATCGAGGCATAGATGGTTTCCAGCTGCGCCTTGGAGCGCTCCAGCTCTTGCGTGCGCTCGGCCACCAGCGTCTCGAGTCCGCGCCGGTGTACCTGCAGCTCGGCGTCGACCCGGCGCAGCGCATGCGCCACCGTCTCCACCTCGCGGATATCGGATGGCGGCAAGACCAGCGGCTCGCCGCGGCCCAGCCGCTCGGCCGGGCCGGCCAGGCCCTGCACGGCGCGCGCGATCGAGCCGCCCAGGGCCCAGGCCAGGGCCAGGCTGATCGCCAGCAGGCCGGCGATCGCCGCCACCGTCCTCGCCATCGACTGCCCGAGCAGTTCGCCGGCGGCGTTGTGCGGATAGCGGATCGTCACCACCCAGCCGTGCTCCGGCGAGTGGGCGAAGGCCGAGTAGCCGCGTCCGCCGTCATCCTGCGGCAGTTCGACGGTGCCGGCGCTGGCCCGCGTCACGGCCTTGGCCAGCGCCGGCTCCATCTGCACACCCAGGTGCTGGCCGCCATCGGCGCCGCGCGAGATGGTCAACAGGCGGCGGTCATAGATGCCGGCAATCCAGCCATCCGGCAAGTGCTGGCTGTCGAGCAGCTCGGCCATGCGGCGCGGGCGCAGGTGCACCGACAGCACGAAGCGCACCTCGCCCTCGTGCCAGATTGGCACCTCCACCGACAGCGCGTATTGTCCGCCGGAGTCCAGCCGGTGCAGGCCGGACGCCACGGTGTTGCCGGTCATGGCCACGCGCCGGATATCGTCCTCGTTGCCGGTGCGTGGCAACGGTACGCCGATGGGATAACGGGTGTTGATCAAGGGCATGCCGTTCGGCAGGCTCAATACGAAGGCCTGGGCCGGGAAGTCCGGGCGCAGCAGGCTCTTGGCCACCTCGTGAATGGCGACCATATCGCCACGGGCCATCATCGCCGTGTTGGCCAGCACCCGGGCCGCGGTCTCGCCGCTGTCGATGTCGCGGTCGACCGCCGCGGCCAGCACCTCGGCCACGGTCTGGGCGTCGCGCGCCACGTGATTGCGTTCGCGCAGGGCGGCATCGCGCGCCAGGGCGACGTAGCCGATCAGGATCGGCAACGCGCAGGCAAGCACCAGGATGTAAAGCTTGGCGCGGATCGATGGCAGCGAAAGACGGGCAAACGGCAAGGACGACTCCTGGTGTTAACGCGGTGACGGACGCAAGGCGTCATGTTAGCTGGCCCCATCCATACCGCATAGCAGCGGTTTTAATTGCTGCGGTGCATCGTCTTCACTCTGCAACATGGTAGATCAGCCATATTGTTCTTCTAGAAAGCCAAATAATCGTCGGTAGATGTTGGATTGTTACCATCTAGAAAGGGCAACGAGGCGAAAGCGCGACAAAATTGGCTGCCGGCATGATGCTGACAATCACTATTGTTCCCTCAGGCATTAAAATCCTCCTTGCAAGAATTAACCCAAGGGATGGTATGGCAAGGCCAGAGAAAGTCCGCCTCGGCGAAGTGCTGATGCAGCAGAAACTGTTGAGCGAAGAGCAACTTCAGCAGGCGCTTGCCGATCAGAAGCGCACCGGGCGCAAGCTCGGCCGTGTATTCGTCGAAAGCGGCTTCGTCACCGAAGACCAGATTTCGGGCGCGCTGGCACGCCAGCTCGACATCCCTTACCTGAACCTCAAGTTCTATAACATCAATGCCGAGCTGGTGCGCCTGCTGCCCGAGACCGCGGCGCGGCGTTTCCGCGCGCTGGTGCTGGAAGACCGCAAGGAGACGATGCTGGTCGGCGTCTCCGACCCGACCGACCTGTTCGCCTATGACGAGATCGCACGCCTGATCAAGAAGGGCGTCGAGCTGGCGGTGGTCAACGAGACCGAAGTGCTGGCGGCGATCGACCGCATCTACCGCCGCACCGGCGAGATCACGGGCCTGGCGCGCGAGGTCGAGGCCGACCTGGGCGACGCGTCGATCGACTTCGGCGCGCTGGCCGCCAATCCGGGGCTCGAGGAAGCGCCGATCGTCAAGCTGCTGCAATCGGTGTTCGACGACGCGGCGCAGGTGCGCGCCTCCGATATCCACATCGAGCCGCAGGAAGGGCGGCTGCAGATCCGCTTCCGCATCGACGGCGTGCTGCACCTGCAGACCGAGGCCGATCTCAAGGTCGCCACGCCGCTCGCGCTGCGCCTGAAATTGATGGCCGATCTCGACATCTCCGAGAAACGCCTGCCGCAGGACGGCCGCTTCGCGGTCAAGGTGCGCAACCAGCGTATCGACGTGCGACTCTCGACCATGCCGACCCAGTACGGCGAATCGGTGGTCATGCGTCTCTTGAACCAGGTCAGCGCGAACCTGCGCCTGGATGCGATCGGCATGCCGGCGCGCCTGGTCGAGCGCTTCCGCGCCATCGTCGCGCGGCCCAACGGCCTGGTGCTGGTGACCGGGCCGACCGGCAGCGGCAAGACCACCACCCTGTACAGCGCCTTGTCAGAACTGAACTCGGTCGAGAAGAAGCTCATCACGGTCGAGGACCCGGTGGAATACCGCCTGTCCGGCATCAACCAGGTGCAGGTCAACGACAAGATCGAGCTGTCGTTCGCGCGCGTGCTGCGCTCGGCGCTGCGGCAAGACCCGGACATCGTGCTGGTCGGCGAGATGCGCGACCAGGAAACCGCCGCCATCGGCCTGCGCGCCGCGATGACGGGCCACCTGGTGCTGTCGACGCTGCACACCAACG
>Ga0265780_10005346_pt1 | contig 16322 bp, 12 predicted proteins | sample P1T30metagenome_FD_192432 | JGI IMG/M metagenome (GOLD analysis project Ga0265780, IMG submission 192432) | Plant litter microbial communities from East Loma Ridge, Irvine, California - P1 T30 | ecosystem: Environmental > Terrestrial > Plant litter > Unclassified | place: USA: California... | reverse complement strand
TGACAAGGATGTCGAATTCCTCGATTTTCTGCGCGATCTCCGCGAAGGTGGCATTTGGAATGTAGGTGAGAACGCCAGTATCAGCCGGAACGGGGTTGTGGTGTGCAAAAGACGTGATCTTGAATGGTGCAGGGCTGCCATCCAATGGGCGGGCGCTGTAGATCTCGGTGGGACCGCTGAAGTCGAGTATGTCCGCTTTTGGGAAGAGGTAGACAGCAACGTTGAGAGGAGCCATGATGTAAAGCGTTGAGTAAATGTACTTGATAATGAAACTGTTGACCACGAGTCAGATAGTTTTCTACGACAGGCTTTGAGTGTTCTTAAGTATCGGAGCAGCATGTCGGAACGGATGTAACCGAAGCCCCGCATCCGAGCGGATCATACTAGAGAACCGGGCGTACTTTCCTAGCTCACCTACCACCACATTGTCATGGCAAGCGCTAGGCTAGACCAGCTCTCTTGCACGAATCCAGAAGGTATATGCTAGCACTCGTACGTAAGTACACTTCAGTCCCAAGTAAGTAACAATGACTCTTTCAATCTCACACTGACAGACCCGTGTATAAGACACAGAAAATGTATTACTCGATCATGTCTTAGGGTGAATAACGCTAAGCCTTCTCAATGCATGTAAGATTCGCTTGACCACGGTTCCTGCCGGACATAGGTAAGTCGGAGCGGATATCGCGGTCCAGCGGTACATGGACAATCTAGTGCATCACGAACACTCAAGGGCAAGCAAAGCTTCTCGAACTCATTTGTGTCGACTAAAAGCTATACACATGTCGGCTTTGGACTGTGAATGTAGTGCGTGACGAATCGCGTCTTTCGTAGTGACCCTCCCTGGACCTTCGATCGCATACAAGGATGCAATTATCTCGCACTCGGCTCATCGTCCTCAGAAGCCATTCTCGACCAAAGCAATGGCTGCAGCCCGCTTAATATCATCGTTAGGATAGTCGGCCTCATCCGAAGGAGCGCACACGAAAAACCTCCACTTACGTTTGGTCTCCGGAAGACCCCAAAGCTCAAGACAGGCTTTGATTGCGTTGACATACTCGAAGACGTCGTCCCCGTCAGCCCAATTCTTCTCGGACCAGCAATCCTCGTCAACAATATGGACTTGCACGTCCGCGTAAGGAGCCTTTCGAACGAAATGCGAAACGAGAGATGTGAGTGCCTTGAAGTCTTCCATCATGGCCGGGACGCTGGGGTCGACCTTTGTCGTGATAATGACTGAACGAAAGAGTTTGAGACTCGGTGGAATAATCTTGAGGATGTGTTGAAGGGCCTCGACGGTCGGGTGTAAATCGTCGTCTATGTCATTGGTGTCGTCCCCAGCACAACAGTGATTCCAGATTAGTGCCTCCTGGTTGAAAGCAAATGTATTGCATTTCCACATGACGTCCTTAGTCTGTGTGAAGCTGGCGTGACACGAATGACAAAGCATCGAGATTGGTGGGCTTATTGCGTGTAGTGGGGTATCGCCAGTCAACAGATTCCAAAATGACATGACCAATGCGATGTCCGATCGCTCTTCGGGTCCAATGCCAGTAGATTGGGGTATCCGACGTCATTGCGTACTCTGCTATTTTGAGCCTGAGTTCGACCGGCAGATCCATGAAGCGAAATGGATCTTTTCGCCAGACAACGAGCTGGCGGCGGGAGGAGTAATCTATGATTTTGCGGCGGGAGGTTGCGTTGCGGGCAAATCTGGAATTCTTAATTAATCAGCTTGTTGGACGAGTGACCCTACTTACTGTCGGCTCAGAAGCGAAAACGCCTGTATATCCGCGAGACTCATGCTCTTTAAGATGACTATGTTCTCGTGAATCTCAGGAAGCGCTTTGGCTCGAGCTTTATGATCGGTGCTGTTCATATTCGGCATGATGAATTGAGGTAGATCGGTGGCGAAGAATAGGTACGTGTCGATGCACGGCTGCGACAAAAGGTGAGCGACGACCGTGAGGAAGCAAGCTTGGTTGCGAATGTAGCGAAGTGAGTTGATGGAGCAGCCGAGGAGCCGCGACGGGGGCAATGCCAGTTATAAATGCGCAGGAACGCCCGCGGCGATTCAAGAAAAGGTGCAATCGAACTCTGTTTGCTAGCCTGGCTCTCATGTAGAAGCCTGTAGAAGCTGGTGAATGCTGAAAAACTGTCCGAGCGCTCGAGTTTCACTTCGAACACAAGCCAGGTATTCGATAAAGTTCTTCTACCGACTCGTTGCGATTGCATGGTATGACGAAATGCATTTCGTGCTCCAGTATCTGATCATGGAGGGCTCCGAAAAGTGTAATCGAGCTGATGTACTAATCAATCTCGATCACTATGAGCCACAACACACGTGGAGCCAAGGCAAAATGTCACGCAGAACTCGGACGAGGATTATAGGTTGCAGTTCCTAGCCCACCTCGATAGCGCCGAATTCTCCGGATGCACCGTAAGGTATGGTTTTTCATACAGATCTTGTCCATTTGTGCGATCTGGGTCATCTTCTGTAGTTCATCGTCCTGAACGCAATACTCGTTTACCGACATATACCGGTCCGGAGACATAGCTCGAGGCTACCCAGTGGTACGCGTCGTCGTTCGTGCATCTACTAGAGACTGCATGTTTGAGCGGCACCGAAGTCGAAAGTAATGTGTTCATGACGTTGGCCATGTTACATGACAACGCGATGGTTGGACGTCGTGGTGTTGCGGGGCCAGAGGACACCTCCGGCCACGCTAATTCAACCCCTGCTCAGCCCTACTGTACGCGATGCGCGCGAAGTGGTGATGTAACACTACAAACTTTCGACACCATCGATCTGAACTGCCTTGCGCCGCAATTGCACCACCACCACCACCACAACACATCACAATGGCGTCCGCAGCAAAGAAGAAGCTCGTCGTATGTGGAGGCAATGGATTCCTCGGTATGAATGTTCTACACGGGCAACGCCATCTAAGCTCATCTGAAGCTTAGTATCACATGCGCCCAACACACATGCAACAGCTAACAACCACAGGAAGTCGCATCTGCAAGGCCGCCGCACATAGAGGATGGAGTGTGACTTCAGTTTCGTACGTTCTACTCCACACAACCGACTGATTTTCCGTCCCACTTTCCAAACCATCCTAACATCCACCAGCCGCTCCGGCAACCCCCACTGGCCCTCCATCTCCTCCTCCCCCACTGCCCCAGACTGGTCCACCTCCGTGTCCTGGCAAAAAGGCGACGTGCTCGATCCCTCATCCTACACGCAGCACCTCGAAGGCGCCGACGCCGTCATACACAGCATGGGCATACTGCTAGAAGCAGACTACAAAGGCGTCGTGTCAGGCCGCGAGAGCCCGATCAAGGGCCTGCAGCGTGCGTTCAGTGCGACGAAGGCAGGCACGCTGAATCCGTTGGAACGTAAAGGGGAGAAGTTAAGGCCCATGGAGAGCGATGGGCAGTTGACGTATGAGGTTATGAATAGGGACACTGGTAAGTCACACACGTGGGAGGCAGGACCTGGTGCTAATTCGTACGGGATAGCGGTGTCAATAGCCCAAGAATCATCGACCCGCCACGTCCCAACATTTCTCTACATCTCCGCCGCAGCTGGCACACCCATTTTGCCCGCGCGCTACATCACCACAAAGCGCGAGGCTGAATCCATAATATCATCCACATTCCCGTCCATGCGCACAATATTCATTCGGGCGCCGTTTCTCTACGACTCGTCACGAACCTTCACGCTGCCGATTGCGTTCGCGGGTGGAATAGCAAGTATGGTGAACAGTGCTGTGGGCGGACGGCTGACGTGGCTGATGGGCGCGGGAGGCATTAAACCGTTGAAGGCGGATCTGGTGGGCGAAGCGGTGGTGGAGGCGTTGGAGGACGATGGGGTCAGGGGGCCGGTTGAGGTAGGGGAGATTGAGAGATTGGGGACGAGGGCTTGGAGAAAGAACATGCTGTGAGAAAGGACGTTGATGGGAAAAAGAGACGAAAGGAACGGCAATCGGTGTATTACATGCCGTATGCGCAGGGCGTGTGTGTTGACAGTGTCATGCTACGCTGACAGGATACTTTGAGGCTATACAAGCTACTAGACCTTAGAGTATCCAGTCGACAGCGATTAGACGCTTCCACGTACAACGTGGCCTGAAGTTCGACAAAGTAGGTAAACATAGCTCGACCCACCAACGCCTTCCCGAAAACGCCGCGTGTGCCTTCAATCCACTCTAATGCTTCGTCCGACTCGACGCGTTCACCAGCTTCTTCTTCATGTGCTTCGGCATCTTTTCCTTGCGCTTCTCACGCTTCTCCTCTTTGATCGCCTTCTTATGCGCCTCCTTCTCCTCCTTGTCCATGTTCTTCTTGCCGCGCCCGGGCCCCTTATCAAATATTGACTGGTCCACCTCGCTGGAATCCGAATCGCCATCTGAGTGCCTGTCTAGATTTGAAGCATCAGATTCGTTTTCATTTGGCTTATCGGCGAGGAGAGCTTGGTACGGCAGAGCCCCCGAGTCCACCAGCGCAGCGTCGCGCTCGATGTCGTACACCTGATCTAGCGTCTGCGGAATGTACTGATTCCGAAAGACATCATCGTCTTCCTCTTGTTTCTGCCTCTCTTCCTCTGTCGTAGGGGCGGCAGCCAGCAATGTGCGTACTGACTCCTCGATTGATGCCCGATCCTTGAGTTCTTTCGATCCGGCCTCACTAGTGACGAAAGTATATGCCTGGCGCTCGCTCAGCGTTTCGACATTTCGTGACCGGAAGAAGTCGGACACGTTCTTGACGTCCATGCGGAGAAACTCCAGGCTGCGCGGGTGATCGTGCTCCACGGCTTGTGAGACGTCGATGATCCACTGCGTGCCCTCGTGGTAGAGCACGTTGTATTCGCTTAGATCGGCGTGGACGAGGCGGCATTTTTGGTAGAGCACGCGCATGTATAATAGCATCTCCACATAGAGGTCTGTCCATTTGGCGTCTTCCTCGTCGCCAGTCAGGCCCTCGAAGCGTACGTCTTTGAGTCGTGGCGCGGCCTTGCCCTTGTGATCACCAACGAAGCCCATTACCAGGACGTGATTGCGAAGTGCTACAGGGCTAGGCGACGGTATGCCGGCATCGTGTATGCGCGCGAGGTTCCTGCGCTCCTTGTCGGCCCACATGCGCACCATGGCGCGGTTGTTGCTCTTGTTGTACCCCTGTCGGAAGCGGAACTCGCCCTCGACATACTTTGCGCGGTCCTTGAAGACCAGGATCGACGTCTTGTAGACCTTGACAGCGCGGTGGACTGGCTCGGCGTCCTCGGTCTCGCTCATCATGGCGTGGTAGACGTTCGCCTCCTTGCCGGTTGAGATGACGCCGTGGATCTCGGATATGATGTTGCGGTTGATGAGCTGCAGCAGTATCATCTGCGTCCTGCGATCGAGCACCTGTTCCGTCGTTGCGCGGTCCGCCTTATCTTTGTCGCGTGCGCCGCCGCCCGTTGCGCCGGAGAACTTGTCTGTGAGGCGTATCTTGCCGGCATGCTTGGCTAACGAGGCGACCTGGTCGTCGATTGCTGCGCTCGTGTTTGCCGACGGTTTTTGCGGGTTCGATTTCGGTTTGTGGTCGTTTGGTATCGACGAATCGTTGAATTTGCGCTGGCGGTTGTACGCCTTTGTGTAGTCGCCGCCGTCCGCTGATATCAGCTCGGGTACGATCTCGTCGTCACCTGAGCCGTCGAACAGGTCGTCGATTTCGTCGTCGTGTTCCTCGTTTGCGGCCGGCTGTGGCTCGTTCGCCATCTCTGGTTGCTGGGGTGCCTGCTCCTCGTGCTGTTCTGCCGCCGTGCTCGCCATGTTGGGTGGTCGTGATTGTGAGTGCTGAATGGATCTGCAGTGGGTTCGTCGGTGAAGTTTGTGAGTTGTGGCGGGAGGTCGTGTGGCGTGTGATGCGTGCTGCGTGGGTAAATTGTGTACGGCGACGACGCGCGACACAAAAAAAGTGAATCACACGTCAGTAGCCGCGGCAGAACCGCGGGGTGGCGGGGCATCCCGGACGGGCGGTGAAGGCAGCCGGCGCTATTCTAAACCAACCTCAAACCACTTCTTTCCACCTTCTTTCACGGCGATCCAACAATTCCTCATCAGTCCTGTATATATGCCAGCCAACGTTTGATGTGACTTGATAAATGCATTGTTACGCGAAGTCATTGGTGCCCGATGGTCGAGTCCTTCACATCTCTCACTTCCAGATCCAGGTCTAGCAATGCAGCCTCGCCCCCAGCATCTGTTGAGACACAGGTCGATACAAGACTGTAGGCCATGGCCAGGAGCCGGGGCACTAGCATAAAGTGCTGACGCTATCCTCACTTTTCCAACGGCTAATTTGCTTCGGACACGATGGAGCTTCCAATCGATCTCCCTACCACTACTTCCTTGGGGTCAGCCTCAGCGGCGCTTGACACCATTCCCTCGTACACGCACCAGGCCCTGGATACAACGAAAGAGCAGATACGCCTCATCAAGCTACGGCAAGCCCTACCCCGGGAACATGTCAACGCTGCAGATGCTCCACCACCTGTGGCCTGCGACATGGCAACCTTTGACCTTGACACAGCACCAGAGTATATTGCTCTTTCGTACGTCTGGGGAGATCCCGATACGCTACAGCCTATTTTGGTGAACAACAAGACCATGCATATTCGGCAAAATCTCTTCGACTTTCTCTGCGTCTTTCGCAACTATGACACGAATGGTTGCTATCTGTGGATAGACCAAATTACAATCGACCAAGGCTGTATCCCGGAGAGGAACCAACAAGTGCAATTGATGTCGACGATTTACAAGCGTTGCAGATTCGTCATAGCATGGCTAGGTCTGTCATCACAGGAAGTTGCAGAGGCCTTTATCTCAAATCCGTGTCTCAGAATCACATGGTACTTACTGCGGAACCGCTACTTCAGTCGAGTCTGGATAGTGCAAGAAGTCATGTTACCTCCCGAGGTGCGAATGCTATGCGGGAATGTATGCATCCATTGGGACGACCTTACGAACGTCATCCTACCAGACGATCAATGCGATGTTGTATTCAAGTCGCCGAAGCAGTTCCTATTTGTGCGCCAAAAGCAATTGGGACGTTCGTATACCCTGGAGCAGAGCATCCGCCAATTTGCTCAGATGGAATGTCAGGACCCGCGTGACAAGGTGTATGGCATGATTGGCATTCTCCCAGAGCACGAACGACCTCGAGTAGATTACGAGAAACGGCTGCCAGAAGTGTACATCGATGTGGTTAACAGGATAGAAGAGCTAGGCCAGGCCGTGTCGTACGATGCAGGACCTTCATGGTTTCCACCAGAACTCGACGAGGATAGGATAGGCACTTACCAACGTTTTGCCATACATATAGGCGTGGAGGACTACACGAGATCGCAGCTCCGCGAATACTTCGAGGAGATTTTTGCAATCACCTCACAGGTTCATGGACCGAGAAGGGTCCAGATGGGATTCGAAAGAGCTGACCCTGACGCTGGGACTCCAGATCGCTGGTGGTACGAGTTCGATGACCAGAAGAGATGCTATCACATCTACGAGCCTCCTGGGCCCAAACCAAGGTATGTACATGCTACGATCGAGTGGAAACAATGATGCAAACCTTGACCAGATTACCGGAGCATTGGAATCTCGCACCGTAGACACGCTACATATGATTCATCAATGCGATGCCGACCCGCCTTGGAGCACCGCCACCCCTAATTGATCGATCTAGAGGCAGTTACTGGCTCATACATCATACTAGTTCCCCAGGCTACTTCTATACCTTGCTCTCAGCTCATGTCACAAGTATTGTCTCTCATGTGCGGCTGAGCTTTAGGCAACCAGTGGACCTTCGACCGTGGCTTGACGGTTCACAACTCGGTGAGCTTTTCACCCCAGCCGGTATTGGAGGAAGATCAAGTACAGGAGGCAGAATTGCACATCGTAGTAGCCTAGACCAAGTCATTTGCCTGTAACTACCACGTAATTGGGCAGGTCAAAACTAGTTGTCAGCTCGAGTATTGCCAAGATGATACCGGGCTGCTATTGATTGTAGCCTGGGATGTGGGGACCAGCCTTGTCTAGTTAGTGGTGTGAGTAGTGGTGTGAGACGAGCCAATTGTGGGGCCGTGAGATATTACTTACTTGCTTGACGTGGCAGCCGATCCGATCGTTCAGCCTCGTCTACTGGCCTCATGAAGAGTTAATTTCTTTCCACGGCGGTGTTGGACTCCACAATCAAAGTCTCCGCGAACCCATTACAAAGGACGTCTTTAAAGGATCTATCCGCGACAGCCTGGTACGTACTTCCCCCCCCAATAACACAGACATGCACAGAAGTATATTTCAGCTCGCAAATCAGCCCCATTCCGTCACGATCTCTCTGAAAATCTCCTGGCAAATCTTTGCACATCCTCATCAGAATTCACAAGATCACCCACCAACCATCCCTCCACAATCTATAAACGCTACCCATCATGCACGAATCCTCCGACTGCCCCCACTGCGGCGGCGAAGGCTGGATCCCCCAGTTCACCACCATTTTCTGCACAGCCTGCAACGGCCACATGTTCCATACTGTGACAAACAACTGCACGAGCTGTGGCGGGTGGGGCGAAGACTGCAGACGCAAATGACTGCGTCAATGGACAGTTTACCACGAGGGTCGATTGTTGGCTATGCGACGGCTCAAGAACAGAGGAAGTGCAGACTGACCCGGTTAGCTGCCACACTTGTACGCAGCCGGATAGCGATTGGGAGGAAGGTATTCGGGAGGGATTTTGGGGGTGAGTTGGAAAAGGGGGAATGGAGATAGGCTTGAATAGAAGAGGGGAGAACAGGGTAGGGAATTGAAGTAGCATAAACCCACGTGGCCTGTACCTTGGTCAACACCGCCGCTATACTCAGTGAATGGAACCGGTAGTGCAAGCTGAATAGCTGTTCCTTAGCATCGGCGCGTTGTGACTAGGCTTCACGATCGCGTTTGTTCGGCCGAAATCTGTGCATTGACTTGCAGCCCAGCTTTTTCTCAATCTCCGCTCACCAGAGCATCAGAAGTAGATCTCACCAGGTTGCGGCGCATCACAATCGCCCTGCAACCATGAATCCTTCCCGAGATAGTCGCAAAAGGCAATGCCGTCCTCAGCGCGTTCGCTATGAGCCTTACGAGTGCACCGATGGCGGGGAGAGGCTCCGGCGACGCGACATTCTAGCCCAGCACGTGCGCACGCATCAAGCCACCGCCGTCGTTGTCAAGCGGACAGGGACATCAATGGGACTCGCTGTGGACGACTCGAGGGCGGACATCACCATCAAATGCGAAGGCGAGGTGTTCCGAGTCCACAAAGCTGTCCTCATTGAGCACTCGGATTACATCAAGAACTGTCTGCATTTCTCCTGCGGCAAGGTAAGTCATCTGCAAAGAGGCCAAGGTACTCGGCTGACATGAGTTTCAGGAATTCGAAGAGAATGAGACAGCTCTAGAAAACGAGGATCCAGGGCTTCTTGAGATCATGCTCACATTCATGTACACTGGCAAATTATTGCAAATATACCGTGCCGGACCAACCTATCGAGGGCGAGCACTCAGCAGAATCCACCAAGGATCAACATACAAGCCCCGCTTGCCCATGCACCTGCCACATCTCTCCCAATAACATCGTCACCCGCCAGACAATCATCGCTAGCCACGAAGGATACTCCGAGCCCACTCTCGAATCCAAAACCTACTGGGACACGGATGGTTCCTGGGAATTGCAAACACATCGTACGTGGACATGCTGCCACGGCTTTACGTATGGCTTTGGCACCGCCCGCGGTAGGGAGCGTAGCTGCAAGATCCCATGTATATGCTCCGCACACAGCAAGGGTCTGGTATCTGAGCATATGAGTATACACGCCCTGTTGTATGCTACCGCGGACTACTTCGACGTGCCCGCTCTAAAGGATCTTGCGCTCGAGAAGTTCAAGGACACAGCGCATGTACAGTCCCGCTCGGAGGACTTCGCACAGGCTATCCGCGATGTATTCACCAGCGCGATGCCTGAAGCCAAGGTAACGCCGAGCAGCATCATCATCGATGCGTTGGTTGGAATCCCATCGCTGTGGTCGTACGAGCTGGTCAAGAAAGTCCTCGAAGACATGGGCGCCGTGACGCTAGCAGTCATGCAGAAGCAGCGCGAGCTACAGGCGGAGAAGCATGACAAAGGACATATTCATCGCTGGCAGCTAGCGAGACTGGGGCTCGGTAGGAAGCTGGTGGTTCGGCCTGAACGCAGCGGGTCTAGCAACGGGTCGTTGCAGAGCATGTCGTCAGGACATCCCACTCTGTATCAACGTATGCCATCAGAACACCATCCACAGCGCTTGCGATCAGTACACCAGGTTACCCATCAGGGTACGCCACCAGGACACAACTATCAGGGATAGCGTGAAATGGGAGAATTATGGACAAATGCGTCTTTTCGAATTGGATGTTGGCAGGTTTTTGTGGGGTATCATGGTGAGCAATCCCAAAGAAAGAAGTGGTTATGGAAGCAACAGCTACACGCTTTTTCTTCCGTCAAATAAAATTAAATGATAATTTTGAAGTGGACTACTGAATGGCAAGTCAGTGGTGAGGGTGGTGTCGTTGCGAAGATAGCAGGAACGACTTATGAGTGAAAGAATGAGGCGCATACGAGAGACAGGACGTTGCTACGGAGAACAGCGAAGACGTATAGACTGAAGGGTCGTTGTTGTCGAATGTTCAGCGTAACGTGTCAGCTTCTACATCCCGGGGTTATCGACTTTTGGTACTGCAGAAACGTGCCACTACAAATCGTGATGTGTCGCAAGAGTTTGTGCTTCATAACCAGAAGTTGAGGTTTGCCGCGGCGTTGCACAACAGCCGGACGTCATCACGACGCTGATTCGCCAATTGGCAGCCTACGATGGATCAAATGCTCGCATCAAGTGGAACGCATGCAAAGCAACAGGGAACAAGTGCGGCATTCCCTTTCATAACACAGCGTGGGACCCGCAGCGATATGGATGCAGCAGATTCCGCAACACGTGCGTCGGATGCGCCCACTCGATTGGATGCCACGCTTGGCAGATGAGGGAGCTTGAGCCGTTCACGATCGACAGCCAGTCCGTCCTAGCTTCCGCCAGACTCTGCAGCGGATGCTCTTTCTCTCACTGCGTGAAGTCTATTTCGCAGTGCATCATTCTTAGACGCCTTTTACTTCACACCCGACAGCTTGCCGGCGTGCAATTGAGGCGGCATCGCGCAGCATGAGGTTGGCAGTCCCTCCAATGGTCGCACGTCATGTCGGCGGGAGCTAACGCGCGTGCACAGGTTCGGGCAGCAGCTTAAGCAGTCGCTCAACAAGCAATGGGTCTTCTACTACATCGACTACGAGGGCCTGAAGAACGCCCTGCGCGTGCACCACCAGTGGGACGAGGCCGCGGAGAAGAACTACCTGGAGCTGCTGGACAAGGAGCTGGACAAGATCTACACGTTCCAGCGCGTCAAGAGCGAGGAGATCATCCGGCGCATCGCCTCGTCGGAGAAGGAGGTCAGCGATGCCGTGGCGAGCGCGCAGCAGCAGCAGCAGCAGGGGGCGCTGAGTGACGAGGCCGAGGAGGGCTTCGACCTGCTGGAGGAGGACCTGAGCGACATCATCGCCGACGTGCACGACCTGGCGCGCTTCACCCAGCTCAACTACACGGGCTTCCAGAAGATTGTGAAGAAGCATGACGTATGTTTGTATTGTATTATACCATGATACATACCCTTTGGTGCTGACGTACTCAGAAAAACACGGGCATGGCGCTCAAACCCGCCTTCGCCGCGCGCCTCAAGAGCAAGCCCTTCTTCCAGGACAACTACGACAACTACGTCGTCAAGCTCTCGCGCCTGTACGACACGGTCCGCACGCGCGGCAACCCCACCAAGGGCGACTCGGCGGCCGGCGGGAAGCAGCAGAACTTTGTGCGCCAGACGACTAAGTACTGGGTGCATCCCGACAACATCGTCGAGCTGAAGCTCATCGTCCTCAAGCACCTGCCCGTGCTCGTGTTCAACCCGGACAAGGAGTTCAAGGAGGAGGACGCCGCAATCACCTCCATCTACTTCGACAACACCGACACGTGGGAGCTGTACCAGGGCCGCCTGAAGAAGACCGAGGGCGCCGAGGCCATCCGCCTGCGCTGGTACGGCGGCATGAAGTCGGACACCATCTTCATCGAGCGCAAGACGCATCGCGAGGACTGGACCGGCGAGGAGTCGGTGAAGGCGCGCTTCAAGCTCAAGGAGAAGAACGTCAACGCCTATCTGCGCGGCGAACTGCGGCCCGAGCAGGTCTTCGAGAAGGAGCGCAAGGAGCAGAAGCGGCCCGAGAAGGACATTGCGTCCGACGAGCAGCTCGCCCGCGAGATCCAGTACCGCGTGCTGACCCGCAAGCTCGAGCCCGTCACGCGCTCCTTCTACCACCGCACCGCCTTCCAACTCCCCGGCGACGCCCGCGTCCGCATCTCCCTCGACACCGAGCTCAGCATGACCCGCGAAGACAACCTCGACGGCAAGAAGCGCGCCGGAGACAACTGGCGGCGCACCGACATCGGCGTGGACTGGCCCTTCAAGCAGCTGCCCGCAGCAGACAAGGAGCTCTTCCCGTATGCCGTTCTCGAAGTCAAGCTACAGACCCAGGCCGGCGGAGAGCCACCCCAGTGGATTCGCGACCTTACTTCCTCCCACCTCGTCGAAGCCGTGCCCAAGTTCTCCAAGTACATCCACGGCACCGCAACCCTTAACCCAAAGCGCATCAAGCTCATCCCCTACTGGTACCCGCAAATGAACGTCGACATCCGCAAGCCTAGAAGCCACAACTTCGGCATCGAGCGGCCCGGCGCCAGCACCGAAATCAGCACCAGTGGCAACCTCGACGATGACAGCGAAGACGAGGACGGCCTGCCTGCCGCCCACGGCGCAGACGGTGCAGACGACGACGAGCGCCTCCGTCGCCTGCGCGACGCCCGCGACGTCATGGAGCAAAACGAGATGAGACGCCAGCGCGGCGACTACGGTACACTTGCAAATGGCAGCGATCCCAACACGCTCGACATCGAAGAACGTGTCGCTGCCGGACGGCGCACGCGCGACGACGACTACCCCATCTACGACTCGGACAGCGAAGACGAAGAAGACGAGTACGAAGCTGCGCGACGCAGGGGCGGCCTCACGTATGCGATGAAGTGGGCTGAGCGCACCGCGTCGAATATCGGAAGCACTCTCATCACGGGGCTCAGCAAGGTAGTTCCGAAACCAACGCCTACGGATGTAGGTGATGGCGGTTTTTCGCTGGGTGTACCAACGTGGAAGCAAGCCGGTGAGGTGAAGCGCTTCAAGGCGCCGAAGGGGAAGCGTATCCACGTCCCCGTCCGCGTCGAACCCAAGGTCCAGCTCGCCACCGAGCGCACATTCCTCTCCTGGCTCGAATTCAGCATCTTGCTCGGCTCCATCGCCGCCACCCTGCTAAACTTCGGCGACAGCCTGTCATTCGCGGCCGCCTGGGCTTTCACCATCATCGCGTGCATAGCGCTGTGTTACAGCGCGGGTCTGTACCTGTGGCGTGTGAAGAAGATCAGGGAGCGCAGGGCGGTGACCTATCATGATAAGTGGGGCCCGAGTTTCTTGTGTTTGGGCTTGTTTGCGGCTGTGAGTGTGAGCTTTGGGTATCGGTTTGGGAAGGGAGGTTTTGAGGGGGGACTGAAGGGTTGAATCAGGGTTTGGAGAGGCATGAGTGGTGTGTTGTATTGTTATGTTTTGTGCATGGAAAGTTTGGGAGGGGGCGTGTATAGTTAGTCAGTGCGCGCGGCAAATGTACCGCAGTGTATAGTTTGGATTTGGTAGCGAATGCGGTGAATTCCACCGATTTGCAATGACTGAATATCATCAATCAAAAATGAGATGGAATTCTTGTCCTCAGATTATATATTGTTCGCCGAAGGTTCCTACGCACGGTATTATATACGTTAGCATGTCACACTTCACATCAGAGGCCGAGGCACAAGGTCAAAATGAAATATGTGAGTATCATTGGTATGCAGTAAATGTTTAAAGACTTCGCTCTATGCGCACTTCCCTCCTCTGAATGACAAGGAACTGTGATGTAAAGGATTAAGGGCTATAAATGACGCAATATGGTACGCAAGGGAGATATGACGCTGATTGTGGGAAGTACGTATGCTGATGAAGATGCGGAAGGGATACATGCCAAGAGTGAAACGGAAAGAGTGCACTGTGTTTTTCGCCCCGGACACACGCGTGCCGCATCCTGTGGCGGTATGTGGTCATCTCTAGTGCTCTTCAGAATCATAGAAGACGTCGTCGGCATCCTCAACGAACACAAAGCTTTCGGAGGAGCTTGCATCGGAGTTTGAGCGAGGGGCGGAGGATCCGGATGACGCTGAAAAGAAATGCATCTCTGAAACAGACGAAGTCCTGGCCGCCGAAGAGGTTGACGCCGTATGTGCCCTTGAAGATTGGGATTGCATAGAGACAGTCGATGAGGCAGAACGTGTGTACTGCGATGTTCGGAGGCTGATTGTAGACGCGCCTGAAGCCGAGCGCGACAACATGGCATTGGCGATGTTGTCCGTGAGCGAGATATGCGCGACATCCTCTGACGTGAGCGTTGACATATCCTCCATGTAAATCTTGTCGTGATACGGACGAGGCGAGACAATAGTGAGGCTGCCGTTATCACTGCTTTCGGAATCATCGTCGTCGTCGACGTCAAGATCGGTAACGTGGTGAACTCCAGACCGGCGAGCAATGCGGCCAAGGGTGGCGAAGAAGCCAGCAAATGAGTGGACGCGCGTGAAGCCTCGGTGAGCCGTCGGGTAAGTCGTTGCGTGAGCCTGAGGGCTGCCTGCACGATCACAAGAAGCCGCGTCGACCAAAACTTGTATGGTGAAAGCGTTGTAAAGCGTCGACTGGGATGTCGGTGTAGTTTCAGCAGATGCTACGAGATCGTGTCGTATGGCTTTAATGTCGTCCTTGTGGGCGCAAAGCCAGCAGATAGGATTCCACTTAGATGGTAGGACCTTAATGGTAGGCAGAAGATCGGCAACAGTAGGGAGAGCCGTGTCAGCAATGTCTTCAGGGCGAACCTGGACGAGGGTCGGGTCGAATGTTCTGGGTACGTTGAAATCGCCTTCACCAGCCACCGATTCAAGATCCTCCCGGCGATAGGCAAACTTGTCGTCGCCAAGCTTGAGCCAGTCTGTAAATTGCTCGATCGCCGCCAGCGGTCGGGCTCGGTACTGACCACAATGTTTCGCCAGCTCCGCGGTGCAAATCTTGCTGCGAGCAGGAAATTGTGCAGCAAACGCTGAGGCGAAACGGTCGATGGCCTCAGGACTGTAGATGTTTTGTTTGTCAAGGCCGAATATGCGTTTGAACGTGAGTTCGGCGGTCACTTTCGTCGCGAAGTCGATCTTAAACTTTTCATCGCAACGACCTGCACGGAGTAAAGCCTCATCAAGCTTCTCCGGACAATTCGTCGTCATCAGCAAAAGGCGACCTGCTGCTGCGTCCGCTCCATCTATAACATTGAGTAGGGCGCTCAAGGATACCTTTTTGTTGATGTTTGGCAGGGACAATGCGCATTTGACCTCTTCTCTTATCCCTGACTTGGTAAGTGTCGATGTCAACCCCGAGTTGGTTAGTCAATATCTCCTTGACTTTGAGGAGTTCGTAAGCGGCATCTTCTTGAGCAACTGCGTGTTCGGTAATCAAGCGCTCGAATATAGCTTCGTGAGCTGCATCGATTGGCCTCATAGGATCGTGCCAAGCATGGTCGTTGATCTTGTCTTTCCCTTTCGCATCGCGATCTTCCACATCCGCTCCTGCACAGTCAACATCCTCGAGAAGCACAACGCACTTCAAAGGCAGGCGATCTAATGCACTCATCAGGTCCTTGTCATCCATACTTTTGAGTGTGATAAGGATAAGGGGGACGCCTGCGAAGGATTAGGAACATGCTTGATAAACCTGAATGTGCATTTTGACTTACTGAAGTGGGACGCGATTGCTACGGAGATGCATGTTTTACCTGTGCCTGGCGGTCCATGAAGAAGATACCCTCGGCGATATGGCTGTGATGTGGTCTCATAGAAGTCGCGCGAGTCTTCCGAGAACATCTGAACGCCATGGGTGATTCTCTCCTTCAGCTCCGGCTCAAGATCGATGGAAGACAGCGGACGCTTGGTACGTTGCGTAGTGGCGTCATCCGAGCCAGCAATTATCTTCGTAACACCAAGCTGTGTGCTATCGACAGA
>Ga0265780_10005345_pt1 | contig 16322 bp, 10 predicted proteins | sample P1T30metagenome_FD_192432 | JGI IMG/M metagenome (GOLD analysis project Ga0265780, IMG submission 192432) | Plant litter microbial communities from East Loma Ridge, Irvine, California - P1 T30 | ecosystem: Environmental > Terrestrial > Plant litter > Unclassified | place: USA: California... | reverse complement strand
TCTCACGCTGGTAAGCACTTTCACCACTCGCAGCAACGACCTTACGCTCAGGGAACCCGTCGAAAGACTTGGCGTACGTGGCGACAGAGTGGGCGATGAGCCTCGTGTTGACCTCCCAAGCAGTGACATTGACATTGCCGACATCGTCGCACAGCTGGTGGTAGCAAGGATCGTACCAATCGCCAGCCTTGCCGCCGAACACCTTGGCCTCTTCCTTGGTCTTGATGCCCTCAGCTCCGGTGGCGATGCCACCAGCAGGGATGCCAGCGCGGATGAAACCGTCATAATCGCTCCTGCCATCGAAGGGGATGAAAGTGTAGTTCAGGTCGTGCGCCTCGTACCAGTCGACGTACAGATCTCTGAGCTCCTCGGATCCGACAGGGCTTTCGTCGTTGGTGGCGTTGTAGATCTGGTAGGCGAAGTTGGGGCTGCCCATCATGTCGTAGTCCATGAAAAGGCGGATCTTCTGGTTCTCTTCGGGCGAGAGGGAGGCAGCGTAGAAGTCCGATCCCACAAGACCTTCTTCCTCGGCGGCCCACCAGGCGAAGCGCACGCAGTTGTTGACGTCGAAGGAGGTGAGGTGGGTTGCTACCTCGAGCAGGGAGAGGGTGCCGGAGCCGTCATCGTTGATGCCTGGGCCTTCGGGTACGCTGTCGGAGTGGGCGCCGAGGACGACGCAGTTTTCGGGGTCGCCGCGGGTGGTCTGGGCGACAACGTTGAGGGTGTGGATCGTCTTGACTTCGGCGTCGATGTATGCAATGGCATCGATCTTCTTGCCAGCCTTGAGCTTCTTGAGCGAGCTTTGCGCCTCCTCGGCAGAGATTCCGAAAGTGGCGATCTGATCGTCGTTGGGAGTGCCCATGGTGCCGTGTAGTGTGCCATTCTCGTTGTTGAAGATGACAGCAGCGGTCGCTCCAGCGCGTCCAGCAAGAGTAGACTTGTCGCCGAAGCCACAACGTCCTCGCTCGACGAAAGCAATATTGCCCTTGACAGCCTCTGGGTAGTCGGAGGCAGAGCAGCCGCTGTTGGCCACGAGAATGACTTGGCCGTACACAGGCTCGTTGTCCTTGGTCGGGGGAGTCAGGCTCATGGCAGAGGCGTTGCCAATGACTTCGTCGGCGAGAACAAGACGTGATTCAAAGACATTGCCAGAGTAGGCCGGGAAAGACTGCTCAGAGATGTTGTAGTAGCTGCCCAGCTTCTGGATGGTGGCGTAGATGTACTCCAGTGTGGCTTGGTGGCCGGCACTACCGATGACTCTGGTTGGGTGGTTGTAATCGTGGAATGAGAGTTCGGCCAGCTTGTAGAGGTCCTCGGCGCGGGCGAGCAGGTTCTTGCCGTGAATCTTGGATTGGAGAGCTTCACTGTCGACGACATGGAGCTTAGTGTCGTGTGAAACTGGCGACTTCGCGTCTACGAGTGGAGCTTGTTGCTGGGCTTGCGCTGACAGGCCGAGTAGGGCCAGAGGCGCCAGAGTCTTGATGAGGGTCATGTCAGTGAGGTGATGTTGACGATGGAGAGGGAGAAGAGATGGAAGTGTAGTGTTTTGTTGATGTATTGTTGAAGTTGCCCGAGCGATGACATCGATTATCGGTGACTGCTTGGGCACGGGCATTAATCAAGTTCGGGTAATAGATCAACTGATAAGGCGCGCCGTTGCCGAGACACTTCCTCGACTTCTTCCTTTCTTCCACTGAGCACCACCACAAGAAAGCATCCCTCTCGTCCCCATCACACCAGTGTAACACCACAACGACACAGACTTCCACCCTTGATCGCGCCACTGTCTCTAGATCTGAACAAGGCGGCGCCTATACCAAAAAAGCAAGAAAGAAGATGTCTCGGAGACGGGTCACGACCTCCTATCACGCGCAGCCAGATCTGAGCCGCCGATAAGCTCGACGAAAGCATCACTGTACACTACGAAAGAGCTGGGAGGGTTCGAGTCGTGGCATATTCATTGGCGAGTGCATGTGTGGCCAGAGTCTCAGGTTTGTAGTGCCACTTCGACTGAGACACGGCGTCTACGTACACCGTCAATGTCGGCTCGTACTACGCTACTATGTTCCGTACAGGACTGAGAGTGGGTATTCGGCGCATCGCTTCTTCCTGCAAGCCGGCGAGCGAAATGTATAGGCTGGCCGGCCGGCTGGTGTGTCCGTCAAGGTTCATCGACACTGAACAACTGACGCGAACGTCTTCTTGGCTTATAGTCTAGCCAAGGGCGATAGTTGGCAGCTTGAAGGACGACGAGGTGACTTCGACATGCTTAGGATGCAAGCCAAGCTCGCCAAGTGATGCTTCCGGACTGGCTTGTCTTTGCGAGATGGAAGACAAGATCTCGCGGGCGTGTTTAATCTAAGAACTTTCATGCTCTCGGAAGTGGTACATGTAGCCAAGGCTAACTGGTACTGTATGTTGCACTGGAAGTCTTGACGGACCCGCTCGTTCGCATAGACGATGCGCCAGGTCCGCCCACGCTCTGATTGATGTCCGATCACTTTCAGCCTCACAGGCCAAGACCTGATAAACTCCACTCTCCAGCAAAAGCTTCGCATTAGAATGAGCCTGACTGGGTGAAGATGCTGGCCATCTCGCGGCGTAAAGACGATCCGTCCCCGCGGCCCCGCCTGGTGCTGAATCTTTTGGTTCCGAGCGTGTTTGAACTCGCTTCCGACTTCCGGACTCTACTGATACAACATTCGTTATCACGTTGGAACGCTTGCATGCCCGGTATCAGATTGGAGCAACTCCTAGACCCAGCAACTCCCCGGGTAAGATTCCAAACAAGCACACCTTCCCTTCAAAAAGACCAAGTCATCCACCAGACAAACAACACAACCCACACAGAAAATAAATCCCCAAATAGCCCATCACTCATGCCAAACAACCATCTCCTCCAACCCCATCCTCTCCTGCCTCCCCCCCAAATCCTTCACCCTCTCCAAATCCGCATACCCAACCGCAACTCCACACACAACACTCTCCCCCCGCTCCCCCAACGCCAGCTCATCCGCATAAACGTCCTGGAACTCCGCATGCGACTCCTGCGCACAAGCCTCTAACCCATGCGCCCTCGCACTGACCAGCAAACTCATCACAAAGAACCCGACGTCCAGATAACTCCCCGCGACGGCGATGTCGGTTGTCGTGACGATGAGCCCGACGGGAGCGTCGAAGAAGGTCCAGTTGCGAGCCGTCACAGCTCTGCGCGCTGCGGCATCGTGCCGGTCTATCCTCAAAGGGCCGTAGAAACTCGCGCCGAAGTCTTTGCGTCGCTGCAGGAGATGGTTGTACTCGGGTCTCGCGAGTCCTTTGGCGTCGGGGTAGAAAGTGAAGGGCGGTTTGTGGGCGTCGGGGTCGTCGTTGTCGAAGGCGGTTTGGACTTGGGCTGCGACTTGGGATTTCCTGTCGTTGCGCAGAACGTGGATTTTCCAGGGCTGGAAGTTCGAACCGCTGGGGGCGTGGCGCGCGCATTCGAAGATGGCGTTGAGGGTTTGGGCATCTGGGACTTTGTCGGGGAGGAAGTAGCGGCAGGAGAAGCGGTCGCGGAGGAGGGTGTCTACTATGTTGCTTGTGTCTTGATCGGAGGTTGGAGCATGTTGCCGGTCGTCGCATTCCAACGGGTCATTGTCGTTGATTGAACGACCTTGAGCTGTGCTTTGGTCCTGTTTTGACGACATGGCGTTTTTTGGATCGATGAGGATCGGTAGCAATGAGCTTCCCGAGCTCACTCTTTGTATCTCCTGCTGGGGACACACCAGGGGAGTATTCGATTAGAGGTCTGGACTTTGCTGACCTACCATCACATGCACACCCGATTCTCACATGACGCATCTGCGGGGATGAGGAGAGGAAATGGAATTGTCGGCTGGAACCGAGTTCACCATCTCGAAGGTGGGTTAATCCCGAAGCCGTATGAGTAAGAATAAGACGCGATGTCGTGGACTTGTGCCATCGGATGACCGTGCATAAAAGAGCTTCTGCCGCAAGACATTATCGAATGGTCAACGTGAAGTCGTTGCACCAACACTAACCCTTCGCCAGCGTCGGATTTCGCGGGAAATCAATCCAGGAACTCACAGCACGCGAATGACAACCTGCGTCCTTCTAAGATTCCTGATCAAGACAATTCGTCAATTCATGCATGCTCCGACTTGGACCCGGCGGCTATAGATGCCGGTGCTGCCTCTGACAAGTCCTTGCACGACGCAGCCACCCGCGACCATTCGTAGAGCGAGGCGGTTGTGAACTCCCGACTCCGACGCTCAATAGCACACCTCCCTACGCGACATCTCTCCTAAAGATGGCCAGAATCAAGCCTGGTGCCAAGATGAATAGTTGTGACAGAGATAAAGATTCCGAGTCCAGAGCGGAGCTGCGTTCGGCTTGCGAGTACAAGGCAGACAACATCCAGCGTGTTGTTGAGCTCGGAGCTCCTTGGTAACGGCTCAATCACTGACGCGACTGCCTGCCTCGAAGAGGCGGCAAGATCTCCCTCTGTTGCGATTGCTAATCGAGCACGGCGCTGACTCTACTGCCTGCGCTACCACGCGGTGCATAAGGGAATCGATTGAGCCGATCAGACTGCTCGTGGAGTTTTTGGCCACGACTTGAAGACCAATCGCGATGCGCCGAGATCCCGGCGGGCATCACGCGTAGCATGACCATGGTCAACAGCCTGCACGCTGAGTGCCGGGATCTCGGGTACGTGTTCTGCCGCTATTCCTCCCAAGGGCCGCCTGGAGGAGGGCTGGTTCCGCGTGCACCCGCAGGAAGAGATTTGGGGCGATCTGGTTCTGATTGAAAGTGGGTTGAGGAGGTTGAAGAATGGGAGTGCCAGTGCTGTCAAGTTTGTTTACAAAATCGACAATACTCCGTAGAACTTCTTGTGAGACTTTGGTTACGCTCGATCTGGCATCCTCGCCACCGCGACTACAGCGCCATGATTACCGGCCTTTGCAAAGACCTTGCCTTTCCGCAACCCAGCCACCGCCTCTCCGCTCAAAGGAAAGGAGTACAGTAAAAATGCTCGGAACTAGTATCCCCAGACCTGTTTAAACAATTCACCAGCCGCATCTTGTTGGCAAAGATATCGTCCGCGATCATGATGCCCATAGGCACGCCCCCGACGGGGAATCTCTCGTCCTTGCCACAGCCGGTTCGAGGGCCCATGCTCTCTTTGTCAAACCAGTCCATCTTCTTGACGTCCTTGTACATCGTACTCCCATCCTTGTCGACCTTGAACAGTTGCTCATATTCAGTCGGGCGCGGCAAGTTGTTGTCTCTCCCGAGCTCACTCCCCTCCGTATACCCCTCGCAAACCGTCTCGCCGGCGAAGGCGTCAAAGTGCCAGTGGACGCCGAGCCAGATGCGAGACATGGCATTGGAAAAGATGGCTTCTTTGAGGGAGGAGAATTTGATGGGGACGCGGGTACGGATGTCGCCTGATTGGTTCTGGATGGGCATGGAGGGGTTGTAGGGTTGGGAGAGAGTGCGCGAGATGCCGTTGAGCTCGTCGGAGATGAAGGTGAAGGAGATTTTGTCGTTAGCGGATCGTTGGTCGAGCTTTTTCTCAGTTGAGACTTGCTTAGTTGGGTCGCTGTCTTCGTTGGTGGCCCTCTTGGTTGCATCTTTGGTTCTTTCGTTGGTGGCCTTCTTTGTGCCCTGGTCAGATTTTGAGTGTGGGTCAGACATTGGTATTTCCGGGCCGTGAGAATCGATGCGTTCAACCTCACTCGGAATTGGAAGGGTACCGTCCGAGCTGGTGTTCTGCTGCTCAGGTTTCTTTAGAACAGTCGTCTTTGGCGCTTTGCTCTCCGAGCCGGAACTTTTCCCCTCGGCCACAGCCTTCTTGTCGTCGGCCTTCTTGTCGTCGACCTTCTTCCCCTCGGTCCTCTTGCCCTCCGTCTGCTTTTCGATCTCCTCTGGATCAGTCTCTGTCTTCGTCGACTGCGACTTAGCGGCCCCACGTTCGACATTTTGAAGAACCATATCCCCGCGCTGATGATAGAACAAACGCACCATCTGAAAAGCCGCAGCGCCAAAAGTCGCATGCCCGGAAGGGTAAGCCGGGAAAGGAGGCTTGAAACCGCCCATGTTACTGTTAGTGTTGGGCGCACCAAGCACCCTCCAAGTCGGCCGACTGTGGCCGTCCGGAACAGGTCCAGTGGGATCGGCGCGGACGCCCGTCAAAGGACGCCACAATTCGTACTTGTACTTGTCGCGCCAGCAAAAGATGCCGGCGTCTGCCATGGCGACGTTGACAAGGGCCAGTAAGCGGATGAATTGGGCGTTGTTTTCGTCCGAGGTGAGTTGACCTTCTGCTTTCTTGTCGAAGGCGATTTGCTTGACGATCTGGTTGTAGAGGCGGGGAGGCGTGCCGATGAGATTGACGCCGTCGTAGGCCCAGAAGAGGCCGCGAGCAGTCTGGGTTGGGCGTCGCTTGGTTGTGGCGAGTTCTTCGGCGCCGCCCATGCGGTGGACGTCTTCGAGTGACTCCAGGTATTTCAAGTGTTCTGGGGAAGGGGACTCGTCGGGGTTTGGCGGATTGGAAGGGACCACAGGAGGATCTGCAATCTTGATATCTCGTGTTGTCGCGAGAACGGCTGCTGTTCTGGCGTAGTATGGTGCATGGTAGGGACGAACAACCCTGTCGCCGTCTTCCGGGTCATTCGGGTCGATGGATTGCATACGAGTAGGATGGGACGGGTCGTCGTCGAACCAGTAGGGTTGGTCTGCGTTCGGTGCATAGCCGCCGGCGTCGACGCCATCTTCCCGCGCTCTGGTCTCGAGTTTACGGAGGATCAACTTCGCAATCTCAACGCCGTGATTGTAGGCAGGTGAGTGAAGTGTGACATGGTAGACCTGCCGATAGGTTCGGACCGACTGATCAATATAGTCACCCAGTGCTGCCAACGTCTTCTGAGAAACGCCACCGTCGCGTTTGTCGGGGTTCCTGAAGAGTTTGTTGAGGACTGTGACGGCGGCACCGCCTACGGCTTCTTTGGCTCCTGCCGCATTGCGTGAAAGTGTTGACAGCTTGTTCTCGTTCCGATCTGACTTTGGAAGGTATGGCTCGAAGTCGTCCGCGAATTCGGACATGAAATTGGGGTGTGTGCTATATGGAAACACGTCGAAGTAGGCATCGTGCATGGCAAGATGGAAGATCCCAAGGAACCTGGCTGTCAGTGGAGGACCATTCTGGTGGCCTCCATTCGTGTGCGTGAGGCGGACCAGATCAAGGGCTACGTTGTTCCAGTAAAAGATGTAGTTTTCGTTGTAGTTGCGAGGCTTCCCGTCATTCTCAGCCATAGACTCAATGACTGGGGGGAAAACTGGCAGAGACATGGTAGACTTGGTTGAAGAAGGCTGAGAGATTGTCGAGGCAATGGGACTGTTGGAAAGTTGTGCGGTTTTCTGTTGATGAGAACAGAGCCAGTTTTATAGAAAGGTTTTTGGCCTTTCACCCCGGTGATAGTCAGGAGATCTGTTTCTACGCAGTCAGCATTGATCGTGGCGTGCACGTCGATACTCGCCCAGTCGAAGCCATGTCTACATATATGCATTCAAGCGATCAAAGAAGTCAGCAATATGCGCCTCCGGTCGCCTGACTTGGGGGTGTCAAGAGCTGTAAGCCTCGGTGGTGTGAGTATAAAAGCAAGCCATGCAAACACGAGGCTGAGAGGAAGGTGGCGACTCTCAGCTTCGCTCAAGGATATCGCCTGGAGTGCAGTCCTTTGACGATCCGCTGTCAAGCATCGGAGTGATGAACGCCAGTCTGCTCATCTGGGTTCAGAGCCCGTGTAGTGAGTTATTGCGCATTGTCAGAACAGAGGTCTCGCCGGATCCCGCTCGCACGATACGCGGATGGCGTGGTGGACTTTGTATAATGTATGGACGACAGATCGTGCTCGCATGATGTACAAACGACAGCTCCTACTCGGACGATGTCAAGATGCCAAGACAGAGCTGATGCTATCATCTTGGATCAGGCGAGCGAGGAGTGGTCTGCTTGTCTCCTTACCTCTACAACAAGGCTGCGAGCTGACATGTTAGTTTGCGACGGGCCTTTGCAGAAGAGCAGGCCAGAACTCAGGTGGCGTGAAAATCTCATGACAGTATGGAAGACAAGTCGCCCGTAAGCTGACACGGCGCTGTGCATTGAGCCTGGGCAAAGAACAACCAAGACACGCCTGGTTGAATATCTCATGATCTTCTCAAGTCAGTGTCCGATTATGGCAGTCTGAGCTATCCAATTAAGTCCAAGCCAAGTGACTGGGCGTCAAGATAGCTGAGCAGGCGAGTGAAGTTGTCTGAAGGGATGCTGATGGTTCGATTGCACGACCGCGGCGGAGTGCGGAGAAGGAATCATTGTTTGTGTGGCAAAATATTCTTCCGAGCGAGATGGCTTGAAGCAAACCTCTGCGATTAACAGACAACCCGAAGGGTCAAGGCTGAAGAAATGTATGGGTACAACCGCAAAATCGAGAACACATCGATGAGGGCAGCTGCCGGCGATGAATATTCGCTCCAGCCCCTTGAGTGCGGCCGCATCTGCGGCCGCGCGAGATCACACTTCTGTACGCTCCACTTAGGGCAATCGATACGGTCTTAATTTGGCTTAACACCGACAACATTGGAGTCGTTCTCTTCTTCGCAACAGCATGACGACGATTCAACGACGCCAACACCCTTGAACATGGTTGAGAACGGACTTAAGATGGCAGAGAAGACCAACATCGCCGAGTGCTACTCAACAGAGTCCGTTCACGGAACAACATAAAAGATACCAATTGCTCCCAGCTCCGAATTCCAAAAGACAACAATTCCAGCATCGCTCTCCAGACTATCATCACTCGCAAACAAAATCCGTCTCTTCCTCCAATATGGTTCACACTCAGAAATTCGGCGACATGCAAGTCCCGGTCCCTGGCTTCGGAGCAATGGGCATCAGCTTTGGCTTGGGTAACAAGCTCACCCTTGAGCAGGCTGAGCCAGTACTGTTGAAAGCAATTGAACTTGGCTGTACTTTTTGGGATACTGCTGTAAGACTTGACTGCATTTTCTGATCTGTGTCAACAGAGACTGACCCACCATACAGGTCGTCTACGCAGCCGGCGTAAACGAGAAGCTCCTCGGCGACTTCATCAGGAAGCACAATGTCCGAGACAAGATCTTCCGTACGTGCAGAATACACTTGAACGCTGATGGCGATCCACTGACCTGTGTGTATTCATAGTTGCATCCAAATGCGGAATCTCAGCTTTCGAAGGCGACATGGCCGTGACCAACACCCCCGAGCACATCAAATCTTACATCGAGGGAACGATTGAGCGTCTTGGGTTCACTCCAGATCTCTACTACCTTCACCGTATCGACCCCAGTAAGTGCTCTCCTGGCTCGAACATATGCTCTGAATAAGCATACTGACTGGAAATCAACCCACAGACACTCCTCTCGAGTCTTCGATCCCCGCCCTAGACTCCATCCGCAAGGCAGGAAAGACAAAGTACATCGGACTATCCGAGTGCTCCGCCAAAACCCTACGCAAAGCCAACTCGAGTATGTAGCCCCCTCGCTCATCACTTCCAACATCCCCCAAAACATCAACCACTAACACAAAGCACAGTCGCCCGAATCGACGCCGTCCAAGCCGAATACTCCGCCTTCGAAACCCTGCACGAAACAGACGGCCTAATCGCCACCGCCCGCGAACTCGACATCGCCTACGTAGCCTACAGCCCCCTCGGCCACGGCTGGCTCGTCGACGACTTCCCGTACGCAACCCCCGAAGACTTCGCGCCCGACGATTTCCGGCGCACAGTCCCCAAATTCCAAGGCCAAAACTTCTACGACAACAAGAAGATCGTCGAGCAGATCAAGACTCTAGCCCAGCGTAAAGGTTGTTCTCTCACGCAAGTCGCGCTGGCGTGGGTGATGGCGCAGGGCATGATTCCGATCCCGGGCACGACGAAGCCGCATCGTTTGGAAGAGAATTTCGCGGCGAGGGAGGTTGAGTTGACGGAGGAGGAGAAGGAAGAGATGCGCCGGATTCTCGACTCATTGAAGCCGCAGGGGAACCGGTACAATGAGAGGGCGCAGGCGATGGTCGGGCATTAAGAGGGGAGTCAATTGGTGCCGGTACAGATCTGAGGATCGCGCGGGTGGAACACGTTGTTTTCTTGCCCGGCCACGAGCTACGGAGATGTAGCCGAAGTGTCGGATCGTTCGACTGGCATGGAGCCCTGCCTCTTTAGCTTCCCCAATCTTCGCGAACGACACAATGGGCGTAGCAGCGATTTCTCATATTGTGATAACCATGTCCGCCAGCGAGATACTGACAGGATTGAGAGGCTAGAATCGCTCCATCTCGCCGGACTGAATGTAGATATGCAGTAGTATCGGCATCTTTACACTATTGGGATCAGCATCATGCCAGCGAAATTTAGAGGATGAAATCGCTCCATCTCATCGGACTGGACGTCAGAATGCAATAGTATCTGCAGCCTTAGCTGATCAACATTAGCATCATGCCAGCGAGATACAGAGGTTCGAATTGTGACCATGCCAGCGAGATAGAGAGGCTGCAGTCGCGGTGTCTCACTGGGTTAAACGTGGGTATGCAGTAGTATCAGCAGCTTTAGCCCACTAATATAAGCATCATACCAACGAGACGTCTAGAATAGATTAGTGGTATCTCATTGGATTAGATATGGCTATGAAATAGTATCAGCAGACGCGGGATATCATAAGCATACTGATGCCAGTGAGACGCAGAGGACGGGTCACGGAACTGCGGCATCTCGATGGACTGGGTTTGGGTATGCAGTGGTATCAGCAGCTACCGTACGTGACAAGCATACTGGTACCAGTGAGATGTAGAAGGATGTCACAGTTATGTATGCTCATTTGACTATCCAAAGCTCCCAATGCAACTCACAATGAACACTTTTGAAAGCTTAGTATACGTCGAGGCCCTGGTCTTGCACTATGTTTGCGGGTGTTGGACTATTGCGGATAGGCCAGCGTTATTGAGAAGAAGATGTGAGATGCTGATGTGTTGCACGGAAGGTATCGAGGTTGTGGTGGCGAGAGAAAACTCCAAGAGCGTTGGCGAGACCGCCAGAGTACTCGAGTGCGAGCGCGCAGATGAATTGAATTACGTGCTGTATTTGCGGTGTATCTGTAGCGGTGTATGGGCAAATGGGGAATGAAATGATAGTATGAAGAAAGTGTATTGTCGGTTGGTAAGTTTGTTGGTGGGTGTCGTCAAGATCAATGGCTGTGCGCATTCGCAAACGAGTGCTTTATGCGCGACTTTGCTCACAAAGCCGCCAAGTTTCTGACCTCGCTCGTCAGACTTACATGCCGACAAGCAAAGACCCGCAGCCTACACATGTCGACGTAGCTTAGTACGGAGTAGCATCTAGTGACTTCCAAAGACCAAGAGACGACACAAGCGACAACAGCATCGACACGGCACAGCTCCAATGCTCAAGAGGTAAGTTGGCGTCAGCAACACCGGACAGGCCGCAACAGGAGCAGGGTACCATGCTTCTGCCTCTGGGCATCCTGGCTTCGATGGATCGGGCAGTTGAGGAAGAGCAACGGGTGCACCTTCATCTCAAAGGCTCAGCGGAGGGCAGCATGGAGGGTATACTGTGTACGCTCGACCACGAAAGAGGAGAGCTCATCAACCCGTAGATCAAACGTGGCCTCTGGTATCTCGGGACAAGTTCGTGCGCGCCCTGCCAGGAAGTTCGAACAGTGGCCGTCCGGGAGATGCCCATAGACAGCGACGAGTATTCACCACAATAGCATTGCTTCATGAGACGCCAGTACCAAGCAGGAGACCAGCAGCACTTATCCGCTGCGGATGTTCTCGACGAATGGCTTGCAGCTTCCAACCGTAGCCCGTTCGACACCACAGACTTGTCGATATATTGTAGTCCGGAGAAGCCTCAGTTGGACTTTGGATATAGCCCAGTGATGCTCACGCTTTGAAGCGAATACACAAAGCGAAGAGAAGCGAGCCCGGAAGTCACTAGGGCGACACCAAATTTCGATCGGGGCTCAGTCGTAGGTGCTATCGGGGTCTATGTGGGCTACTGAAGAAGATCCAGTTTCCGGTCAGAAGGTGTTGGTACCAGATCTTTGTCTGCGAGATCATAAGCAAGACCGGGGTCGTGATCAGGGTTCGTGGCACTTCCCATCTCCAAGATTCCGGGAGATAGGGCCACTTTTGAGATTTGCCGCGATACATGCCCTGTAGTAGCATCACCTGCCGACGTTACCTGGAGGATTGCAAAGCATGGCACCTTGCGAAGGTTCCATCGCGGTGTGCTCACCCTGGTTTGCGTAAGCGATGTCCACATCTCGGAAATCGCGATGGGCTTTCCCAACTGTGTTACTCTGGGTCTTGCGAGGAACATGCTTTATGTCGTTCGTACCTACCATGACAGCGGCGCTTAGCGAAGCATCGCCTTTCTCATGTTAGCACTATCATCGTAATCATGCTGGCTGTTGAGACGCGGTTACATCTATAAGGGCGTGTACTATACACTGCTTAACGTCTGAAGATTGTTCATGATGTAAGGCGCATCATATGGGCTTGATGCCATGGCGAAGACCCTCTCTTACCACGACATTACCTATCGCTTGTAGAGGTCAATGACTTCGAGAGTCTGTTTCAGCTCCTGAAGCAGGGCAATGTAGTATTCGGCGCAAGCTTCACGTCCAGAAGTTCTCGACTCCGTTGCTTCGGGCGTCTGGTTTTCAAGCATTAGCAGCGCGAAATCAGTAGATGGTGAGCTTGCAAGCCATCGGCCGAGCGGTTCTTCGCGCAACCTGGGATTCTGGTGACGTTTGCCGTGTGAGCAGGCGTCTGCCGTATGAGCATGCTACCTTTGACACTGTGGCCATACTATCTTTAACAGACACTTATACATGGCGCCACACATTGTTCTTCTTCGTTTTGGACTCGGGCTCGGCCCGATCGCTCCGCCGCCGTTGTATGTCCGGGGCCACTCGATGCACTCGGTGTTGCGAAGCGACGGGCGCAAAGTTGACAACACGCTGCACGTTTAAACGCCGATATCAATATCAAGCACCAGCTTCTCGCGTTCGATTCTTTGTTCGACAATGCCGCGGTGGTATGGCCCTCTGGTCTCGCAACATGAACGCCGACAGAGCGACGGGTTGTTTGGCGGACACAACTGCTCGGCAGAATCCGCATTGCTTCGACGGCCGAGTGACGGATTCTATGGTTATCATCGCATTCGCGTGCGGATGCTTATGAGCGTGAAGAGAAGTGCCTGTGGTGTCTTGCACGGGTTTGTTGAAGTCGCGGTCGCGAGTCGTGGTTGTCCAAAAAGTTGCGAGGACAAAGTTCCGAGGGCTTGGAAGGTTCGCTTTCTGCCACCGCTCCCTTGCTCCGCTGTATGAAGACAAAAACCGGGCAGCTACACCACTCCATCCACGGCACATACTGTAACACACCTGGAGATGAGAAGGAACCCTGTTAGCAGCAGCGTGTTCCAATATGGTACTGACGTTCGATGTTGAGCGCATATAAAATCCACATTGAACCTGCAATGCCGCTCTCGACGTGACGGCTACGAGCTCCAACAAAGATCTTGGTAACGCAGAAGATATCTCGAGTACCTGGTGACCAGGCAAGGATAACGAAACTGCTTATACGTTGCTGATCATAGCACTCGAATTCAAGAGAGTCTACACCGAAGAAGGTCGGACATAATGTCGCCAAAGAAAAAAGTCACTACACCGTGGCCGGTTGAGTTGAACTGACAATGGCTTTGTCATTCTGACTCTTCGACCGGGAAATTTAATGGAAAAGGATGCACCGACTCCTTCGTCTGCGAGCATCAACACCACCGCACCGCTGTCCCGGCGAAAACTCAACCCGCATGTCTTCAAGCCATTACATAGCACCCTCAGCTTCAATGCGCCAAAAGACAAACTCGCAGCGAGCACGCCTCACGAGTCCAAGGCTCCTGTGGATGCCTGTTCACTTGGACGAGCGGGGATGCCACGGCGGCGACTAGCTCGAGGAATGGGGCGCTTGCTCGGAGCGACAAAGCCTTCCTCGCTATTGCTTGAGATGGAGTCAGGCTCCACCGGGCGACGTAAAGAAACGGAGCGAGGATCCCGGATGCGCATCTTACGCGAGAGAGTGCCAGGGACCTCAGCGGTCGATAACCGGCGCTTTCTAGGTGTGAGGGCCCGCAAAGATGTCAGCAAATGGCAACAAGATCGCAATGTCAGGTCGAATGAGCGACAGTGGTTCTGAGACTTCAGCTGGGTAACGAGCGTCTTGTGGAGTATCGGCCTCTCTAGTTGGCGACACTGAAATTATCGACTCACCCAAGTATCAGGTCCATAACCACGAGCTCTCAGTAGCTGGCGGATTTTGTGGTGCCACTACTGCCGTCGAGCTCGGAGGCGAACCGCAAGTCGCATTCCATTGACAGCGCCCTCGCCAGTTTATTTGTCGCTCGGCTTGGAACTGCGAGCAATCTAGGATACACTATTTCTGCCATTGTCCGGCGACTCCACCAATTACGCCTCGAGCCAGACCTCGTGAGACATGAGATTTGTCTGCCCAAGCCGTCGATCTTGCAAATTTGCGACGATGTTGCTGTTCGAGGCATTTTTGCAAGATCGACGGCTTGGGGTTGTTCCTTCCCATGTAAGCAGAGCCAGCATTGAGAACGCCATTACGTATGAAGAAGACCAAGAAACTGGAACAGGTTTGCACAAACCGGCCACCACTTTGTCGATCAGGGTCTGGAAGTTGAAGGTTGCGATCTTGTATGAACTGCCACCTCGTCACTCATGAGGCCTCTTCCCACGCTTCCGTATCACATACGCGAATGTAGGCGTATGCAGGGAGGTAGATTGATGGAACTATAATTGTACGGCTATACCGAGGGTACAAGTATAACAAGTATCAATGCCGCAGTCCTTGGCGGGGTGGCGGGTTGTCGTCTATCCCTTTATCGATGCGTTGTTCTGAAAATCAAGTGACACTGATGATACTGCCCATTCCAGAGTCTGGCGGCGCAAGATTCAATGCGACGACTCACGCAACGTCGTACAGACAAAGGTCATGCGACTATGAAAAAGCACGATTTGACCCTTCGTTCTGGACAGGATCGCCGCCAGCGACCCCGAAAAGCGATGTCCAAATCTGGAGGTCCAAAGCTATACTACAAGCCGCATATCACAACGACCGTGGTATTTGGAACACGCTAAAGGCTTCCAAGCATAACGAGCTTGGTGTATAGGCGATCAACACCCATCCAAAATAGCAATCCAACCGCCTCCCTGCTGCTGCACGCTGCCATCGAAGAAAGACATAAAGAAGGCTGTCTGACCCGACTACCAGCTCATATCTCCAACTCAACCAACACTCAGACACAGCAACTTCACAATCCCAATCCACTAAACACCACCACCACCACCACCACCCGACTCCCTCAATCAACTCCCATCACAATGGCCTCCCTCACCAAATTCATCGTCCTCGCCGCCGCCGTCCTCTCGGCCTCCGCAGCCCCCACCGCCCCCACCTCATACACCACCGAAGCAGACGTCGACAGCCAGCAGAGCGGCGCCCAGTGCGGCAACGGCCAGAAACTCTCCTGCTGCAACAGCGGCAACAGCCTGCTCGGCCTGAACTGCCTGAGCGTCCCCATCCGTAAGCTCCCCTCATTCAGTCTCAGACCAACACTCGACGACTTTCAGGGTTCTTTCTTTTTTTTGCTAACGCAACCATGGTACAGTCGGCGTGCCAATCCAGCAGTCCTGCGGTTCCAACGTTGCCGTTTGCTGTCAGACTGGCGACTCCACGGTATGTCTCACTTACTTACCCCGAAACTTTGCGGGGGTCTGGTGATTGATACTGATGCTAATGAATCCTCAGGGAAACCTCATCAACATCGAGCTCAACTGCCTTACCATTGGATGATCGTTGCTTTGGATTTCCGGCGCGATGGGTTGAGCAAGCTTGACTACCGACTTTTTCTTTTCTTCTCTTCTGTACGGCTAATGCCATTTTATGAATATGTGATGGGGGGTTTTGTATGTAGCTATCCACTCGACTATGTCTGTACGATCTTTGAGTCAATCTGAGATCGATCAAAAACCCTTCTTTGATCTCAAGGTTTGGGCCAGTCGAGCTTTGCGCCAGTTTTTGATCGTCTCAGCTGCCATCTGATGGGGACTTTGACAGTTGATGTTCCGCAATCTAGCCAGAACCGTGAACGATCGATCGAGCCAAATCTAAAAGGTTTAGACTA
>Ga0265780_10005344_pt1 | contig 16322 bp, 14 predicted proteins | sample P1T30metagenome_FD_192432 | JGI IMG/M metagenome (GOLD analysis project Ga0265780, IMG submission 192432) | Plant litter microbial communities from East Loma Ridge, Irvine, California - P1 T30 | ecosystem: Environmental > Terrestrial > Plant litter > Unclassified | place: USA: California... | reverse complement strand
CACCAGGTCGCCTTCCTTCCAGCGGCCCGCCGCGATTTCGCCGAGCAGGTAATCCTTGATGCGCTGGAAAATGGGCGTGCTGTCCTGTGCTGTCTGTCCGTCCAAACCGATTTCTCCGGGAGCCGGGCAATGCCCGCTGCATGTTTTATGGTGAGGCGCATTCTAGCATCGCGGATTTGAAAGCAAGAGGCGGGGTGCGGGGCGTGGCGCGGGTGCGTACCATGCAGGTTATTCGCATTATTATCAGGAGCGCGGACATGGACACACAGATCGAGACGATGGCGGACGACGACGCGCGCTGGGCCGCCGTCTGCGCACGCACGCAGGCCGCCGACGGCCAGTTTTATTATTCGGTGCGCACGACCGGCATCTATTGCCGGCCCTCGTGCCCGTCGCGCACGCCGCGGCGCGCCAACGTCGCCTTCCACGCCAGCAGCGTGGCCGCCGAAGCGGCCGGCTTCCGGCCCTGCCTGCGCTGCCGTCCGCTCGATCCGCCCCTGATCGAGCGCCAGGCCGGCGCCGTGGCGCATGCCTGCCGCCTGATCGATGCGGCCATCGACGAACCCGATCTCGACACCCTGGCACAGGCCTGCGGCATGAGCCGCTTCCACTTCCACCGCGTGTTCAAGGCCCATACGGGCATCACGCCCAAGGCCTATGCCGCGGCGCGGCGCGCCGAGCGCCTGCAACGCGAACTGGCGCAGGCGCCCAGCGTCACCGCGGCCGCCTACGAGGCCGGCTTCAATTCGAGCGGCCGCTTCTACGCCGCCTCATCCGGCGTGCTGGGCATGACGCCGCGCCGCTACCGCGCCGGCGGCAGCGGCGAATCGATCCGGTTCGCGGTGGCGGCGTGTTCGCTCGGCGCGCTGCTGGTCGCGGCCACCGATAAAGGCATCTGCGCGATCCTGCTCGGCGACGAGCCCGAACCGCTGGTGCGCGACCTGCAGGAACGGTTTCCGCATGCCGACCTGGTCGGCGCCGAACCCGGCTTCGAGCGCACCGTGGCGCAGGTGGTCGCCTTTGTCGAAGCCCCGCGCATCGGCCTCGACCTGCCGCTGGACGTGCGCGGCACCGCTTTCCAGCAGCGCGTCTGGCAGGCGCTGCGCCAGATCCCGGCCGGCCAGACCGTCAGCTACGCCGACCTGGCCGAACGCCTCGGCATGCCGAAAGCCGCGCGCGCCGTCGCCGGCGCCTGCGCCGCCAACCCGGTCGCCATCGCCATCCCCTGCCACCGCGTGGTGCGCATCGGCGGCGCGATCTCGGGCTATCGCTGGGGTGTCGAGCGCAAGCGGGCGCTGCTGGACATGGAAAGGGACGATTCGGGGTCTAAACCGGGGTCAGAGCCCGATTTTTGGAAATGTCCTTAAAGCCAGGTCCTGCGGCGATCTGATCGAGACCTGAATCCGCGCCCAGGCGCCGGTTGCCGTTACCGGCGTACCTGATTTCATTGAGCAGATCCTCCGACAACACCTCATCAAACAAGCCCTGGTACGCCATGCGGCGTGCAGCTGCATCGGCGCCCAGACTCGCATACAGAGGGTGTGGCGTGATCAAGGGGTTGTCGTGGCCAAACGCATTGGTTTGATAGCTGGACCAGCGATAGTCGGCAGGCCTGTCCACCATCTGCGCGCGTACCGGATTGAGCTCGATGTAGCGATGACAGATCATGAAGTAGCGTTCATCCTGCACCAGGGAGGAACGAAACCGGCCTTCCCACAGGGTGCCGGTACGGCCGTGTCGGCGATTGAAATACTGTACGTAGCGCTGGCCAAGCCGCTGCATCATCGTGCTCGCACTGCCTTCACTGTCCGGGGAAAGCAGAAGGTGTACGTGATTCGTCATCAGAACGTAGGCGTGCAGCGCACAGCCGACGTCGTAGGCGCACTCGCGCAACATGTCGAGATAGACCAGGTAATCGTTCTCATGGATGAAGCACGGGATTCGATTGTTGCCACGCTGGATAACGTGCAGCGGCACCGAAGGCAGGACGACGCGAGGCGGACGGGGCATGACGAGATTAGGACACGGGTGAAGGAGGTGTGACCGTAAAGCGAGCCATCGTTGGCTGCCAGAGCAACATCAATCGTGCGCAAGTTTGTTGTGGAAACCAGCGTCTAGAAGCGCGAACAATTTTGTGTAGATAATTGCCAAAAATCGGGCTCTGACCCCGGTTTGATGCAGATTGACCAATTGCCAGAATTCGCTACACTCGGCGTTTGCTATTTACTCAACCGGAGATTCTCGATGCGTTTCGCCCCCCTGCAGTGTTCCCTGTTTGTCCTGGCCGCCTGCGGCGCCTTGTCCGCCGCCCAGGCCGACACCGTGATCGACAACGCCAACGGCTACACGCTGAACGCGAAAGGGGACATCGTCCAGTTCGCATCGATGGCTTTCGACGACAAGGGCCGCATCACCGCGGTCGGTAACGCGAAAGACGTGGCAGCCAAGGCACCCAAGGCGAAGCACGTCGACCTCCAGGGCCGTACCGTGCTGCCGGGCCTGATCGATGCGCATGGCCACGTGTTCGGCCTGGGCGAGATGCTGACCCAGCTCGATCTCTCCGCCACCACCTCGCTGCAGCAGGCCCAGGCCGCGATCGCCGATTATGCGCGCGCCAATCCGGGGCAGGGCTGGTTGCGCGGGCGCGGCTGGAACCAGGAAAACTGGAAGCTGGGCCGCTTCCCGACCGCGAAGGAACTCGACACCCTGGTCAGCGACCGTCCGGTCTGGCTGGAACGCGTCGACAGCCACGCCGGCTGGGCCAACAGCCGCGCGCTGGCGCTGGCCGGCATCACCGATAAGACGCCGGACCCGGTCGGCGGCAAGATCGTGCGCGATGCCGATGGCCACGCCACCGGCGTGCTGGTCGACGCCGCCAAGGAATTGATGCTGAAGGTGCTGCCGCAGCCGACCGAGCAGGAAGGCCGGACGATGCTGGAAAAATCGCTGCAGAAGATGGCCAGCGTCGGCCTGACCAGCGCCCACGACGCCGGCATCACAGCCGCCCAGGACAAGCTGTACCGCAGCTTCGCCGACCAGGGCAAGCTGACCGCGCGCATCTACGCGATGATCGGCGGCACCGGCCCCGATTTCGACCAGCTGGCGAAAAACGGCCCGCTGAACAGCTACGGCAAGGACATGTACTTCCTGCGCGCCGTAAAACTGTATGCCGACGGCGCGCTGGGCAGCCGTGGTGCCGCGCTGCTGGCGCCCTACAGCGACGATCCGCACTCGCACGGCCTGCTGTTCCACTCGAACGAAGAGATCGACACCATGATCGGCAAGGCCATGAAGAAGGGCTACCAGGTCAACGTGCACGCGATCGGCGACGCCAGCAACCGCCAGATCCTGGATGCCTTCGCCAAGGAGATCAAGGCCAACCACACGGAAGCGCAGCGCAACCGCATCGAGCACGCCCAGATCGTCACCCCGGAAGATATCCCACGCTTCAAGACGATCGGCATCGTGCCGTCGATGCAGCCGACCCACGCGACCTCCGACAAGAACATGGCCGAGACCCGCGTCGGCCCGGACCGCATCAAGGGCGCGTATGCATGGCGTACCTTCCTGCAGCAGGGCTCGCACATCGCCTGCGGTTCCGACTTCCCGGTCGAGGCGCCGAATCCGTTCTACGGCATCCACGCCGCGGTGACGCGCCAGGATGCCGGCGGCAACCCGATCGCCGGCTGGTATCCGGAGCAGGAGATGTCGCTGAAGGAAGCCTTCCGCTGCTTCACGCTGGATGCGGCCTGGGCCGGCCACCAGGAAAAGAACCAGGGATCGCTCGAAGTCGGCAAGTACGCCGATTTCATCGTGATCGACCGCGATTTGTTCAAGATGACCCCGTACGACATCTATAAGACCGCCGTGCTGGAAACCTGGGTGGCCGGCCGCCAGGTGTACCGCAAATAAGCGGCAAGCGGCTTGCAGAAATGGATTGACGGTGTTGTATAGACAACCTAGACTTTGCTGGACTGTCGCCCATTTCGAGGAGCCTGCCATGACCCAAGCCGCGCCGCTGCCCTTGCATCCCGGGACGGATCCACGCTTCGATCCGACCCGTACGATCCGCGCCCCGCGCGGCAGTCAGCTGCACTGCAAGAGCTGGCTGACCGAAGCGGCCTACCGCATGCTGCAGAACAACCTCGATGCCGAAGTCGCCGAAAATCCGCAGCACCTGGTGGTCTACGGCGGCATCGGGCGCGCGGCGCGCGACTGGGCGTGCTATGACCAGATCCTGGCCTCGCTGCGCGCGCTCGAAGACGACCAGACCCTCTTGATCCAGTCGGGCAAGCCGGTCGGCGTATTCCAGACCCACCCCGACGCCCCGCGCGTCCTGCTTGCCAACTCGAATCTGGTGCCGAAGTGGGCCACCTGGGAACACTTCAGCGAACTCGATCGCAAAGGTCTGTTCATGTACGGCCAGATGACGGCCGGCAGCTGGATCTATATCGGCACCCAGGGCATCGTGCAGGGTACGTACGAAACCTTTGCCGAAGCCGGGCGCCAGCACTTCGGCGGCACCATGTCAGGACGATGGATACTGACCGCCGGCCTGGGCGGCATGGGCGGCGCCCAGCCGCTGGCGGCCAGCTTTGCCGGCGCGGTCTCGCTCACCATCGAATGCCGGCAAAGCAGCATCGATTTCCGTCTGCGTACGGGCTACCTCGACCAACAGGCGCGCGACATCGACGACGCGCTGGCCATGGTCGCCCTGCACAAGGCGCGCGGGGATGCGGTCTCCATCGGCCTGCTCGGCAACGCCGCCGAGGTGCTGCCCGAACTGGTGCGGCGCGCGCAGGCCGGCGGCCTGGTGCCGGACATGGTCACCGACCAGACCTCGGCGCACGATTTGATCCACGGCTACCTGCCGGTCGGCTGGACGCTCGAGCGCTGGCAGGAGGCCCAGCAGGACCCGGCACAGCACGCAGCGCTGAAGCAGGCCGCGGCCGCATCCTGCGCGGCGCACGTGCGCGCCATCCTCGACTTCAAGGCGCTGGGCGCGCATGCGGTCGACTACGGCAACAACATCCGCCAGGTGGCGCTCGACCAGGGCGTGCAGGATGCCTTCGGTTTTCCCGGCTTCGTGCCGGCCTATATCCGCCCGCAGTTCTGCGAGGGCAGGGGACCGTTCCGCTGGGTGGCGCTGTCCGGCGACCCCGAAGACATCTATAAAACCGACGCCAAAATCAAGGCGCTGTTCCCGCAGCACGCGCGCGTGCACCGCTGGCTCGACATGGCGCGCGAACGCATCGCCTTCCAGGGTCTGCCGGCGCGTATCTGCTGGCTCGGCCTGGGCGAGCGTCACCTGGCCGGCCTGGCCTTCAACGAGATGGTGCGCACGGGCGAGCTGAAGGCACCGATCGTGATCGGGCGCGACCACCTCGACACCGGCTCGGTCGCCAGCCCGAACCGCGAAACCGAAGCGATGCGTGATGGCAGCGATGCCGTGTCCGACTGGCCGCTGCTGAACGCCATGCTGAACACCGCCGGCGGCGCCACCTGGGTCTCGCTGCACCACGGCGGCGGCGTCGGCATGGGCTATTCGCAGCATGCCGGCGTCGTCATCGTGGCCGATGGCAGCGCCGCCGCCGACAAACGCCTGGCGCGGGTGCTGGTGAACGATTGTGCCTCGGGCGTGATGCGCCATGCCGACGCCGGCTACGAGCTCGCCATCGAGACCGCGAAAAAATACGGACTGACACTACCCATGATCCAACAAGTCACTGAACAAGCACCATGAACCACCAACCACACCACCTGATCTTGAACCCGGGCTCGCTCACCCTGTCCGACCTGCGCAGCGTGTGGCAGACGCACGGCAAGTTGACGCTGACCACGCCGGCCTACGCCGCCATCGACGCCTCGGCCGCCGCCGTGCAGGCCATCGTCGCCAAGGGCGATCCGGCCTACGGCATCAACACCGGCTTCGGCATCCTGGCCAAGCGTCACATCCCGCACGAACAGCTCGAGCAATTGCAGCGCAACCTGATCCTGTCGCACGCGGTCGGCACCGGCGAACTGCTGCCCGACCACGTGGTGCGGCTGATTTTGCTGACCAAGATCGGCAGCTTGGCGCGCGGCTTTTCCGGTGTGCGCCGCCTGATCGTCGACACCCTGATCGCCCTGTTCAACGCCGGCATCATGCCCGCGATCCCATCGCAAGGCTCGGTCGGCGCCTCCGGCGACCTGGCGCCGCTGGCCCACATGACGCTGGCCATGCTGGGCGTCGGCCAGGTGCGCGTACAAGGAGAATTAATCGAGGCGTGCGAGGCGCTGGCGGCCGCCGGCATCGAGCCGGTGGTGCTGGCCGCGAAGGAAGGCCTGGCGCTGATCAACGGCACCCAGGTGTCGACCGCGCTGGCCCTGCATGGCCTGTTCCTGGCCGAACGCCTGCTGGAAGCGGGCATGGTCACCGGCGCGCTGTCGCTGGACGCCGCGCGCGGCAGCGACGCACCTTTCGACGCGCGCGTGCACGCGGTGCGCGGCCAGCCGGGCCAGATCGCAGCGGCGAAAATCTACCGCGAACTGGTGGCCGGCAGCGCGATCCGCGCCTCGCACCTGGTCGGCGACGAGCGCGTGCAGGACCCGTACAGCCTGCGCTGCCAGCCGCAGGTGATGGGCGCCGCGATGGACCTGATTGCCCAGGCCGGACGCACTCTTTTGACCGAGTCGAACGCGGTCACCGACAACCCCCTGATATTTTGGGAAGGTGATGAGATGGACGGCGGCATCCCGGCCATCATCTCGGGCGGGAACTTCCACGCCGAGCCGGTCGCCTTTGCCGCCGACACGCTGGCGCTGGCGATCGCCGAAATCGGCGCGCTGGCCGAGCGCCGCATCGCGCTGCTGATCGACGCCACCCTGTCCGGCCTGCCACCCTTCCTGGTGCGCGAACCGGGCGTGAATTCCGGCTTCATGATCGCCCACGTCACCGCCGCGGCGCTGGCTTCGGAAAACAAATCGCTGGCCCATCCTGCCAGTGTCGACAGCTTGCCGACGTCGGCCAACCAGGAAGATCATGTCAGCATGGCGACCTTCGCGGCGCGCCGCCTCGGCCAGATGGCGCAGAATACCGGTGTCATCGTCGGCATCGAATTGCTGGCAGCGGCGCAGGGCATCGAGTTCCACCGGCCGCTGGCCAGCTCGGATCACCTGGAGCATGTGCACGCCGCGCTGCGCCGCCATGTGGCGCCCTTCGACGAGGACCGCTTCTTCGCGCCCGACATCGAGGCGGCGCGCAGGATGGTGATGGAAGGCGAACTGTCCGCCGCATGCAAGGACTTGTTCGTGGCACTGCATACCGACTGATCACAAGCGAAGGGGGCGCGATGGATTTCAGGTTCACACCGGGTTCGATGCCGATGCTGCTGTCGATCCCGCACGGCGGCACCGACATCCCGGACGAAGTCGCCGACCGTTACGCCCCCAGCGCGGCGGCGCGGGCCGACACCGACTGGCACCTGGCCCGGGTCTACGACTTTGCCGAAGCCATGGGCATCTCGATCCTGGCGGCGCGCTGGTCGCGCTACCTGATCGACCTGAACCGCCCGCCGGAAGACACCAATCTGTACCCGGGCCAGGACACCACCGGCCTGTGCCCGGTCGACACCTTTACGCGCGAGCCCCTGTACCTGCCGGGGCGCGCGCCGGATGCCGCGGAAACCGCACGCCGCCTGGAGCGCTACTGGCGGCCGTATCACAAGCAGCTGCAGGCGGAGCTCGATCGCCTGCTGGCCCTGCACGGGCGCGTGGTGCTGTGGGATGCGCATTCGATCGCCTCCCAGGTGCCGCGCTTTTTCGAGGGGCGCCTGCCCGACCTGAACTTCGGTACCGCCGACGGCAAATCGTGTTCGCTGCAGCTGCAGGGCGCGCTCATGAACGTGGCTGGGGCACAGGAGCGCTTCTCCTTCGTCTTCAACGGCCGCTTCAAGGGCGGCCACATCACGCGCCGTTACGGCGACCCGGCGCGCGGCGTGCACGCGATCCAGCTCGAGATGTGCCAGTGCCTGTACATGAATGAAGCGCCGCCTTTTGAATATCGTCCCGAGGTGGCGTCCCGGGTCCAGCCGCTGCTGCGTGAATCGATGGCGGCGGCGCTGGCATGGGTACGCGCGTGAATCGCAGCGGCGCTGCGCTGTTCGCCCGCCATGCGCTGCTGGCCGACGGCTGGCGGCGTGACGTGCTGCTCGAATGGGATGGCGCCGGCGACCTGGTAAGCGTGGAGCCGGATGCCGCGGCGCCGCAGGATGTGGCGCAGGCGGATTACGTTTTGCCCGGCATGATCAACCTGCACTCGCATGCTTTCCAGCGCGCGCTCGGCGGGCTGACCGAGCGGGCAGGCGGGTTGCAAAGTGACACGCCCGACAGCGGCGCGCCGGACAGCTTCTGGACCTGGCGCGACCTGATGTACCGCTTCGCCAACCGCATCACGCCCGGGCAGATGGAAGCGGTGGCCGCGCAGCTGTACGTCGAATGCCTGCGCCACGGCTACACCGCCGTCTGCGAATTCCATTACCTGCACCGCGATACCGACGGCGCCGCGTACGCCGATCCGGCCGAGACGGCACGCCGCATCGCCGCTGCGGCGGGGGCGGCCGGCATCGGCCTGACGCTGCTGCCGGTGATGTATGCGTACGCCGGCTTCGGGGAGGCCCCGCTCAAACCCGAACAGCGGCGCTTCCGCAGCGATCCGGCGCTGGTGCTGCGCATCGTCGAGGCGCTGGACAAGCTGCGCGGCCCGCAGCTGGAAGTCGGCGCCGCGCCGCATTCGCTGCGTGCGGTCTCGATCGCGCAGCTGAAGGAACTCGCGCACGGCCTGCCATCAGGGCGGCCACTGCACATCCACATCGCCGAGCAGGCGCTCGAAGTGCGCCAGTGCCTGGATGCCACCGGCCGCCGTCCGGTCGAGTGGCTGCTCGACCAGGCGGACGTCGACGCGCGCTGGTGCCTGGTGCATGCGACCCATCTGTCGGACGCGGAGGTGACGGCGCTGGCTGCCAGCGGCGCGGTGGCCGGCCTGTGCCCGACCACCGAGGCCAACCTGGGCGACGGCCTGTTCCCGCTGGCGCCCTACCTCGCGGCCGGCGGACGCTTCGGCATCGGCAGCGACAGCCATGTGTCCCAGAGCCCGGTCGAAGAATTGCGCTGGCTCGAATACGGCCAGCGCCTGCTGCACCAGCGCCGCAACGTCGCCGTCGGCGCAGCAGGTACCACGAGCGCCGGCCAGCGCGACGTCGCCGCCTTCCTGTGGCAACAAACCTTGCTTGGCGGCGCCCAGGCCAGCGGACGCCGCCTGGGCGTACTCGAAACCGGCCGGCGCGCCGACTTGCTGGTGCTGGACGGCGATCATCCCAACCTCGACGGTGCCGCGCCCGAGGATGTACTCGGCCGTTTTTTGTTCTGCGGCAACGACAATCTGGTGCGCGACGTGCTGGCCGGCGGCCGCTGGACTGTGCGCAACGGACGCCATCCGGACCAGGACGCCATCGCCGTCCGCTACAAGACTGCACTGCGCCAGTTGCGCGAAGCCTGAAGCCTGAGGTTTAATCACTGCAGTTCGATGCCGCGCTGGCCCCGGGATGCGGTGTGCCAAAAAAAATTCGCTGAGGTAATAGCAATGACGATGCTGATTCCGTTTGCAGGCTTGTGCCCGGTCCCGTGGAAAAACGGCGGCGGCAGCACGACCGAGATCGCCGTGTTCCCGCCGGACGCCGGCTTCACCGACTTCGACTGGCGCGTGAGCCTGGCGACCATCGGCGCCGACGGCCCGTTCTCCGTGTTTCCCGGCGTCGACCGCACGCTGGCGCTGGTCGACGGCCATGGCGTGACGCTCGACATCGACGGCGAGCCGGCGCTGGTGTCGGCGGCCGAGCCGGTGGTCAGCTTCGAAGGCGACGCACAGGTGAGCGCCAAGCTGAATCGCGGCACCACCACCGACTTCAACGCGATGACGCGCACCGACCGCTGCTACCACAGCTTCGGCCGGCGCCGCCTGGACGGCCCCTCGACCTTCGTCGCGCGCGCCCCGGTGACCGTGCTGTTCCTGGCCGAAGGCGAGAGCCTGGAACTGAGCAGCGACGACGAGCGCATCGCCATGGTGCGCTACGACGCCATGCTGCTCGACCAGGGCACGGTCTGGAAGCTGGACGCGGGCCAGGGCATGATCTTCATCGTCGACATCCATTATTACGACGACGAGGACGACCTGGACAACGAAGACGGCCACTACGATGACTGAGCCCGTCGACCTGCTGTTCACCAACGTGCGCCTGGCCACGATGGTGGACGGGGTTGACGGTGACGATGGCGAGCTGCAGGATGCCGCGCTGGCCGTGCGCGACGGCCGCATCGCCTGGCTCGGTCCACAACGTGACGCGCCGCCTGCGGCCGCCGTCCACGATTGCGGCGGCGCCTGGATGACGCCGGGGCTGGTCGACTGCCACACCCACATCGTCCACGCCGGCGAGCGCGGCGGCGAGTGGGAAGCGCGCCTGAACGGCGCCAGTTACGAAGACATCGCGCGCGCGGGCGGCGGCATCCTGTCCACCGTGCGCGCCACCCGCGCCGCTTCCGAAGACGATTTATTCCGCCAGAGCCTGCCGCGCATCCGCGCCTTGCTGGCCGAGGGCGTGACCACGCTCGAGATCAAGTCCGGCTACGGTCTCACGCTGCCTGATGAAGCCAGGATGCTGCGCGTGGCGCGCCGCATCGGCCGGCTGCTGCCGGTGAACGTGCACACCACTTTCCTCGGCGCCCATGCGCTGCCGCCCGAGTTCACGGGCCGCGCCGACGACTACATCGACGAAGTCTGCGATCGCATGCTGCCGGCGCTGGCGGACCAGGGCCTGGTCGACGCGGTCGACGCCTTTTGCGAGCGCATCGGTTTTACGCATGCGCAGACGGCGCGCGTGTTCGCCGCCGCGAAGCGGCTCGGCCTGCCGGTCAAGCTGCATGCGGAACAGCTGTCGGACCAGGATGGCGCGGCGCTGGTGGCGGCGTATGGCGGGCTGTCGGCCGACCACCTGGAATACTTGTCGCCCGCGGGCATCGCGGCGATGGCGCGCGCCGGCACGGTGGCGGTGCTGCTGCCGGGTGCTTATTACTTCCTGCGTGAGACGAAGATGCCGCCGCTGGACGCGCTGCGCGCCGCCGGCGTGCCGCTGGCGCTGGCTACCGACTGCAATCCCGGCACCTCGCCGCTCACGTCCCTGCTGCTGGCGATGAACCTGGCCTGTACCCTGTGGCGCCTGACGCCGCAGGAAGCGCTGCGCGCCTGCACCGTGCACGCGGCGCGCGCGCTGGGCCGCAGCGACATCGGCACGCTGGCGCCGGGCCAGCGCGCCGACCTGGCGCTGTGGGACGTGGCGCGGCCGTCCGACCTGGCGTATGCGCTGGGGGCGCGGCCGTGCCGGCTGGTGGTGAATGGCGGCGTGCCGCGGGCGCCCGAAGTGGTACTCGATTGAGCAGCTTTAACTGATCAATTGAGTTCGGCAGCACGCGTCGGCCACATGCGCCGCCAGCCACCAGCCTGATGCGCCTTGCTCAGCCATGATCGGGTATGCTTGGGCGCTCGATCGATGGAGCGTGTGATGCGTCGCTTTGCCATGCTGGTACTGGCCTGGACCGGCCTGCTTTTCCTGAACCCGGCACTGGCCGGCGCCGACGATACCTTGCGCGTCGGCTCCAAGCGCTTTACCGAGTCGTATATCCTGGGCGAGATCCTGACCCGGACCGCCGCAGCAGCCGGCCCCGCCGAGCACCGCCAGGGCCTCGGCAACACCGCCATCGTGCTGGCGGCGCTGCGCTCGGGCGCCATCGACGTGTATCCGGAATACCTGGGCACCATCGACCTCGAAATCCTCAAGAACCCGCAGCCCACCACCATCGACCAGATGCGCGCGGCGCTGCAGCCGCTGGGCCTGGGCGTGGCGGTGCCGCTCGGCTTTTCCAACGGCTACGCGCTGGCCATGCGCGGCCATGATGCGGGCGATGCCGGCATCACGCGCCTGTCGGACCTGGCGCGCCGCCCCGATATGCAGATCGGCCTGTCGCACGAATTCCTGGGCCGCGCCGACGGCTGGCCGGGCCTGGCGCGGCGCTACGGCCTGCCGCAGACGCCGCGCGGCCTCGACCACGGCATCGCCTACGAGGCGCTGGCGCAGCGCCAGATCGACGTCACCGACATCTATTCCACCGATGCCAAGATCCGCCAGTACGGCTTGCGCGTGCTGGAGGACGATCTGCACTATTTCCCGCGCTACGATGCGGTGCTGCTGTACCGGCTCGACCTGCCGCGGCGTTTTCCGGCGGCCTGGCATGCCATCGGGCGGCTGGAAGGGCGGATTTCGGCCGATGCCATGATTGCCATGAATGCCGCTGCCGAGCTGGACGGCGACAGTTTTGCGGCGATTGCAAAGAACTGGATCGCCGGAAAAGGCGATAACGCGTCCACGCACACCGGCGTTGAACGCGTGGACGGGCAACCCGTCCACCCTACCCGTGGCGCCAACGCTGCTACAACGACTCCGACACGCGACGGCCTGCTCACCAAGACCTTCGGCAACGGCTTCGGCACGCTGGCGCGCCAGCACCTGCTGCTGGTGTGCGCCGCCGTGCTGCTCGGCTGCCTGGCGGGCGTCCCGCTCGGCATTCTGGCGGCGCTGGTGCCGCGTTTGCGCCAGGTGGTGCTGGCACTGGCCGGCATGCTGCAGACCGTGCCTTCGCTGGCCCTGCTGGCGATCCTGATCCCGCTGCTCGGCCGCATCGGCACCGTGCCGGCGCTGGTGGCCTTGTGCGCCTATGCCTTGCTGCCGATCGTGCGCAACACCTGCACCGGCCTGCTGCAGGTGCCGGCCGGCTTGCGCACGGCGGCGCTGGCGCTGGGCATGACGCGGGCCCAGGCCTTGCGCACGGTCGAGCTGCCGCTGGCGGCGCCGGTGATCCTGGCAGGCGTCAAGACGGCGGCAGTGATGAGCGTGGGCACCGCCACGATTGCCGCCTTCATCGGCGCCGGCGGCTTTGGCGAACGCATCACCACCGGGCTGGCGCTGAACGACAACGACATGCTGCTGGCCGGCGCGATTCCGGCCGCGCTGCTGGCACTGCTGACCCAGGCCGGCTTCGAAACCTTCGAACGCCTGCTGGCACGCAGAAGCCGCTGACGCAGCCGATCCCATAACGCAGTTACCGAGCACAATCAGCGAACGCAAGCAGCGAACGCAAGCAGCGCCTACACCTATCAAGCGCTACCGTACTTATCTAGAGCGACTGCAGCCGCGAACGCGTCGCCGACATTTCCCGGTGCAGCATGCGCTCGGCGTGGAAGTCGTTTTCGCGCTGGGCCGCGATCGTGTGCAGGCCGCGCGTACAGGTATCGAGCCGGTAGCGCAGCCAGGCACGCATCCAGGACCGATAGAGGCGCCCGGTAATGCCAATGGCGCGCGATGGCGACGGCAGCTCACGCAATGTCACAAGTGTGACGGTACGGGGTAATGGCCGCAGTGTTGCACTCGATACTGCACGCAATGTTGCACCTGAACTGGCGCTGGTTTTCATAAGCTTGCCCTCGTCTGGAAGGCACATTGTCATGCACAGTGCGTTATTGCATTTGTGATCACTCAAGCGTGCGCAGGCGATCGCCTGTTGACTATTTTAGCGTTCTGTTACCGAGGTAAGCATTTGTAAGGAATGCCCGAACAGGGTGGGCCGAGGCTTATATTGGGGCCGTTGGATTCAAGTCTCCCCTCCCCATTTGACGAATGGGTTCCCCACGCGCTGCGCAGCAGCCCGTGGGTTTTTTCTTTGGCGGGCAGGGTTCAGGCGGCTGTGAGGGCAGCCAGCGCCGCCAGCGGTGCGCCGGTCACGCGGCAGATGCGCCAGTCCGGCAGGATCTCGGCGCCCATGCTCTTGTAAAATTCGATCGCCGGCGTGTTCCAGTCCAGCACCGACCACTCGAAGCGGCCGCATTCGCGCTCGACCGCGATGCGCGCCAGGTGCTTGAGGATGCGGCCACCGTAGCCCTTGCCGCGGTGCGCCTGGCGCACGTACAGGTCTTCCAGGTACAGGCCGCGCCGCGTGAGGAAGGTCGAGAAATTGTGGAAGAACAGGGCAAAGCCGACCACCTCGCCGTCGGCTTCGGCGACGATCGCTTCGGCGCCCGGACGCGCGCCGAACAGGCCGTCGTGCAGCAGGGCTTCGCTGCTGACCACCATGTGCTCGAGTTTTTCGAACACGGCCAGTTCCATGATCATCGCGTGAATGGGGACGACGTCGGCCGGGGTGGCGGGGCGGATGGCGAAGGTGCTGCCGGTATCGGTTGCAGTGTTCATGGCGTTTCGATTGGATTGTTCAGTTGGACGTCGGTTGAAGGTTGCAGGGCCGGCTTGGCCGCCGGCGCGCGCAGCGCCCAGGCGACGCTGCCCAGGCAGACCGCCATGCCCAGCCATTCGATCGGGCCGGGGCGGTAGTGTTCGAGCTTGATCGACAGCAGCACCGAAATCACCGGCGTGATCACGCCGATGTACACGGCCTTGTTGGAGCCGATGCGGTTGATCAGGGTGAAATAGCAGATGAAGGCGACCACCGAGCCGAAGATCGACAGGTGCAGCAGGCCGAACACGTAGCTCGGCGCGCGCGGGATGATGAATTCCTGACCCGTCGCCAGGCACCAGATGGCCACCATGCAGGTGCCCCAGAACATCGACCAGCCGGTGGTCAGCATCAGGTTGGTCGATTGCTCGCGCACCTTGCCGACCACGATACTGCCGGCCGCGCTGGCGATCGAGGCGCCGATGCCGAGCACCAGCCCGAGGATGAAGTGGCCCTGGCCGCCCTGGTTGATGTCGTGCAGCGCCCCCTCGATCGAATGCCAGAACAGCAGCGACACCCCGGCAATTGCAGCGATACCGGCACCCCAAGTGCGGTGCGCGATCGGCGTGCCGAAGGCGATGCGGGCGCAGATCGGCGTCCAGAACACCATCAGTGCAAACAGCACCGCCACCAGCGCCGACACCACGAATTGTTCGGCGTTGTAGGTACAGACGTACGACAAGCCGAAAGTGAAAAAGCCCTGCATCAGCGTCCAGCGCTGCACGCGCCAGGGCAGGCGCAGCTTGTCGCCGCGCAGCAGGCACCAGGCGAACAGCGTGGCCGAGGCCAAAGCAAAACGGTAGACGACCGATACCGCGGGCGGAACTTCGCCCAGTTGCAGCGTGATGGCCCAGAAGGTGGATCCCCAGATCAGGGAGGCGATGGTGAAGAGGACGTAGGAAGGCATCGCGAAAGTATACGTGCTTTCGCGATTACTTTGGGGCATCAATCAAGCGTCATTTCAACCCCGTGCCGGCAAGACCGAGGACAAATTTTACTGTCGGGAAAACTTACACTTGGATAATTTATATTTACTTTAGATAACTAAATTGCTGATTTAAAAGACTTTGAGCAAATTGGTATGCATATTGCATAAGCCGCAAAGTTCTTTGTCAATACTAGGGAAAATAAAAATGCGTTTTGTTTTGAAATCGATGGTCACGCTTGTTGCAGCGTGCGCAGCCCAGGCCAGTTTCGCGTTACCGATCTTGACCAACGGAAGTTTTACGGGCAATGCCGACGGCTGGACGCTCGGCGGCGCGGGCTGCGCGAAAGCTGTTTACCTTGGTAGCGGCGGCGTCAACGCGAGCGGCGGCGTGGGGCTGAATGCTTGCGGCGAAGCGACCTCGGATCCGACTGCCACCACGACGGTCACCGATCTGGTGATTGGCAACACCTATACCTTGAGCTGGGACCAGAAATACGGCACCAACCTGCAAGGCGGCTCAGGCAAGAGCTTTGGCGTGTTCCTGGCAGCGACCAGCGGTGGCAATGCCCTGTTTCTCAACGAATACCTCGGCACCGGCTGGCTGAACGCGTCGACCAGTTTTGTTGCAACGTCGACCTCGCAGATCGTCACCTTCGCGGCCGAACTCGATAGTCGCACCGTCGGCGTGCCGTACAAGACCGACGTCGACTACTACCTCGACAATGTCAAGATTGCCGAGACGGCCGTGGCGAAGGTGCCTGAACCGGCGTCGCTGGCACTGCTGGGTGCGGGCTTCGCGGCAATGATGCTGCGCCGCCGTCGTCGCGTTGCCTGAACGTTCAGGCGCCGGGCCGTTCGGCGGCCCGGCGCCTCCCTCCAGGACGCGGGCCGGTTTTCAATGCGTCACGCGCGTCGTGTAGCCATTGCTCAGCAGGCGCACGCGCTCGCCAGGACGGAAGGCTTCATCGGCCAGCTGGGTCACCGAGCGCAGTTCGCCATTCTCGAGGCGCACCGTGATCTCGAA
>Ga0265780_10005343_pt1 | contig 16324 bp, 22 predicted proteins | sample P1T30metagenome_FD_192432 | JGI IMG/M metagenome (GOLD analysis project Ga0265780, IMG submission 192432) | Plant litter microbial communities from East Loma Ridge, Irvine, California - P1 T30 | ecosystem: Environmental > Terrestrial > Plant litter > Unclassified | place: USA: California... | reverse complement strand
GACCTTGCCAATTACCTTGTCATGACGATGCTGATGCAGCAGCGGAATGGGGTTCGTGAACTTTACGCCCATTGGGTCGATGATGTCGCCGACCCGGTCGACTGACGGCGTGGTGGCGATCCCACTGAACGTGCGCGCGTCGTCATCGAGCGCCTTGATACTGAGCACACTAAACGCGCGATTCTGCATGGGGCTGCCTTTCAAAGGAACATGACCTGGAGGCCGCTTCCGGACGCTTCGGGGTTGCGCGACATGAGCTGGACTGCGTTGAACAGCGCAATGAGCGGGTCGATCTTGGCCTTGCCGGCGATCTGCTTGGTGATGATCACCGCGTTGCCGCGTTGCTCGGCCTTCGCGTTCCCGACGCACCACGTCATTAGCGCCTGGTCGGCGTGAAGCATCGTGCCGTCTTTCAGCTTGCGCTCAGCACCCCAGACGGCACCGGAAAGCCGAAAGCCCTGAGTGATCGCCAGCATCTGCTTCTCGGTAAAGCCGCGGCTCGAAAGTTCATCGACGGTTGCCGTGATCCCGGCAGGGTCCAGGCCGATGGCATATTCTTCGGGGAAGAGCCCGGCGTCCTTAACCCGTTCCAGTATGTCCGCGAGTTCGATCAGATCCTGCGTGGTGTTCTCGCACTTCGTCATGGTCCCTTCGACGACGAAGCCGTCGAGCGCGCTGACGATGTCCTTGCGGCGTTCCCAGACGTCCAGCTGCCCCCACGCATGCGACCATGTCAGCCACTGCTTCGTGACCTTGTGCCGACCGATCAGGGTCAGCCCGAGCAGATCGTCGAGCCCGCCGCCATCGATGCCGGCGACTGCAACCTCGACGATCTCGAGGAAGTGATCGAGCGTGCCGTCCCACAACTCAACGGGTGCCGTTGCCTTCACCCAGTAGAGCGCACCCGCCCAGGCATCATGCAGAAGGCCGACGCCCATCTCGATATTGAGATGCTTCGCGTAGAAAACCTGCCGCTTCGACATCTCGGCACGTTGCGCCTCGTCGAACTTGCCCTGCAGCCAGTCCTGACCGACTGAGCGGCCAAGGTTGGGGTTTGTGATGTAGAAGTTTTCGGGCTTCGTATGTTCGTCAGCCGCGATCATCTCGGGCGGGAACTCGTACAGGACCGGAAGCTTCTTCGGGTCGATCACCTCGCCATCGCGTATCTTGCGGTAGTCGGACAGTTTGTCCTTGAACACGCCCTGCGGCGGTTGATCCGATTGCGTCGTCAGGAACAGCGTGTAGCCTTCCGGCCGTGACGCTTGCCCGCCGGTCGCTTCCTGGAACATTGAATCGGCTGTCGCGACTTTACCGAAGAGCCATAGCTCGTCGATCAGCACGCGGCTGGCCTTCTTGCCCGACACCGTAGCGCTGTCCGCCGCGACAACCTTCATTGTCGCCTTGGTCGACCGCTGCGTGATCAATTTCATATGGTCTTGAATGTGAAGGAGGTCGTTTAGCTCTTCGTCGGCGCGGATCATCGCCGCAGCCGGCTTGAAGCTGTTGTCCGCGACTTCCTTCGTCGGCGCGAGGATCAGGTTCTCGTCTTCATGCCGCCAGCCGAGCGCTAATTCGGTGACCATGATGCCCGCTGCGATCGTCGATTTCGAATTTTTTTTACTAACGAGCAGCAGAAACTCTTTGATCATCTGCTCGCCGAGGTCGGGGTCGTACGCACCGAACACGGCAGCAACGAAATCCAACAGCCACTTGTCGCAGGACTCGCCGATCGTTGGCTGCCCCGTGACGTCCATCAGCCGCAGCGACGTGAACAGCGCCATTTTCGCTTCGGCCACATTCGGAAAGAGTGGGTCGAATGGGATCAGCGAGCGGCGTCCTCGAATACGCTCCTTCCAGTCGGGGCAAGAGGTAGACCATTGTGGCAAGCTACTTGACCGACTTCAGCGTGGGTGGACCGACGCCGCGAAACCGGTTGGCAATCTGATCGGCCTTCTCTTGCTGGCCAGCCTTCTTGCCCTGCGGTGCGGAGGCTTCGTTGATCGTCTTGAACGCGGTCGCCAGTTCCTTGAGCGTTTTTGCGCGACCAGTCAGGCTGATCGCGGCCAGCATGCCGTCACGCCGCCGGGCCTCGCGATCGCCGGACGTCTCGTCCTCAATCATCTCTTCAAGCTTGCCTTGGTGCGTCGTGGTCGCGTCGAGCTCGTCGAGCATTCGCGCTACCAGTCCGCGCCCGCGCTCGGCGATTACCGCAGCGTCGGGAACGGGCACCGGCTCGGCTGGGGACGCGGCCAACGCAACGGGCTCGGTACGCACGGTACGCAGGGTGCGCACCGACCGAACCCACTTTTCGGCCTTGGCCCGTTTCCGAATAGCGCCCTCGGAAATCTCATGTCGATCAGCAATTTCGCGGACCGATGCTTCGCCCGCCAAGTATTCGAGCTTGATCCGATCCCAGTCGAAAGTTGATTTGCGGGTCGCCATGATTGAGGCCTCCCGGCGAAAGTACGCAGCTGAAACTGTGAGAGGAAAATTATCCGCGCGTGTGACGGATGCGGTATAGGCGCGGGGCGGACCGAGAAGGTTCGACCCACCCCCCCCTATGTCAGGCTCCGTACCGAGCCTCGATCTTGGCTTTGGGTCCATCGTGACACGGCTTGCAAAGCGTCTGCAGGTTCGCCGAATCCCAAAACAACCGTTCGTCTCCACGGTGCGGCTCTCGATGGTCTGCGACTAGCTGCGACGTATCGCCGGTCATGACACCGCAACCGGGCCATTGACAGGTGAAGCGGTCGCGCTTGAGCGTCTCCATACGAAGGCGGCGCCATTCGGTGGTGTTGTACCAAGCGCGCCACGGTGCGGCTGCTTGCCGCCCCTTGTCTCCCGTCTGAAACGTAGCCAGTCGCGATGGCAGCGTGCCGAGGCGGTTAGGCAGTGACCTGAGCTTGCTCATCGTCGCTCCAGCACGGTAGCAGGTAGATCGTAAGCGGCTTATTCGTAATAGACGATCACACCGACCGGGAATGCGCACCGCCGGTCTCGCTGTTGCAAGCCACCGCGTGCATCGACTCATCGGCCTGGATCGGGCTACCATTTTGTAAAGACGGCAGCAGGAGTTAACGTGGCTACGAAACCGACGAAAACAGCGGGCCAAGACTTTATCCCTGTCGTATTGTTGGGCCCCGATGGGCAGCCAACGTCCGGACATTTTGGGATCCCATGCATACAGATCCGCTACACGTTTACTCAGCCAGTACAGACCGCAGCGGGCTTTCAGTGCACGAACCTGAGGACCGTCTGGGCCCTTCTCGACACCGGGGCCGACTGGAACTTGATCCACGAGGATCTCCTTCCCCAGTCCTACCCTATACTAGATCAATTAACTAACACTGGTATTGGTGGATCCGTGCCGACTACTAACCACGGAGTTTGGATGTATCTTGACCCAATCGAGATCATTCACACGACGGGGATCATGACCATGAAACGAACCGGGATGCCACCCTACGATTTAATTCTTGGCCGGAAGTTTTTGCAATGCACAAGATTTACGTACGACCTCGTAAGCGGTTGTACCCTCGAGTGGATCACGAACCTGCAAGCTCTGTAGCGGAGAGCGTATAGATCTAGAACACCGCGCCTCCAAGCAAGACATTCGAGTAGATACGGCCACGTCGTTCAATTCGATCTCCTTAGTTTGGTAAAAGCTTCACCGGCCCTTCACGGTAGCGCGCAAATCAATTGCGGCCTGCTCCGCTTCCTCGATCAACCGGTCGCTGCGCCCATGGTGACGCGACGGGATGCGCATATTCTTGGAGATCCGAAACAGGCGTATGCTGATCGCCTCAACGTGGTCATCGGCGGTGAGCATGCCAGCAATCGGCTCGGCATTCCGCGATGGACATTGCTAGTAACAGCGCGCGGGCATTAGAGGGCGGTTAACAGCGGGAGGCTGCATGACGTGGAACGACAGTCGAACCAAGGGTATAGCGCTCATCTGCGCTGTACTTGTTATTTTAGTAACCCTTTATCTGGACAGCACTAACCGCAACCGACTCTCGGAATTAGCGCAGGCAAAGGCGCAGGCCGCCGCAAAGGTTCAGCGTGCGAAACTAATTACCGAGCAAGACTTGCCATGGATGGTTCAATCCTGCGGATTTGGTCATTTCGTCCCCGAATGTGATCGTAGAGCGTGGCCCGGCGGAGCCTATCCAACTGAACCGTTACCCGGTGAGAAAACGTCCGGTGTCGACTGGAAGTGCACTCCATACAAACAGGAGGAGTATGGCAATATCAGAACTTGCTCGGCCTACGCCAGTGCTGAGCGAAGAGCGAAGTATCCATGCTACGGTTCGCTTGGACCCTGCAAAGGAGGGGATGATGCGTATCGTCGTCTCGCCGTATCAAATGGCTGGCGTTACGAGTTACGCCGGTGAGCCAAACGGAACTGCGAACCATTGCTTGACGTAATCAACGGTGGTGAGCCGCAATTGCGGTGCGGCCATGTGCTGTTCCTCAAATGCGGAACACCTTCGCCTAGCAGGCGGCGGTATGTAGGTATGTTTTTAACTCCGTCGAAAGCCATGCTTCCGCGGGTGATAGTGGGGAGTGCAAAGACCGAAGTCCCAAAGCTTCTAGCCCCGTGACCGCTCAGGCGGTGGTGTTCTCCGGTGGTATCCCGGAGAACTGCTACCGCACATACTCATGCGCGCGCCAATTGCCAAGCCTCAACAGTGACGGTCAGCATTCCGCCGAATACAACGACAGCTGACTTACCATCGCTGCTTTGAACGATGCCAGTCACCCCAATGAAGGAAGGCATATCCTCGACCGTCACGTGCTGGCCATCATCGAACGTGCCACGCTCGTTGCGCAGCGCCTTACGCCGCTGGGCCTCGCTAATCTGCATAGCACGCAGGCGCTCCCGCTCGGTCTTCATTGCCGCCTTGCGGATGCGCTCAGCTTCTTCTCTCGTCTCTGCGGCGCGGATAGCCTCGATGGTTGCGGTCGCCTCACGCTCTGCTTCTTGCAGGCCCCGCACGGAACTGTCCGCTATCTCAGGGTAACGTCCTCCGTGCCGGAAAATAGAGAACGGCGGGTGCGGGGTGATGTCGGCGCATGCCACTTGAGCCAACGTTTGCACGTCCCTTGCCCGGGCGAATACGAACGTCGGCAGGATCGCAGCATCAATCTCGACCATCGGCCTCGTGCCGTCAGCGCGCCGCTTCACCCCCGCCTTGGCACGCCTCAAGGTTTTACGCGGGCTCCACGCCTCGAACCCCGCCTTCGTCAGAGAGTCCGCCAGCGCCAAGGTGCGTGAGCCGGAAGTGCGTAAGATGCACCACCGTTGCGAACCGCCGTAATCGTGCGTCATTCTTCCCCCTCAACTATCATGACGAGCCTATCAATTATCCTTTTGCGCTCCTCGAGAAGCGGTTCGGCGGCGGCGCGCATCTCCCCGATCGAAGGGATAAACCCATGCCGAGCCGACTGAATCGCTTGATCGATAGCAACCGCCACGATGTCGTGCGGCAGGTCGCCCAGCAGGCGCAGATGCTCGGATAGCCAAAGCGTCAGCAGTTCCGGATCCGCCTGCGATCGGGAAGCCATGAACATTGTCCACAGGATCGTCAGCCGGTCGCCCAACCACTCTCGAGGCACCGGTCGGGCACTACGTCGAAGCAACGCCAATGTGCGCACCGCATCCGCCGCACCGCCCGTTTGGGCTAGCACGCGGCGTGCATGATCCGGCGTCCAGGCAGGGGACCCGTCAAATACGAAACTACGGTCCGCCAAGGCCAAGGTTAGCGCGGGCGGCACGCATGGCGTCGAGGGGGGTGGATCGAGCAGGTGCCCGGGTGCGATCGGTGCCAGATCGTTCATCGTAGTTGCCTTCGGTGATTTTCAGGAGGTTTTTGGGCTCAAGGATCCAGTCGATCTCGGCGAACCGGAAGTTCGGGGCAGTCTCCCCGCGCAGGAACGGCGATCCGCGTATGCTGGCGAGCACCCTGCCCCACCCTTCGCTGCCGCCTACTTCACGGATCCGAGCAGCAAGCTTAGCCCGACGAGCTTGAGTGAGCGTCAGCACCTTGGCTCCCTCGACGAACTCACGTCGAATGGCCTGATACGCGGCAAACGCGTCGCCCACTGCGTCACTGGCAGGAACGACCGCGGGAAGTTGAACGGGCAAATCATGCGTGAGGTCGGGCAGCGTGCTGCTCGACGAGTCCGAAGGACTAATACCTTCTTCCCTTTCTTCCCCTTTTTCCCTGTATTCTCTTGTGGGTTGGCCTTGGGTTGCCTTTGGGTTGGCCTTGGGTTGCGCAATGGGTTGATGCGTCAGTTTTTGCGCCCCGACTTCTGCCGTATCGCCCTGATATCTCTCGTAATTCACGATGGTGATGATTGTGCCTGCACGGGCCGCACTATGGGTTGAGTTTTCAAAAATCATTCCCGCGTTCAACATGTCAGAAAACAGCCTGCGGATCTGCTGCCGCCCCAAGCCGAACTCCTCCGCGAGCATGCGCTGAGACGCGAAGACCTGCCCCCGTTCAAGGTGGACCATGCCAAACCTCGTCTGAAACGAGTGCGCCCGCCACCGTGCGGTGTCGGTCATCCATGCCCAGACAGCGGCCTCCTGTTTGTTCTTGAAGAGATGGTGCTCCCATCGCCCCCGGTGGGCACGCGCGTAGCCGCTCATATCGATTGCCCTGATGCCGCAGAGACATGCTGATCGAAGGCGCAGACCGCGATGATGAGCATTCCGCCACCAGTTGGCCGGACCTGCCAGACGCCAGCTCGCTCCATGCGCCGTAGAAAGCCGCGCACCCGGGGAATCGACCAGTCGAAGGCTTGGGCAAGCTTATGAACGGCCGTGAGCAGCTCGCCCCGCGCGAGCGGCGCGTGAGGGATACCCAAGCGCTCCTCCCCGCCGTAGGTCGCAGCATTCTCGACGGACCACAGAAACGCTTCGCGTTCAGTGAACGGCTGCGGTTTGAATGAGTCCATCCAGCCACGCTGCAGGCGGAATGTCTCGCTCATAGCGGGCCACCCGCGCCGCCGCCGTCGCGCATGTAATCGCTGCCGCGCACCGCCTGTCGTGCGCCAAAGAAGTAGACCTTCCGCCGCTGTGGAGCGCCCTGACGCACTTTCGCGCTATAGACGTCCAAGCGATCGCGCTCGGCGCCCATCTCGATCTCCCAAGCATCCCGCTTGCGAACGTCATGAACGTCAGGTTCGGACTGCTTTAAGTAGTATTCGGCGCGATACGCGAACACGACGGTGTCGGCGTCCTGCTCGAGGCTGCCGCTATCGCGCAGGTCGGACAACATCGGGCGCTTGTCGTCTCGAGATTCCACGCCGCGGTTCAACTGCGCCAGCGCCACGACGGCGGTACCGGTGTCTCGCGCCGCCATCTTTAGCTCTTTGCTGGTGTCCCCCATCTCCTGCTCGCGGTTCTGGCGCTTCACGGGGGGCTCGAGCAGCCCGAGGTAATCGACGATCGTAATCGCGAGTGTCTGCCCCCTGCTCTCCAACTGACGCTGGTGCTTCCGGATAAGCGGCGCGACCTGAGAGGCATTCAGACGCGGCGGTTCCTCGAACACGAGGGGCCAGCGATCGATGCGCGCACGAATCCGTTCGGCGAGGACCAGATCGTCTTCGTTGAGCCGTCCGGATATGACGTCGTCCAACGTGACGGCGGATCCTGCCTCGAACATCATGTCGGCAATGATGCGGAACATCAGCTGGTCGACGGGCATCTCACGCGAGATGAATAGCACACCGTGCCCGGCTTCCGCCGCGCCGCGAGCGACGGAAAGTGCGATCGCCGTCTTGCCCATGCCTGGGCGACCGCCCAGCAGGATCAACTGCCCCGGCGACATACCTCCCGTGATCTCATTCCATTCGACGAACCGAGCAATCATCGCTCCTCGGGATGCCGTACCGTTTGCAACGGCCTTCGCCTTCCGGATCGCACTGTCCCACGCCTGCGCAAATCCAACGGGCTTGGGCGCGGCGGCCGCGCCGCCGATCGCGACAGAGGCAAGCAGCGTTTCAGCTGCCTCGATCTGCGCTCGCGGGTTCACCTCTTCTGAAGTATCCATCGCACGCTCGATCAGCGTCCTACCGACTTCGATAAGTGCCCGCAGCGCGGCGAGATCGTAGATCTGTGCAGCGAACTGGCGCGCGCCAATAAGGCCCGCGCCGCTGCCGGTCAGCGCGCCGAGATACGAAGGGCCGCCCAGCGACGCCATGCCCTCGTCAGACTCGAACATCGGGCGTAACGTCACTGGCGTCGCCAGCATGTCCCGCCGCCGCATGGACGAAATTGCGGCGAAGATACGCCCGTGAACGGGTTCGAAGAAATGAAGCGGCTCGATCGCCCCTACCACGTCATCGGCAAGGCGATTGTCGATCATCATCGCACCGAGGAGCGCGGCCTCAGCTTCGACATTACGCGGCATCTGCGCGTCAACGATGGCCATGACTCTACTCGGCCGTAGCGTCGGGCGTAGCGTCGGGATAAAAGTCGTTCGGCTGCACTTCGCCGTCGGTTTCCCGAACGATCGCCGCCATTATCGGCGGTCGAGGTATCTGATGCTTGTTCGCGTATTTCGACACGACACCGGCGTTCGCAACGCCGATGCGTGCGGCGAAGTCACGAAGGCTGACGCCGTTCGTTTCTAGGTATGTATCTAGCTGCATGCCTCAACAGTATGTGTTTTGGAAACACGTGGCAAGCCAGATGTCTCCAAAAGAGACACAGGCTCTCATGGCCTATTATGACAGGTATTCACCGCGGTATCTAAATTGGATATGAGGCCCTTATGAGCGACTATCCTCCCCTAATTGAGCCAGATCCCAACCTCCCCTGGGGCCTTCGAATCCGAGCACTACGCACGGCACGAGGCATGACGCAGGAGCAGCTGGCGGAGATGTTAGGCACAACCAAAGCAACCATCAGTAAGATGGAGCGGTCGACGAGCATGCCGAGAGGCATGTGGTTGTTAAGGCTCTCGCGATCCCTCGGCGTGCCTTTCAGTTCAATGTCTCCAGATGAAACGCCTCACCTTCGCAAAGCAGGTGAAATCCCGATCATCGGCTTGATAGCAGCTGGCAATTGGCGGGAGGCTATTCAGTCGTCCGATGAGTATATCGCCGCCGTCGATGCTAAGCCTCATATGTTCGCTCTTCGCATTGACGGCGACAGCATGGACCGAATCGCGCCAGAGGGCGCATTTGTATCAATCGATCCGACCAGGCCCACGCTATCCGACGGCGCGTTGTACGCGGTCCAGAATGGAGAGGGTGAGGCCACCATCAAGCAGTTCCGACGGTCGCCTGACCGGTTGGAGCCGCTAAGCACGAACCCGATACATAAACCGATCATGCTCGGCACGGAGCCAATCACGATAATCGGGCGCGCAACCTCGGTCGTGCAAATGCTGTAGTTTCCATTTCGTCTACAAAGCGAGTTGACACGGTTTCCAAAATGCATACTTTGAGCGCATCAGATGATCTGGTGCGACCGCCAAGGCGCCTCACCGGTCCCAGCTGATACGCAGGGCTGGATGAAGCGCGCTGTCAGTGTCTCGCAAGAGCACGAGCCTCCGCCAATCCACCTGCTCCATCATTGCAGGGAGGATGGCTTATGGCCGCCGAAGCGAAACGCGCACCCTTGGTGCGCGAACGGTCAAACTTTGCCCAGCGCCTGAGGCGCTTCTTTGCCCCGGTTGAACCTTGGTACGATTGGTCGAGCGACGCTACGATCTTCCGGATCAACACCGTCGAGCGCGACTTCCTTGACGAAAGCATCAGGGAAGACGGTTTCAGGTTCGAAATTCAATGGCTCGGCTTGCACTTCGGAATCGTGCTGGGTCGGACGCCCCCGAAGATCACAACTGACGAGGTAAACGCTCGCAGGGCCACGCGAGCGGAGTTTATCGCGGAGCGGGAGGCATGATCGCCCCCTTCACCATTCCCAGATTTGATCCGGACAGCGCGGACAGCGTGATCCTCGAAGCCCAAGACGAGGCGCGCCGACTGACTGCGTGGGCCTATTCTTTCGATGGGCAACGCAATGCCCCAAGCGACAAAATTGCCGCTTCGGATGCGCGGCTCGTCGACGTTGAGGATCAAATTCTCAGCAACCACGCCTCGACCATCCCTGGCGTGATCGCACGGTTGCAGACCTTGCTCACCCGCGAATGTGACCGATGGATCGATCGCGCGATGAGCGAGGGTGGGTTCATGGCTGTCTATCACGGTATCCAGAACCTCAATGGAGACCAGCAGCAGCTCGTTCATGCGATTCATGAACTTTACCATCTGCACTGGGATCAGGCGCTAGCCGCCTACGAACGAGCCGAAGCCAACCTGTCGGAGGCAGGGAACGTTCGCGCAGCCACTGACACAAAAGAGCTTCCGAGTGAAGTCGATGACGCTGCTGAAGCCGCTCAGAACTACTTCATCGACCGCAGTAGTGAAGCTCTTCGGGAACTCCTGCGGACATTCACGCCAAGCCACGATGCTTACCTGCGCAAGGTTGAAATCATGGTCGGCGAGGGCATCGACAACGCCCTGCCCTGGCTCGCCCGCGACACCGCCTTCCTTATCGGCCGCCTCTACGCCGCCTCACCCGAAGGAGCACGATAATGCGCCTCCACACTACACCCAAATTTGCAGCACGCCTTTCCGCCTGGCGCGAAGCCTACGCCGCTCACGACGTCTTCATCGAGGAAGGAGAGGATGCGCCACGCGGCGACGATCGCAGCGAAGCATCAGATGCCGCCGGCGACCTTGAAATTTCGATGCTCGAGGACTTCCTGATCGCCCCCGCCTTCACGCCAACCGAGATCTTGCGGAAGCTTGAGGTCATGCGAACGCGCGACGTCGGCCAAGGCTGGACCGATCATTATCCCCGCTACATGGCGCAGATCGAGCGCGATCTCATGGAGCAGCAGCGACCATGCGTCAGCCCTTGCATGTCTGCCCTCTTCGACACGTTCCGGGAAGCGACCCGGGCTTTGGACGGGGGCCACGGCGGCTCAGATGATCGTTGCGACGAGCTCGCTGCCGCTTTGTCCTCTGCTGTTCTTTCGCTCCTCACGGCACCGTGCTTCACCCCAGGCGACTTTATGGTGAAGGTCTTTGTCGACATGCTTGGCGAGCATGGCGGCACATGTTGGAACGGCGCGCAGCACGACAAAGACACCGGCGGCTTTCTGTTTGAGATCGAGCGTCGGGAACTCGCGGAAGGTCTTGGCCTGCACGATGGTGAGGCACAGGAAGCCTATTTCCGCGATTTGAACGACACCGACTTAGGATGTTGCCTGCTCGCGCTCGGAAGGGTCGATTTTGACCCAGCGGCGTGGCTTGTCGCCGCCGACCGCGCAGGGTTGCCGGTCTCGGTGATCATCGGCTCAGACAATCGTGAGCAGTTGTGGATTGGTATGGGGGGCGGTGCCGACGATCGCGTGCAACGCGAACGCGAGCACCGTGTCCACCGCCTGTTGACTGGAAACAGCGGCGGATTCGGCGACGCCCGCACCGCGGCTGTTGCCGCATACATCCTCGCGCATGATCCGAGCCGTATCACTCGTGTTTTGGACTTTGCACGGTGAGTGCCTTCCTCCGCAAACCGGTGCTCGGCACCGGCTTCACCCACGGCGGCGCGGCACTGGTCCTCGCTATCGCCCCGGCCTTCTGGGCCCTCTTTGATCTGATCCTGGTGGTGACGCCGTGATCCGCCTCGCTGCCTCTACCTCGGCGGTAGATCTCGCTTGGGCGGCATTCGACGTCGCAGCGCTGCGCTTCCATTACATGTATCGACATGTGGATCTCACCACAGACACGCCAGCCGATAGCGCGGTTCGCCAGCGCCTTGCCGGTGAGACCGCCCGTCTTTGGAACGAGTGGCGCGAGCTGTTTCTGAGCGATGCATCGGAGGGATCGTCATGATGCCGCGCGAGCGCCAGCTGCTTCACTATCTGCAGACGTACATCGCAAGCCATGACGGCGTCGCGCCAACGGTCCGTGAGATACAGACCGAACTGGGACTAGCTTCACCGTCGGGACCGTCACGTTTGTTGGATAGCCTCGAGCGGCAAGGGCTCATTGCCCGGGAGCCTAGCCGAGGTCGCAACATCCGGCTGACCCGGCCGCCTGCCGATCTTGCCGCGGTCTCTGACGCGGAGATCCATGCCGAGGCGATCCGCCGCGGCTTCATATCCGGTGCCTCGTCATGAACGACCTGTTTCGCTGTCCGAGCATGCCAGGCGCGCAGGATCGAGACACCTCCCAAGCGGCGGCCGACCAGATCGCGCCAACCACGCCGCGACTACGGGCCCAAGCTTTGGCGGTGGTTGAACGGTCGAACGGGCTCACCGCAGACGAGGTTGCAGGTCGCCTCGGCTTATCGATCTTGTCCATCCGCCCCCGCCTCACCGAGCTCGCCCATCTGGGCAAAGTTCGCGACGGCGGAGGTCGTCGAACTAACCAAAGCGGACGGAAGGCGATCGTCTGGGTTCCGGTATTCCCGGCTAGGCTCCAAGGTCAGCGCCGGTGAGCCCCGCCGCCGAACAAGCGTGTCGGTTCGTGCACTGGGTCGCGCAAGCGCAGCCGCACCCCGACAACGCACCCGCCGAGCTGATCGTCTCGATCGCACGAAAGGTCGCCGCCGAGATCCGGCGAGAACAATTTCAAACGAGCCGCTCCGGCGTGCCACTCACGAGGAAAGCATGATGACCTTCACCAGCCAACCGCTAACGCCCGCCATGGCGCCAAACACGAAGTCCTTTACCGGCAACTACTTGTTGTGGCGCAAATCCGGGCAGAACCACCGCAAGGGTATGCCTGGCGGCGGCGGTAGTCCAAAGTTTCGGCATCCTTCGTTCGCCGCCGCCGAAACCGAAGCTCATCGCCTGCTCTGCATGTTCCCAGAATCATCGTTCGTCATTCTGCAGGAAGTGGCGCGGGTGAAGCTCACCGTGCCCGACGCCGGTTCGGACGAAGTGGCATGAGAAAAGACCAAACCCAGCATGCGGCGGCAGCCAAAGCAATTCTGGCTGACGTCATCGGCCGTATGCCGACGCTTACAGAACTCATAAATGTGCCCGTCAGCCGCGATCCTACCGACATGGGTCCGGACGTCACGCTCCCGGCTGTGCATATGCACATCCTGACGCAGCATATTGAAAATCTCGACGGCCTCGTCACGATCATGGGGATCGATCTCGCGATCGCCGAGCGGACGGCAATAGGCCTCGCACCGCAGGATGTCGGAGACGCGCGCACGATTTACGCTGCGCGCCTTGGCGAGCTTCTCGTGAAGGCGTTCAATCAGGATCACAACGGGGCGGTTGGCGCCCTACTTCATGCCGCCGCGGCGATCCTCGGTACAAAATACGACAGGAAGTTCGCGGCAAACGCTCTCGAAAAGGGCGCAGTCATTTTTGCCGAAGGCCTGCGCAACGATTTGACCCCGAAAGGACCTCTGCAATGAGCAACGAGATCGCCGCCACCGCCGACCGCCTGGTCATGCTCAGGGTCGTCGAGGACATTGTCGGCCTAAAGCGGACACGCATCTATAAACTGATCCGCGAAAGCGACTTCCCGCCGCCCTACAAACCGGGTGGGGCGGGATCACGATGGAGCGAAACGGAAGTCCGAGCTTGGGTTTCGAAGATCAAGTCAGCCAGGCAGGGGTGATGGAACTGGCTTTCTATTCAGTTGCCGTTCAACATAAACCGGCACTGTCCCTACGGACAATGCCTACCCTTCAAGCATGCACGAGGTTGCTTCGGTCGTAATGCGGAGAAGCAATCTCACGAGTAATTTCTTGGCTTTCTACAATCAGCAGACGCGTTTCAAACGCATCGATTGACTCTGCTACTTCCGCAGCATTATTTTTTACATAGAAAAGTGACCGCCGAAGAGCGGTTCCGATGAAGCCAGCGAAGTAGCTGTCTGCCAGTATCCCAGCGAAGACTGCTTGAGTGAACATGACCCGCGCCTCACGCGAATAATCCGCCCACATCTCACGCCGCTCACGAACTGTCGCGCGTTGGATAGGCGTATCAAGACCCTCTGAAACCATCGTTCGCATTAGCTTTCGTGTCAGCTGACCTGAGCCAACGGTGCTAGCTAGCGCCTGAATGTGAGCCCGCGCTTCGTCTGGCAGCTCGCGTTGAAGAAGCCCTACCGCCAATTCACGGAACTCTCGCATCGTCTTGGAAGCGAAACCCATCTGCCGGATTCTGACACGCAGATACATCTGAGCGACCAAAGCAACCAGGACGGCTGTGATTCCCGCTCCTGCCAATGCCCAGTTCATTCCTCGTCTCCAATCGGCGCGGGTAGCTGCGCCTGGTTTTTTCCCTTTTTGCCCTCAATCGTAACCGCGGTCTCGGTTTTGGTCCGTTCAAGTTCCGCGATACGAATAGCCTGCGATCTTTTTATCAGTAACGCCACAACGCCTTTTTCTGGCCAAAGAGCCAAAGCGGCCAATCCTGCCCACGGTGCAGTCTGGAGAAGGCCAACAAGGTTGGCACCGACTTCAAATTCCAAACCATCGCCCCCACCGTCCTGTGATATATGGCGAGTCCAAATTGGGTTCGCTAGATCCGGTCAGTGTTCCTACCTAGCGGACTAGAAGATAACACCTTCCTAAAAACGATCAGTCAACGATAATTTTACGTGCGGGTTATTTGCCGGGTCCGGTTGCCGCGTACCTGATTGGCTGGCCGAGATGCGCCTCGGGCATGGTAAGGTCGACCGAGATAAGTTTTGCCCACTCGCAGGCCAGCTCGCGCCGCCGGGGCATGTAGGCCGCCCGGTTGTAGGCGCCCTCGACCTTATCCTTTGGAACGTGTGCGAGCATCAGATCGATGATCGCACGGTCCGGCGACGCCCCCTTGTGCCCCGCCTCGCGCCACTCGCGGTCGGCGCGCTCATTCATGACCGTCGAGAACGCTGCGCGGAAGCCGTGCGGGACGTGGCGCGCATGATACCCTGCCCGCTTGAGCAAGGCATTCAGCGTGTTCTCGGACATCGGCCGATGCGCGTGGCGCTCGCCGGGGAAGACGATCGGCAGGTCGCCCGACAGCCGCCGCACGACGCGCAGCAGGTCGACGGCCTCCGGCGCGAGCGGAACCAGATGATCGCCGGTCTTGTCAGCTTTGCGATCCTCGTCGCCCTTCATGCGCGCGGCGCCGATCCGCCAGAGCGCCGCCGGGGCGGGCGCGTCGGGCTTCCCCCAGTCTATTCCCTCGATCTCGTCCCATCGCGCACCATGAACCTCGTTCGGCCGCACGGCCGTCAACGCTATGAACCGAAGTGCGAACTTCGTCAGCGCCCTGCAGCGCTCGTTGTCGCAGTTGACCAGCACCACGCGGACCGCGGCGATACGCTCGTCCTGGTCCTCAATACCGTCGATGATCGAAGGCTGCTTCGTCGCGCGTGGTTTCTTCTTCAGCGCCTTGCCGAGGCTAGCCGCCGGGTCGGCATCGCATAGGCCTGCCGCAATCCCATAGACGAAGATGGACGACACCCTCTGGCGGAGGCGGTGCGCGGTCTCGATCGCGCCGCGTTCCTCGACCTTGTTCAGCACGTCGAGAAGCTTCGGCGCGAGGACAAGCCGGATTGGCAGGTCGCCGATCGCGGGAAAGATGTCGTTCTCAAGGCTTTCGATGACGTCCGCCGCGTGAACGATCGACCAGTTCGGCTTGCGCAGCGTGTGCCAGCGCCGTGCGACAATCTCGAACGTGTTGCCGTCCGAGATAGCACGAGCCTTCGCGGTGATCTTTCGCTCGACCGACGGATCGCGGCCTTCCGCGAGCGTGGCCTTGGCCTCGTCGCGTTTGCGGCGCGCATCGCTGAGCGTCAGCGCCGGGTAAGATCCGAGCGACAATGTCTTCTGCGGCATGCGGCCGCCGGGCTTCGTCGGCTCGCCGTACGCATAGTTCATCCGCCAGTGTCGGCCGCCGGCTGGTGTGACGTAGAGATAAAGCTGTCCGGAATCGCCCAGCTTGTAGGCGGTCTCTTTGGCCTTCGCAGCCTTAACCTTGGCGTCGTTGAGCATGTTCCCGCACCATACCATACGTAGCGAAGTTCATACCATGCGTTGTGCCATACCAATGTATGAACGCTAGCACACAGGTGCGAACAACCGATCACGCCGAGAGGCCCGGAAAACCGCAATAAATCAACCCCGGCGCACGGGAACGAACGGTAAAGACAGGGGTGGTGGCGGAGCGGGAGGGATTCGAACCCTCGATACGCTTTTGACGTATACTCACTTTCCAGGCGAGCGCCTTCGACCACTCGGCCACCGCTCCGCATTGCTCTGGAACGCGCCTGCTAGAGC
>Ga0265780_10005342_pt1 | contig 16325 bp, 11 predicted proteins | sample P1T30metagenome_FD_192432 | JGI IMG/M metagenome (GOLD analysis project Ga0265780, IMG submission 192432) | Plant litter microbial communities from East Loma Ridge, Irvine, California - P1 T30 | ecosystem: Environmental > Terrestrial > Plant litter > Unclassified | place: USA: California... | reverse complement strand
CAAATTGATCATAAAACACTATCTGCTTCATCAAGTTATTGGCACCCAAAACTTTTTTATAGGTGCCTGTCAAAAAGCCGCTATTGTCAGTAGTTGCGGTGATCGCATACGGTGCTCCCGGATTAATATACTGATAGTCTGCGGTACCGTCGTAATTAAAGTCGTAATCGTCGTAATAATTAATAGAGAGGATATCGGTATCGCCCGGTATAGTTGGAAAGGCCTGGTTACTATAGCCATAAGTTGTACCGCTAATTCTCTTCTCAGCAGCAAAAACGGTTATGTTATCATAATTAAGTCCATCCAGGTAAGCTTGTAGCTTTTCTCGGTTTGTAGCGCCAGCAGTTCCGGGATCAACATAAGTATACAGCCCATTTAATATGATGCGGTTTGCTACATCATATTTGGTAAAATACCATTTATCTGCCGCGCCGTAGGCATTGCGCAGGCGGCCATCTTGCAGTAAAGCTAAACGATCATATTTATCATATACCATAAATACGGGCGCAACGCCCGGAGCTTGTTTAACACCCAGCCGTCCCTTTGCATCGTAAGTATAGGCATTTGCCCAAGCGCTGGTAAACGCCGTACCCCATGTCGCTGTTCCGGCGTATAACCGCCTGACACCCTCTGGCGATATTTGATAAACCAGCTTGCCATAGTCATCATAAACATATATAGTTTCTAACCAAGCGCCGCCATCAGCCTCCACTTTTTTCTCAACCAATTGTCCTAAACTGTTAGTAAAGCTTAATACATGGTTGCCATTCTCGTCAGCGATGTCATTAACCGAGAGCTGTGTTTCTGGATAGATACCATTGGTGGGACCGTTTATATTCCAAATTTTTATGTTATCGCCCGTAGTATTTAATCGTGCTTGATTTTTAACTGTGTGATTGCCGGGCTGCCAGTCGGCGCCCGGCGCACCGCTTTCTAATACGCGGTTGAGCGGAGAATTATCATAAGTGGTTATTGCGTAAGGAAAGTTATCAACAGCAATGCCCGTATTTGAACTATTGTAAAATGCCTGTTGTGAATTCTGAGGGTTCGGCTGCAAAGCCCCGGTAGAAGTGTTAGCTGCATAAGGCAGAAATTGTTTGGATTGTTGTCCATAACGGTCGTACTGCATGAACTGTACAATATCTTTCTGTAATGGGCTAGCCTGTTGGTTAATGACCTGTACGGGTCGACCTAAACCATCCATATAAGAAATTCGTGTTTGGGAATTTGCTGCGGAAATCTGACCCTGGTTAGTTATACCGGAGACCTTAACGATATCTGTACGTACGGTATTAGCTAACACCAGCGCAGGGTCATCAATTCCTGTTAAAGGTGTAATTGTTATGGAGAAGCTTGGATGTTCAGCACTTGGCGTAAAGCTAAACCCGGGCTTTAGGGTTACGCTGTTTATAGCCTGATAAGACACACCTTGATAACTAGATACCGTAGCATCTATTACCTTTGTGGTTTGACTTAAACAAATCATCTTGCTTAATAACAAGAGGGCAATAACCACTAAAGACCGGTTTATTATGTGATAATTCATTGGTTTATGGTTAAGATCAACGGTTACATCCTGAAGCAAAGTAGTTAATGTGATAAGTTTGTATATCACCCTTTGCATTACACCCCATTGGATACATCTCACATTTTACAGTATACGATTTGTTTGAACTTACCGAGCCGTCAGCGTCCAATGGCACGTTTACCGTCACTGTCTGCCCTCCCTGAAGATTTATCCAAGTATCTGGCGCATTATCATATGCCATCTTCCAAGCAAATCCCACGTTAGAGGAGCAAGCCTGCTGGATATGAGCGGTGAATACATTGGTTCCGACTGGGTACGTCGGGCAGGGACCGCCATTACTGTTACCGTAAAAAACGGCTCGCTTAGAGCAGACTTCGTAAACCACGATTCCACAAGCTTGTAATTCGAATTTAAGTGCCGGCTCCAAAGGCGGCTCTACGATAATTTGCTGCTGTGAAGTCACCGTTCCATATTGTGCATTATGAACAGTCAAAGTAACCATGTAGGTGCCGGAGGAAGCATAATTATGAGATGGGTTCGCGCCGCCATTTTGTAAAACCGTGCCATCGCCAAAGTTCCAATCCCTTATTATACCTACCGGCTCACAACCGTCGGCAGGACCGGTTCGAAATTGAGTTGAGCTACTGGCATACATCTTTATCGGGAAATAGAAACTCGCATTAAGTTCATAAGTGACATTGTAATTGTAAGCTGTTCTTTTAAGTATGTTCATATTCTGATCTAGAACCAAAGTAGGACGGCGCAGTGCATCGTAACTGTAAAATGTAGTATTACCGTGCGAATCAGTAGTTGCCACTTGCAGTAAATCTTGATAGGAAGTTAATGAAACAGGTGCCAGCTGTGGATGGAACAGCATATCATCCACTATCACTGCATTACTAGTTCTTACATTGATGTCGAATGTCGCATTTAACGTTTCAACAGGCACGCTGACTTTGTAGTTGGTCCAGACGCCCGTATTGTTAGTAAGGGTTATTGATCTGGTTACATTGTGCCCGCCAGCATCCGTCAGTGTTAACAACAAGAATCCTGAAGAATTCGACTTTACCCAACATGAAAAATCATAATTATTGCCTATACCCTTAGTTAAACCTATCTTTTGGAATGTAAAGTTTGCGCCCACTGAAAGCGCTTTGCCTATCCGTCCGTTGACAGAACTAAATTCTATAGGGGGGGTAAAAACATAATAAAAGCTGTTAGAAGTCCATCCCCCAAGGCCGCCATGTTCCTCATCAAAATTTGAGTAAACAATTTGGTTAGCAATAGCATTAGAGACTTTAGCAATGACTAATGTACCGGCATTGTTATATAGTAAGCCAGAACGATTGTTCCTATTATCGACAACCGAATTAAGTTCACCGTATTCACTATAACTAACATAATTATTTATTGTTTCATATCGGGAGTCGCGGTGGGAAATAGCAGCACTTTCAATAACAAAAGGGAAAAAATTAGTTATTGGTGTATTAAGCCTAATTGACATTTGTTTAGATAAGACCACATTAGGAATACCGTAAGCATTAATGTAGCTTTTGAATAAATTTAATTCTGCTCCGAGAACCTGCTCTGCCTGTCCGGGCTTGGTAATCGTGTTAGTTTTTTCAACAACTATACCATTGATATGTGCATCCTTTAATGCTTGTAGAGCAATTACTGTTGAGTCGTAGGCTTGGACCGTGACATAATCTTCCGGGTATGTGTATTTACTTTTATACGTGGTGAAATTTATACCATCGTTGGTAGTAGATGTTGCTGAAGAACTTAATAACGAATGGTTTACGCCTGCATAAGAATTATTCGTTTCTGTCGTAGTTGACTTTGTGTAATTCGTTCCTGGGTCGTATACCCTTTCAATTACTCTAGTTTGAAATTTGTTCGTGTTCGCGTACAACTTATACTTACCGTAAACGAACGCTTTTGTATATATATCATTACTATAAGTGAAATAGTCGAATGCAAGTCCATAGATCAAATCAGGTGCTGCATCTTTGGATATATTTGTATACTCGTAGCCTGTTTCTTTAACTAACTGTGCGTTCTCATTGTAAGCTTTCACGCTTGCTAACAAGCCCCTTGAAAAATTATAATTACTATTATCGGGGTAGGGATAAGCATAGTACCCATCGCCAAGTAGCCCCTGAGCCATACAAGCCTGTGTTGCAGGATTGACGGTAGTGGCATACCTTGAATAAGTGGCCTGCCAAGGTTCTGTTCCGATGTTTTCCGAACCAGCGGCTTGTCCGTAAGTAGTGGGGTTGCTGTATTCATACACAACCTTCCCCTTGCCAGCTTGTAACTCCTGTACTGATCGGTATTCAACATTTGGAGAATCAAAAGAATAGCTGTTCAAGTCAACATCCGACCTAGCAGTAAAATAGGCAATCTGAGTAGCTTGATCCATGTATCCCTCAACGGTAGTTGTACTGCCTGCAGGATCTGTATATACAGGAGTAGAGTAGGCAAATTGCGGACGATTAACTAACACTCCACCGGAATAAAAATACGTTTTTAACATGTCGTTAGCAGAGTTGACACCATCGTGCACAGTTACAGATTTTACCCGTATACCACCGCCATTAAAATTCTGATTCGCTTTGGCGTCGAAATACTGATTTGGTTCATAGCTCAGCAAAACCGATCCTCCGGTCGGATATTGTATCCTGCCCAGCGATCCTGCAGCGATCACATCTGGATTAGGCCTTCGGTCGGCACCCCCGGCCAGTTGATAGCTTGGTCCGGTATAACCAGGTATCTGTTCAAGACGGTAACGCTCAGCTAAGGGCTCGTTTGGGTACACCCAGAGATTGGGCACTAAAGTAGATGACTTATTATAATTGTAATATCCCCAATAATCCTGCTGAGGCTGTTGCGGTAACATGCATCCATTACAAGGCGCAGATCCACGTGTTGGCGAGGGCAAGATTGAAACGCCATTGTAAGAGAAGTCTATACCCAAATAATCAAATACATAAGGTGGGTTTTTTAGACAGCTATTAGAACTTTGAACGGACTGCAAATATGTCCTTTCATTTGCATAATTAAAGTTTAAAGAGACCAGTAAAACGGTTGTACCGTTTACTTTAATAGTGAAGTTATCAAGGCGGTCAAAGCCTGTTCTATAACCAAGCGACACGTCGCATTCACTGGTAGAAATACCGATCAACTTCTGATGCGTTTCTGTAATGGTCGTCGTATACAAACTTTTCTTGTAAACGGTACTTAGCGAACTGTTCGCCAGATAAATATTCTTGTAAGTGACCAATGGTCTGGTTTGCTCTAAACTTTGGTACTGTAGATTAATTGATTTTCCTGTTTTAGATACTGAACTTAAGCTCCATTGCGTGGTATAAGTAATTTGCTGTTTATATTTTATTAGTTTGTCTCTCTCATAGAATACGCCATCGGATGATCCTACAGGAGCCGTACTCATAGTTACTTTTGTTGATGGCAAGAAATTGTACTGAACACCTTGGTTTGTGATGATCTTAAAGGAAATTATAGATCCGTTTGTCGCATAAGCAGGCAATATCTTCAAATCCTGATATGGCATAATCTGCAATACGTGATTGTTATCAAATACAAATTGCCCGCTGTATCCGTTGAAATTAAATGAGAACACATCAGGCTCGGTATCGTTATTGCCATCGACCATACCATTTAAGAAATTATAATTAACCGCATCAGTTCCACAATTGTTACGCGTTTGCGGTGCAAAATTGGCAATTGACGTTGCGTTAGCTCCAAATAACCAGCCGTTTCGAGTATCACTCATACTTCCAAGGTAATCGTCAGGCAAACTTTTTACAGTGCGGGTGATACTTCCACCAGCATTTAACCGCCAGCCGACACCAATATTATATTCATCACTTCCATTCTGCTGATAAGCTTTAACACCCGCTTCATAAAACAAGCTTACCGGCAAACTTACGCCAGGTGCTTCAATAGTGTAAACTGGGATACTTATTATTGGTTGCCCAGTATGTAAGTCCACCGGAACATTTTGAGCTCTGAGTGTTATGATTAGCGAAACTTGAAATATCAAAGCAAAGTATATCTTTTTCATAGTAACAAATAATAGTCTTTCAAATTTTAGTCCTTGATTCGGGAGCCTGAGGATTGATTATACATATTCCCTTTAACAGAGGAAAAGTTACATCAGTGTCCCATAGGTTTATCTAGATTTTTTGCAACTTTTTCTTCAAGAAGATAACATTCAATAGATAAATAAATACTAATAGAGATAGTACGCTGTTCTTTTAAATTATAGGCTAATTTAATGTTGATTGGTTGCCTTTTTCAGCACTTGCTCAATAGTATTTAAACGGCTCTCGAACTTCTTAATTTGTTGATCCTTTTCAGAAATTTCTTTTTGTTGTTCTCTTAATTGGTTGCTTTGTTCTATAATATAGAGTGTTAATTCCTCTACTTTCTTAACCATCAACATATTCATTTTACCCAAATTTATACCATCCTTAACGACTTCTTGAGCAGACGGCATCTCAGGTAAATGCTTATTTTTATTGATAAAAGCCTCAATTACTTTAAGCGTTGGTAAACGGTAAGTCGAACTGAACACATAATCGGCCCACCCATTCATGTCTACCTTGACTTCTTTTGTGTGAATTGTACCTTTGACTGCTAGCTTTGCATCCGGTGTGGTAGTGCCTATTCCTATATTTCCGGTACCGTCTATTACCAAGTCGTCACCATAATTCCAGTTCAAGCCAGTCCCTACTTGCTTGTCAAACATCCGTCTGGTTCCCATTATCAGTTTACCGGTAGCATCACCGTTGTTGGCATTGCCCGCGATTGTTATAATTCTTGCTTGTCCCCATGGGTTACCGCCATCAGTATTGGCTGGTATTACAAATTCCAAAGAGGCCCCTGAATTAAAACTTCTGGCACCAGAATTACCCTGAATAATTAAATCGCCTGAATACTGAGCAGTAGCGTTGGACGAAGTTCCGCCAGTCGCTAAATGTAACACAGCACTGGGACTATTGATACCTATTCCTACTTTTCCATCTGTTGACAATAGAACCTTTGACCAAGCCTGACTAGGGTTGTCGTTTGTCTTACGGAAATAAAGGTTCTGGTCGAAAAAGCCACCCGCAAATTGCATAGCATAGTTGTTTACTGGATTATCGTGGCGGACATCTAATAAATGCCACCAACTAGTTGCGCCGGCCGGATAATTGACCGGATTTTCTGTTTGATAGAATCCGGAAACTGCACCGGCGTTCCCTTGCAAACCTGCGTTATTACGCCAATCTGTTCTTGAATTATTTAAACCCCAAATCTGAGCTTGGGTAACGGTTGTGCCAACTAAAAGGAAGGTCGCAAGGTAAAGTAGCTTCATAATCGCTGTAATTAATCGTGTGCGAACGCCTATTTCACTAGGCTTCTCCTTTAAGTTTATTAATTTGTCTTTGCTGATCTTGAAGCTGTCTATTCTGCTCAATCAGGTAAAGCGTTAACTCCTCCATTTTCTTAACCAGTAGCCTATTCATCTCATACAGGCTGACACCGTTTTTAGCCACTTCTCGTTCTGAAGGCATTTCAGGAAGATGATGGATTTTATCTATAAAGGCATTGACGCCTGTAAGTGATGGCAAATGGAAAGTTGGCTTAAACACATGGTTCGGCCAAGGGCCAGCTTCAACTATTATTTCCTTTGCAGGGATATTGGCTTTAACCACAAGCCTATAACCATGAGAATCAGTTGCACCAATATCCACATTGCTTTTAGATCCCCAAAGACCACCCGGTAAGCCAATGCTAGCCTGCCCCCAACATCCATCATAACCTAGTTGTATTTTCCCACCACCAACTCTTATGAAATTCACACGTTGCCCTGAATCATGAAATCCTATAGCGGTGTAATCTTGCGAATTCAATAACAAAGTTGTTCTTACAGGCCAGTCTGAATTTGTAGGTGACGAGTTCGTGCTAATATCACTTACACTCAAATGTCCATCAGTACCCGTATTTGTAGCATTATAACTCAAAACGGTCCCTCCTCCAATCACCCTTAAACGGGAATTAGGTGTGTTGGTGCCAATGCCAACACTTCCATTTTGTAGAATAGTAAAGTGGTTATTATGTTGGATACCGTTATAATCTCCAATAGTTAGCTTCCCTCGGGCATTCAAAAGGCCAGGTGAAAAGTAGATGCTGTTTTCATAAGGGCCGCTAGCCATATCCGTCCCCAACCCCATCCATGCCTGGTTATCGGCATCTAACCCATAGATCTGTAAACGGGGGCTGCCAGCATAACCACCACCAATCATAATGGCAGGTTGAGCACTATTTTTTTGTACTTGTAAGATAGATGTAAGATTTATAGTTCCAATACCTACCTTGTCTGTACTGTTAGCGGATGGGCAAGCCGTGTTCTGGGCGTAAGATGCGCCGCAAGCAAGTAAGCTTGTAATTAAGCTGATGTATATTTTCCTCATCTGTTATACAATGACAGTTAATTTGCGAATAAAAGAGCGTAGAAATCCCATATAGCGAAAAACGCTATTCAAAATTTACAAGATATGTCTAGAATGCTAACGCTTTAATGCGTAATGTTTACAGTTGGTTTGGTTGGTCATGGTGATGGTTTAAGGTTGCACTGATATTCAGTCCTCTAATATAATTAAGAACATTTGCATATCAAAATATTATTATATTATAAATTAAGTTATTTTTAACTTTAATTTAAACTTATGTTGCTTATCTTTTTATTTCAAGGTACATTAACAACCTTAGACTACCTTCTACCTTTACCAGTCCTCGCTGCTGCAAATGCGTGAATAACACTGATCTGATCATGCCTATACCTTTTATAGAAAACAACTGGTTATAAAATCGCATTAGGTTGGTATACTCTCCTTCCAATTCGATCTTCTCTACTTTATATAGCCTCGTTTGATAATAAGAATTGTTGCCTTCCGTGGGTACGTCGACAATCCTTACTTTTTCCTTCTCTGCTAGCGAGGAAATAGACGTTAATACCATATTACGGTAGGCCAACGTATCTACCTGGTAAAGGTAGATTGCCTTAGCCAGGTTCTTCCCTTTTCTTTCCAAATAGCCAGGCTGAAAACTTATGTCGGAAGCTTCACCTATCCTACTGTTCAATTGCTTATTCAATTGCCAGGCTTGCCATGTATTCCAGAAAGCAAAGCGCGCACTCAGCAATGTAAGTACGAACGCCAATGCAGCCAGCAGATATCCTTTTTTTAAAAACCGTGTACTTTGCATTTCAGTAATCGATGATAGCAGTGAACTCTCCTGTATTCCGCTCGTTATTATAGGTGTAGTTCTGTAACTGAACATTTTTGACCCAGCTTAAACTCTTAATCCTGCCCATCCACTCGTTGACCACAATGATCTTTTGTGAGTAGCCTGTAACCTTGATCTTTCGGCTTAAAAAATGAATATTCCGCTCTTCCTTCTCGTGGGACAAATCAACCGGATTGACGGCTACCGCCTGCCAGGTTATTTCAGGTGGCAATAGTTGCGCAATGCGGTAAATGTATACACCATTATTGATGCCGCCATCCCACCCCAAGGTATCAAGCAATGCTTCTTTATGCTTAATGTCAACGTTCAGCTTGTCAACATCAATTATGTTTCTCGCCGTTTGCCCGGCCCGAAGTGCCAACTGTTCGTTGACAGTGACATAATGAGTTAAAAGCACAAAGTTAATTAACAATAAGGCAAACAAAACAGCAAGCGTTATCAAGCTAATTACCGTGACCTTTTGTTCGGCAACTGCTGCGTTCAGCTTACTGTCAAGTATAGAGACCCTGGCATTGATCACTGGCAAATCATTAACCAGTATTAACTGGAAGGCCGCTGCATAAGGAAGTATAAGCCTTTCATCTATCTTTTCCGTTTCAAGCTTAACAAGAAACGCTGATCCTGTTTCACTTGCGTATCGGTAACTTATCCAATTGGCCTGCTCATTTCGCTGGATCTCGTGGCCATCAAAAACAATGTTGTCTCCGTAAAAATTCAGTTGGGGCACCACTTGCTGCACAACGAAAGGACCTAGACTCAGCGATAAAACGTTTAATTCTAAATCCGTCAATTCCTTTAACCACTTTTCGGCTTCAATGCTTCTTATTAGCGAGACAAAGGATTGCTCACTGGAAACAAATTGCTGAATGTAGAAATCTTCAGGATTGGCGTTAGGCAGTATTTTGCCGAAATTATTGGCATTAACTTCTTCCGAACCTTCAATTTGTTTGATTAGAATGCCCTTACCAACTAAATTGAGTGCAATGGGAACCTTTGAAGGCAGCGCTTCTTTTAACTGCTTTAAACTGGTCAGGCCAATAACCTTTTTTTCAATTTCAAGGTGGTTGCCGCTTGCTTTAACCACACAAACATTGATGCTCAAATTGCCATCAGAAGCTATCATCATATTGATACCGCTGACTTCGTTAATCCTGAAATATGGTTTAAGCATAACGCGGTCGCAGTTAGTGAATGATTGTAGGCTTAATAAATACTACCGTGACTACTTTACCTTTGGTTTTCGTACGACTGCTGAACAACCATTTTAGAACAGGGATCCTGGACAGCAAGGGAATCCCTGATGCATTCTCACTATTCTCAGTACGCTCTATTCCTCCCAGAACAATCATATCCTCGTTATGAGCCCTTAAAATCGATTCAAATTTGCTGTTTGATGTTGGTGGAGGTGCATTGTTGGGCGGAATGCCAATAAAGTCAGAGATGTCTACCTTGATCTTTAGCGTCACCTGATCATCTCCCGAGACGATTGGCGTGATCCCGATGGCCAGGTTGGCTTCCACCTTGTTAAACTGACTGGTGAATATACTGGTGGGAGATGATAAGGAAGGAATCACATTTTGGGTTTTAATTTCATAGTAACGCGAAGTGCCTATGCTTAGGGTAGCGGTATGTCCATTCAATGTAGATAGTTTTGGAACCGAACGGACCTCTACATTGTCACTGGCTTCCAGCGCGGTCAGTGTTGCATAAAAGTTAGGTGTAACATGCCCCAAATTGGTTGACGTGATTTTGCCTACCTTATTTAAAAACTCATTGATGGATTTAGAACCAAATGTGTAATCGATTCCGGACAAAACGGTTCCTCCGGTCTTGACACTATCGGCAATACCTGCTTTGATACCGGTACTTACCGTACGTGTTTTTCGTATATCAAGCAGGGTGACTTCTATTAGAACCATAGGCACCAGCAAATCGATTTGCTTAACGAGCGATTCTATTTCCGCTATTTGTGGCTTTGATCCCGAAAGCAGCAACGTATTCTGCTCACGGAACTCCTTGATCTCTACACCACGCTTCCATTCTACAGGAATGAGGGCCAATACCGTATCAATCGAACGGTTTTGCAATTGAATAACTTTGTTAGTTCTCAATCCTTCCAGTTTGCGGTCACCCAATAGATATATACCGTTCTCCTGCGCAAAAGTATAATCGGTTCCTTTAAAAAGGGCAGTCAAAAAGTTATCATAGGTCACATCCGTTACATGCATGGAAATAGTTCCCTTAAGGTCAGAATATAAAAAGTAGCTTTTATTTGTTTCTTGCGTGGCAGATTTAACCAGGTCTAATATAGAGGCATTTGTAGCATCTGCTGAAATCAACTTTTGTCCTCCGGCAATAGTGCGGGTATATAAGCCGGTTTGTCCTCCTGTTGTGTTTGCTGCCGGCTTGAAAGTCCTGCGCACGGCGGTACTCTTGTCACCATTCACATAGAGTTGTTCACCCTCTTCCAGTGACTGGAATAAGTAGAAGTTGTCACTGGTTTTCTGCATCTTAAGTTCATTGGCATAGGCCAGCTTATCCATGGCCACATCAAAAGGTGCACTTGCTATAAACGCTGTTACCCGTTTTCCCTGTAGCGCAACGGGAACTACCACATTTTTGCCGGAAACTTGGGTGATCTTTTTGGCCACCGAAGAAAGCGTATCATTGTTAAGTTCAAGGCTAAGCGTATTGTTTAACTGACTGTAACGCGCGGCGATTTCCTTGGCCGGTGGCTTGATAAATTGATTGGGGTCTTCATAAGCAGTTACAGATAATATCGAACCTATGGGTGAGATATCTAAATTATGCTGACGCGCCAAAAAGACAAGGATGTTTAGTGCGGTTACATTGTTAAAGTTATTGTTAACCTTGAAATTGAGCTTAGGATCTACACTGATACTAAGGCCGTTGGACTTACTCAGTGCAGCTAAAAAATCCTGAACAGAAGCACCCGTGATAGAAAGTTGGACTGCATCGTTCAAACCAGGCACGCTGATTGATAGTTTTTCCAGCCGTTGTTGTAAAAGCTGAATCCGGTCAACTTGTTGCGCCTTCAAATCATTGGGGAGCAGCCAGAAAATTATTAGCAATAATACCAGCGTATATCTTTTCGCCATCGGCAATTAATAGTTAAATAAAAGAGGATATATTTCTTCCAGTGACGTGTCGCCCTGGCAGAATAGATTAAATGCGTTTTCAGCCAGGGTTTGGATACTCCGTTCCTTTAAGAGGTCTTGAATATACATATTTCCATTCTTAATCTCCAAAGCTAATTCCTGATCAATAGGGATCACTTCATAAACAGCTTTCCTGCCTTTATAACCGGTATAATAGCATTGCTCGCAACCATTGGGCAAGTAGTGATAAAGTACCTGGGCATAAGGCTTAAATTGCTTAGGATAAAGGACTGTTTTGAATGCCTGCTCCTTTTTACAATGTGGGCAAAGAAGCCTGATGAGTCGCTGCGCTGCGGTAGTGGTTAAGGTACTGGCTACCAAAAATGGCGGAATCTGCATATCGATCAGCCTAGATACTGTTCCCCATGCCGAATTGGTGTGAATAGTAGAAAGTACCAGGTGTCCTGTCAGTGCTGCCCTGATCGCCATGTTAGCGGTTTCTGTGTCCCTAATCTCCCCGACCATAATCACGTCTGGGTCTTGCCGTAAAAATGTTCGTAGGGCAGAGGCGAAGCCCAAGCCAATGGACTCTTTAAGTTGAACTTGGTTAATTCCTTCCAGCGTATATTCCACTGGGTCTTCAATAGTCAATATATTCCTTGTTTCCTTATTCAGGAATTTCAGTGTGGCATATAAGGTAGTTGTCTTGCCCGAACCCGTAGGCCCGCTGATCAGCAAAATGCCGTTTGGCCGTTTAACACCTTGCAAGTAATTATTTAAATCGAAATCAGAAAAACCTAGTTTGTTCAGGTCAATGTCTGTAGCATCATTATTTAATAAGCGTAAAACCACCTTCTCGCCATGTAAAGTAGGCAAGATGGACACGCGGATATCAAATTGCTGTTCCTGATGTTTAAAGTTAATCCGACCATCCTGCGGAAGGCGCTTTTCAGCGATGTCCAAATTAGACAGTATTTTTATTTTGTTGATCAAGGCGGGATACTCATCCCGCTTTAACAGGTAGCGCTCTACCATCATTCCATCTATTCTAATTCTTACGCGGCATTTATTTTCGTAAGTCTCAATGTGTACATCGCTACTTTTTAGGCTCTTTGCCTCGCTAATGAGACCTAATAAAAAGTCATCTGCGTTGGCAGCACCCTGTGTTTTTGTATGGCCCTGAACGGCATTTTCTTTCAAATAGTACTTCGAAAGAAGCCTAGCCACGTGAATTGTTGCTATGGGTTGCAACTCAATACTTAAGCCGGTAAGTATTTCTAATTCTGCTCCTAGTTCTTCCTTGTCCAAGGTTTCATCGTAATACAGCTCCATACCGGTATTCGAACGGCTTTTCGGTAAGATGCGGTAATGCCATGCCTGTTCCTTACTGAGCCAGTGGATCTGATCAGGTGATAGAATAATGTCTTCATTTTGGCTCATCGGCTCAGTAGTTCTATTAGCAGACCATTATTAGTAAATGTAAGAGTAGAGTTCCAGTAGCTGGTAATTAATACCAATGCAAATAAAATAGCCTGTAATCCCGCCAAAGGAATTTGTTGCTGAATGATACTGATAAACTTAATATACGTCAGCCAGCCGAGTAATACGACAACTAAACTTATAATATAAAAGAAAATAAAGTTAATGGACGAGAGATAAAAAGCAATGCTTACGATAAGCAAGATGTCTCCCCATCCTAAAAGACCTTTCGTAATATTGATCAACCTGCCTTGCTTAACTGAAAAGTATATGGTTACCAACAACAGCTGTGCAAATAAGAAAGCTATATTGATCGCGGCTGAAATTAAAATTTCAAAAGCAGTCGAAGATTCGATGTATCTTAAAGCAACAAGCGCTACAGCCAACAAGGGAAACCAAAACCAATGAACTGACCTCCTGCACATATCTTGGACAAAGATGATTAATAAAAATATGATCGGTAGAATTTTAATTAGCAGCACATCAATCCGGCGTTACTTCCTTTAATGTTTTATCCTGATTTATCTCCCAAACGTTGAAAGTATCGTTGGCATTGAAATCAACCACAGAAGTAGCCCTGGCTGTAAAACCAGTATTAGTGGCACTGGTAATTTCAAGACGATAGTTGGCCCGGCCATCTTTGCCCTCGGTGGTCAATTTCTCCTGCGAATATCCTATTTCCTTCAAATCCGTTGAGTAACGGGAATGTTCGTAGAAGTAATTCTTCTCCAGCATTTCAATATTTGCTAGGTGCAACTTAGCTTCAGTTGCTTTAGCCTTAGTAATGAGGGGCAATAAATTGGGGAGGGCGAGCAATATAATAATACCAATAATGACAAGCACCACTAATATTTCGGTGAGTGTATAGGCATCAAGGCGTTTTTGCAAGAAAGGTTTATCGGGTTTCATGATCAAAAATCAATTCCCAAAGTACAAAATCTTTTAAACATTGAGAAAGTTTTTTCTAATAACTTATTTCCGAAATTAAACCTTTATAATCCCACAAATAGATACTAAAACAGACAGCCACTTAACTACAGCCTTTTGTAGCATTGTTGTTTCAGTTAATTTCTATTGATGGCAGATTTAAAACTACTGTATATGGTGAACACTTATTGAGGTAGTTGAAAGGCGTCAAGTTGTGCACGGAAACCGAACCAAGCAGGTATTTAGGAGAACAAAAAGCTTTACGAACGTTTGCAGCGAAGCGAACGTGAAAAGGTGGAACTTCTGAAAAGCAAGTAAGCTTATTTATTTCTTGCGATTTTAGAGATTGCCCAACCCGCGGTAGGGAAAGTAAGTTTTTTTAACACAAAAACACAACTTACAGCATAAAAAACAAACGCATTAACAAATAGACAGATAGTTGTAAATACAGATATACCGGCAACTCTCATGCACAAAAAGCCCGGCTGATGTTGCCGGGCTGGATAATTGATTTATAAAACCGATTCACTTACTATAACCGCACATCGCTAAATCAGCATTCTAATATTTCATTTAACACTTTATCATTCATGTTAAAGATTTTAAATAAAAGGGGCAGATAAAAAGCAAATGAACAAATAATTGGCAGCAAAGACCTGGTATACATACCAGCCACTACAAGTAACATCATAAGGAATGCTGGATATAATACCGGGGTAAGATAAATTAATTTTACGGCTGTTTCCTGGCCAGTAGCATTAAATTCAAATTTACCTTCACCTATTCTGTTATGATAGTCTGATCTTGGCCTTTTTCTGTCGCTATACTCGTCATCAATGAAAATAACAAACCCTGGCCCCCTTTCTGTAATCCTGTAAAAATTCTTTTTTAAATAGGTGTTAATTTTTTCTGCCAAAATATCAGGTTGAAATTCTACCTGTCTTTTTATACTAAGGTTAAGTTTCATTTAATATCCTCCTTGGTTTTGCATGCTATTTATATAATGTTGGCTAGCGCCTGGTAAGTTTAAGTTCTTGACTTGAAACGGGGCACCGACCCAACTTGTGACACCGAGATTCATACTGCCTCCTCCGTTTACACCCCTCATAGCAGGAATATTAAGAGATTCCGGTGCTCCACTTAAACCGAAGCCCCAAACGAAGTATGCTGAAGTAAAACCAATATTTCCTGCAAAAAAATCGGCAGAGCCGGAAAATTCTACCATTGCGCCTTTCCAATCTGACAGGTCGGAAGATATTTATTTGAGATTGGAGAAACAACGGAAAAGCCAAGTGCACCTGACGGCGAAGAAAATCCTGGTGAATAGTATATTGTTTTATATGCTCTAGCCCAACCTTTGTCCGTCATACTAACTCCTGTTTCTACAGTTGCACCCGCTTGGGCAAGCGATGCTCCGCCCGAAAGGTTGTATGCAGTTATAATCTGTCCATATTTAGCCAACTCCTGGTCATGAGTCATTACCCCCTGATTGGCATACTGTAGAAAGCATCAATTTGCATTAAGTGTCAAAATATTGTGGCCTGATTTATCAATAAATTTGATATGATTCTTCTCCGTAATAATGCTGAGTATTCGAGGACTACTCCATTTATTTGTGGTATTATAGTATAGTGCTATTTCAGGTAAGCATGACTTTTCAAATTTAAAAGAACCAAGTTAGACAATATCAACCTGGTCGCACCTAAAGAGTTCTTTTTATTTTTTGCTTAAAATCCCCTTTGGTAAATACGTGATTTCTGCAATGCCATACTGCACCTTATAGCACATTGGTTATAATAAAGATCTTGTGAATAAGGACCGGGGCTATATGGCATCGGATAGTTTTTCAATCAGGTTGCGAAACTCGGGAATCCCCCCTGACTGGCACTTCTAATTTAATCTAAGATTATTTGGCACTTTTAATTGTGCTAATTTCCTCTGGTATTCTGTCTTGTTTA
>Ga0265780_10005341_pt1 | contig 16325 bp, 14 predicted proteins | sample P1T30metagenome_FD_192432 | JGI IMG/M metagenome (GOLD analysis project Ga0265780, IMG submission 192432) | Plant litter microbial communities from East Loma Ridge, Irvine, California - P1 T30 | ecosystem: Environmental > Terrestrial > Plant litter > Unclassified | place: USA: California... | reverse complement strand
GCCTGCTGTTGCTGGCGGCCATCGTCGGGGTCAGCATCTGGACCCCGCTGGCGCAGCACCAGGTGGCCGAGCGCTGGTTCAGCTTCCCCAATCTGCTGTTGCTGTCGCCGGTGCCGCTGCTGGTGGCCGGCGCCATCGTGTTGCTGCTGTGGTCGCTCAAGCGCGATCCGTTCCGCCTGCCTTTCATTGCCGCGCTGGCGCTGGTGCTGCTGGGCTACACCGGGATGGCGATCAGCATCTGGCCGCACGTGGTGCCGCCGGCGATCTCGATCTGGGAAGCAGCCTCGCCGCCGGCCACCCAGGGCTTCGCGCTGGTCGGCACGCTGTTCGTGCTGCCCTTCATCTTGATGTACACGGTGTGGAGTTACTGGGTCTTCCGCGGCAAAGTTTCTGGCAAGGAAGGGTATCACTGATGCGGACGCCCTGGCTGCAGAGGGTCGGCTGGCTGATCGCGCTCTGGCTCGGCGGCGTGGCGGCGCTGGGTGCGGTGGCGCTGGCACTGCGGGTGCTCATGCATGCGGCTGGCATGCGCTGAGTTGCCGGGGGGACTGCATCATGCATGGCGGTTCAACCGTGCGCGTCCTCTCTCGGTGAGCGTCTACACTTTCCGTACAAATTTATTAACGGGAGAGCCATGTCTTTGCAGCAGCCGGACGCGTCCGCCAGCCAGTCTCAGTCCCAGTCGCTCGTGGCCGCACCGCTGGCCGGCGAGGACCAGGCGCGCGCCGATTTCTACGCTTTGCTGGCGCGCCTGCTGCTGGCGCCGCCGGATGCCGGCCTGCTGTCCGCGCTGGCCGAGGCCGAGCCGGTGTCGGCCGCGGGCGAATTCGCGCTGGAAGACGCCTGGCTGAAGCTGACGCAAGCCGCCAGCGTGGTCGACGCCGGTGCCGCGTCCGACGAGTTCTCGCTGCTCTTCCTCAGCACCGGCAATCCGCTGCTGAATCCGTTCGGGTCGTTCTACCTGACCGGCCACCTGAACGATGTGCCGCTGGTGCAATTGCGCCACGACCTCGGGCGCCTGGGCCTGGCGCGTGCGCCGGGTGCCGGCGAATCGGAAGATCACCTGGGCGCGCTGTGCGAAACCATGCGCGTGCTGATCCAGGGCACGCCGGCGGGTGGATCGCCGCTCGCCCGCCAGCCGCTGCTGGCGCAAAAACAGTTTTTCGAAGCGCACATCCGTCCCTGGTACGCGGCCTGCCTGGCTGACCTCGCCAAGGCCGAGGGGGCGAATTTCTACCGCGTCGTGGCCGCCGTGGCCGACGCTTTCCTGTCGATCGAAGCCCAGGCCTTTTCGGTGCTGGACGCCGACGACCTGATTGCAGCTTGAGGATGCATATGGACAAAGACCAGAAGCCCGATCCCACCCGACGCAGCCTGCTGAAAGCGGCGCCGCTGGGCGCCATCGCGGTGGCCGCCGCCGTCGGCGCCCGCGACGCCGAAGCCACCGTGCCGGCGCCGGCACCGGAAGCAGCGAAACCGCGCGGCTACCACGAGACCGAACACATCCGCAATTACTACCGTACCGCCGCTTACTGGTAGCGAGGAATCGACATGACCCTGGTGAAAACATCGCGTGACAGTGGGCTCAAGCGCCGCCGCTTCCTGGTCGGGGCCGGCGTCACCGCCGGTGCCGGCGCACTCGCGCGCCACCTGCCGCTGAACATGATGCAGCCGGCCGCCGCCGCCGAGCCGGCGGCGGAAGCACCCAAAACCGAAATCAAGCACACCGTCTGCAGCCACTGCTCGGTCGGCTGCTCGGTGGAGGCCGTGGTCAGCAACGGCGTCTGGGTGCGCCAGGAAGCAGCCTTCGATTCGCCGATCAACATGGGTGCCCACTGCGCCAAGGGCGCCTCGGTGCGCGAGCACGGCTTCGGTGAGCACCGCCTGCGCTACCCGATGAAGCTGGTCAACGGCAAGTACGAACGCATCTCCTGGGACCAGGCCGTCAACGAAATCGGCGACAAGCTGCTGCAGCTGCGCCAGCAGTCCGGTCCCGATGCGCTGATGCTGATCGGCAGCTCCAAGCACAGCAACGAGCAGGCTTATTTGCTGCGCAAATGGGTCTCGTTCTGGGGCAGCAACAACTGCGACCACCAGGCGCGCATTTGCCACTCGACCACGGTCGCCGGCGTGGCCCAGACCTTCGGCTACGGCGCGATGACGAACTCGTTCAACGACTTGCACTACAGCAAGGCCGTACTGTTCATCGGTTCGAACCCGGCCGAGGCCCACCCGATCTCGATGCTGCACTTCCTGCACGCCAAGGAACTGGGCGCCAAGATGATCGTGATCGACCCGCGCTTCACCCGCACCGCGCGCTTCGCGCATCACTACGTGCGGGTGCGCCCGGGTACCGACATCCCGCTGGTGTGGGGCATCGTGTGGCACATCTTCGCCAACGGCTGGGAAGACAAGGAATTCATCGCCGCCCGCACCTACGGTATGGAAGACGTGCGCAAGGAAGTGGCGAAATGGACGCCGGACAAGGTCACCGAAGTTACCGGCGTGCCGGAATCGGCGGTGCGCCAGGCCGCCGAGATGCTCGCCACCAACCGGCCGTCGTCGGTGGTGTGGTGCATGGGCATCACCCAGCACCACGTCGGCACCGCCAACGTGCGCGCGCTCTCGATCCTGCAACTGGTGCTGGGCAATATCGGCAAGCCCGGCGGCGGCGCCAACATCTATCGCGGCCACGATAACGTGCAGGGCGCCACCGACGTCGGCCCCAACGGCGACTCGCTGCCTGGCTACTTCGGCCTGGCCGAGGGTGCCTGGAAGCACTTCGCGAACGTCTGGGGCGTCGACTACGAATGGATCAAGTCGCGCTTCGGGTCCAAGGAACTGATGGAAAAGCCGGGCATTACGGTGTCGCGCTGGTTCGACGCCGTGCTCGAAGAAAACAAGTACATCGACCAGCCGAGCAACCTGAAGGCGGTGATCTACTGGGGCCACGCGCCCAACAGCCAGACCCGCCTGCCGGACATGAAGGCGGCGATGCAGAAGCTCGACATGCTGGTCGTGGTCGACCCGTATCCGAGCATGACGGCGTCGATGCACGGGCGCCAGGACGGCGTCTACCTGCTGCCGGCGGCGTCGCAGTTCGAATCGCAGGGTTCGGTGACGGCTTCGAACCGCTCGATCCAGTGGCGCGAACGCGTGATCCAGCCGCTGTTCGAGTGCAAGACCGATCATGAAATCATGTATCTGTTCGCGAAAAAGCTCGGCTTTGGCGAACAGCTGGTCAAGAACATCAAGGTCGTGCACAACGAACCGGTCATCGAGGACATCCTGCGCGAGATCAACCGCTCGTGCTGGACCATCGGCTACACCGGCTGCTCGCCCGAGCGCCTCAAGCTGCACATGCAGAACAAACATACCTTCAACCCGACCACGATGCGCGCCGACGATGGCCCCTGCAAGGGCGATTACTACGGTTTGCCGTGGCCGTGCTGGGGCACGCCGGAAATGAAGCACCCGGGCACGCCGATCCTGTACGACCTGAATAAATCCGTGGCCGAAGGCGGCTTGCCCTTCCGCGCCAACTGGGGCGTGGAGCACAACGGCGAAAGCCTGCTGGCCGCCGACGGCTCGTTCACGAAGGACAGCGAGATCGACACCGGCTACCCCGAGTTCGACCATGTGTTCCTGAAAAAGCTGGGCTGGTGGGACGACCTGACGCCGGAAGAAAAGATCGCCGCCGAAGGCAAGAACTGGAAGACCGATCTGTCGGGCGGCATCCAGCGCGTGGTGATTTCCCACGGCTGCGCCCCGTACGGCAACGCCCGGGCCCGCGCCAACGTCTGGAACTTCCCGGACCCGGTGCCGACCCACCGCGAGCCGCTGCTGTCGCCGCGGCGCGATCTGGTGGCCAAATACCCGACCTACGACGACAAAGCCGCCTTCCTGCGCCTGCCGACGCTGTACAAATCGGTGCAGCAGGTCGATTTCTCGAAAGAGTACCCGCTGATCATGACCTCCGGCCGACTGGTCGAGTACGAAGGCGGCGGCGAGGAAACCCGTTCCAACCCGTGGCTGGCCGAGCTGCAGCAGAACATGTTCTGCGAGGTCAATCCGGAGGATGCCGCCCAGATCGGCGTCAAGCTGGGCGACTTCATGTGGGTCGAGACCCCGACCGGGGCGCGCCTCAAATTGATGGCGATGGTCACCCAGCGCGTGCCGATCGGCATCGTCTGGATGCCGTTCCACTTCGGCGGCTGGTGGATGGGCGAGGATCTCGAAAAGCACTATCCGGAGGGCGGGGCGCCGACCGTGCGTGGCGAAGCCGTCAACACCGGCTGGACTTACGGCTACGACGCCGTGACGATGATGCAGGAAACCAAGGTATCGCTGTGCCGCCTGGTACGCGCGTAGTTGAAGCGTCGTCCCCGCGCAGGCGGGGATCCATGTTGAGTAACTGAGATTATTGCAATTAAATAAGTTGCATGTTCTTCGAAGAGACGGGCTCCTGTGCTTCAGCATGGGTTCCCGCCTCCGCGGGAACGACGGGGGAAACTATGACGGCAAGAATGAAGTTTATCTGCGACACCGAACGGTGCATCGACTGCAACGGTTGCGTGACCGCCTGCAAGAACGAACACGAAACCCCGTGGGGCGTGAACCGCCGCCGCGTGGTCACCATCAACGACGGGATCCCCGGCGAGCGCTCGGTCTCGGTGGCCTGCATGCACTGCACCGACGCCCCCTGCCTGGCGGTGTGCCCGGTGAACTGCATCTACCACACCGAAGACGGCATCGTGCTGCACTCCAAGGACCAGTGTATCGGCTGCGGCTACTGCTATTACGCCTGTCCGTTCGGCGCGCCGCAGTTCCCGGAAACCGGCCTGTTCAACCACCGCGGCAAGATGGACAAGTGCACCTTCTGCGCCGGCGGCCCGGAACCGGACACGTCGGAGGCCGAATTCAAGAAATACGGCCGCAACCGCATCGCCGAAGGCAAGCTGCCGGCCTGCGCCGAAATGTGCGGCACCAAGGCCCTGATCGGCGGCGACGCCAACGTGATCGCCGACATCTACCGCCAGCGCGTCGAAACCCGCGGCTACGGACCGGAACTGTGGGGCTGGAAGATCGCCTACGGCAAACCGAAGCGCGGCGGCGACATCAAGGCCACCGGCAATGCGCCGCGCGACAACCAGAACCTCAAGGATTCGCAAAACGATGCGGGGAGGCTGCCGACATGAAGCGCTTACTGATATTGCTCGCGCCGCTGTGGATGCTCAGCGGCTGCCTGGAAGTCGAACAGCACCCGAACTGGGTCAAGGGCCAGTACGCCGGCAAGCAGGACAACCGCCCGTTCGAGGTGAAATTCCACAAGGACCGGCTGGCGTGGTGGGGCACGATTGCCAACCGCAACATGCACCAGAACGAATACAACCGGGCCAACCCGTAAAGGAAGCGAGATGCGCATCGATATGAGGGCTGTTCCCTGGTTGATCCGTTTTGCCCTGCTTGCCGTGATGCTGTTCGTGTTTGCAGGGCACCTGGCCCACGCCGGCGTGCCCAACAACCGTGCCGAGCCGGCCTATGCCGAAGAGCAGACCATGCTGCAGGTCGAACAGGATGCGCGCGTGCCCGAGCCTGGGCTGGCCGGCAAATCCTCGGGCAAGGTGCACATGGACCGCCACTACCTGGGCCAGTACGGCACCACCGAAGCCAACGTGATCGTCCAGCGCGGCGGCAACCAGTGGCGCGTGTGGCGCAACGGTCCGGTCGCAACGACCATGGGCAGCTTGCTGGTGCTGATGATCGTCGGCATCTTCGTGTTCTACCGCCTGGTCGGCCCGGCCCGCACCGACGCCCCCGACACCGGACGCCGCCTGCAGCGCTTCAACGGCTGGGAACGCTGGGTGCACTGGGCCACCGCGATCAGCTTCGTGATCCTGGCCGTCACCGGCCTCCTGCTCACTTTCGGCAAGAAGCTGCTGATCCCGCTGTTCGGCCACGATGTGTTCGCGTTCTTCGCCTACGTCTCCAAATACATCCACAATTTCCTCGGCCCGCTGTTCATCGTCTGCTCGGTGCTGATGTTCTTCACCTTCCTGCGCCGTAACTTCCCGCGCAAGATCGACTGGCTGTGGGTCAAGCAGGGCGGTGGCCTGGTCCAGCACAAGCACGTGCCGGCCGGCTTCTTCAATGCCGGCGAAAAGGCCTGGTTCTGGTTCGGCGTGACCCTGTTGGGCCTGGTGATGTCGGTCAGCGGCCTGATCCTCGACTTCATCGGCTTCGGCCAGACCCGCTACATGCTGCAGGTGGCCAACTACCTGCACATGATCGGCGCCACCTTCTATATTGCCGCCGGCATGGGCCACGCCTTCATCGGCACCTGGGGCACCCCGGGCGCCTACGAGGCGATGCGCCACGGCACCGTCGACGAAGCCTGGGCCAAGGCCCACCACCGCATGTGGTACGAGGAAGTCAAGGCCGGCGTGCCGCCCGGCACCCTCGACAACCAGCTGCCGCCGGACGCACCTCCGCCGGACAACCCGCCGTCGCAGGGCGGCATGCGGCCGCACCCCGGCCCGGCGCATTGAGGACAGCCGCATGAAAGCATCGACTTATCTGATACCGGGCGTAATGATCGCCCTGGCCCTGGGCGGCTGCAAGGAGCATGGCGACGGCGCCCAGATCCATACCAAGTTCCCCGGCATGGTGACCGCCGGCGGCGGCACCAGCGGCCAGGTGATGGCGGCCCACGGCGGTCCCAAGACCGATGCCACCTATGCCGGCGGCACGCCGGGCATCGCGGGCGGCGCCGGCGGCAATACCTCGGGCGCCGGCACTGGCGGCACCACCACCGAGACCGGCAAGGGGCCGAGTTCGGGCGTGAGCAACCCGGGCGCCGCCGCCGGCACCACCCAGCAGCAAAGCGGCGACAACAAGCCGGCAGCGGCCGCGCCCACGCCCGAGTCGGGCAACAGCGCGCCGCAACCAGCCGCCGCCCACCGCGACCAGGGCGCCAGCCAGGCTGCGCCGGGACGTTGAGGAGCATGACCCTATGAACACGATCAAAACGATGACGCTGGCCGCGGCGCTGCTGGCGGCGCAACTCGCGGCAATGCCGGCCTGGTCCGCATTGCCGACCCCGGCGTTGACGCCGGCCCAGCAGCAGGCCGCCGCCGCCAAGAAAGCCGCGGCCGACGCCCAGGCGGCCAAGGACAAGGAAAGCCTGGCGGCTTCGATGGATACGGTCAGCAGCCGCTGGCGTGGCCGCGCTGCCCAGCAGGGTTGGAAGACGCATCCGCCGGTGGCGATTGCTGCGGCCGCACCGGCTGCGCCAGGCGCTGCATCCGCCGGCGGCATCGTAACCGCAGCCGGTGCCGGCGGCCAGCAGGCCGGCCAGCTGCCGGCATCGCCCGCCAATCCGATCGTCAAGAGCGAAAAATTCGGCACCGCGCCACCGAGCGAAGACCAGAAGGCCGGCCCGACCAGGGCCGAGCCGCGTGGTGCCGCACCGACGGTACAAAAAGGCTCGCCCGAGGGCGTGAGCAAGAAATAGAGAGTACGACATGAAAATGGGAAGCATGCCGATCGCGGTGCTGATGCAGCGCCGCACCGTCCAGCACCGCTGGGCCGATGAAGCCTGGGCCGCCGTCGGCATCGTGCCCGACCGCGGCAACCTGCCGCCGGTCCAGGTGCTGAGCCAGTCGCCCGAGCGCGACTATTATCTGGTGTCGGGCCTCGAACTGGAACTCTACCCGGACGAAAACGAAGGCTATTACGAGAACTGCATGGCGCCGGAATCGAAGGTGTTCGTCATGTGGCGCATGGAAGAGGGCCGGGCGATGCCGGTGCGCGCCTCGGTCAGCTACGTCGAGGGCACGCGCATGTTCGACTCGGGCGAGAACGCCGACGGCGTCGACATGCCGGCCGACGTCTACAGCTGGGTGGCCGGCTACCTGCGCGAGCACTACCAGCCGAAGCCGCGCCGCGGGCGCCAGCACGGATGACCATGGCGGAAGAAGGCTTCCTGCGGCGCTGGGCGCGGCGCAAGACTGAAACCAATGCCGGTATCGAGCCGGCGCCCGAGCCGGCATCCGAGATTGTCGTCGAACCTGCTACCGCGCGTGTGCCAGTGGCTGAAGCCTTGGTGGCCGGGCAAACCGCGCCGGCGAAGCCCACGCCGTTGCAGCCCATGCCGTCGCAGCCCACGCAGTTGCAGCCCGCTGTTTTGCCGACCATGGACGATGTCGCTCAGCTCACGTCCGAGTCCGACTTCTCGGCCTTCGTCGCCCGCGGCGTCGACCAGGCCGTACGCCGCAGCGCGCTCAAGAAGCTGTTCGCCGACCCGCACTTCAATGTGATGGACAAGCTCGACATGTACATGGACGACTACAACGTGGCCAGTCCGATGTCGGCCGAGATGCTGGCCTCGCTGAAGCATTCGAAGAGCTTTTTCGACCAGGCGGCCGAAGAGGCGCGCAAGCGTGCCGAGGCCGAGGCCAGGATCGCGGCGGGCGGCGGGCAGGAGGCGGCGCTACCATGTCCGGCAGAGCCCGGTGCGGCCGAGCCCGATGCGGCCGTGCCTACACTGGCGCCGGCGTCCGAGGATGCCGACGACGCCACTGCCGCGGCACCGCAGGGCAGGCTGGCCGCCGTGTCAGCCGGCTCGGCCGAGATAGCCGGCGTAGCCGAGCTGGCCGAGCTGGCCGAGGCGCCCATGCCGCCACCGTGCGCGCACACCGTTGCCGAAACCGGCAACATGATGCAAAAACAACCATAATCACAAGAACGACCACCTGAACAAGAGACACAATGAACATCCGCTTTATCGAAGGTCAGGGCGCCGACCCCGAACAGGAACGCCGCAACGCCCTGGCCAAGGTCGCCGCTATCGTTGCACTCGATGCGCAGGGCATGCCCGAGGCGATCGACAGCGTCGGCTACCGCTCGGCCGGCAAGACCCTGGTCATCGGCGCCGCGCGCGACGTGCTGCCCCAGGCCGACCGCCTGGCCACCGTGCTGCCGGTGACCGTGCTGCTGACCGACGCGCAGGATGGCGAACGTCCGGGCCTGCGCATCTACCCGGTGTTCCAGGTGCGCGGCCTGGTGCTGAGCGGCTGGCTCGGCGCCTTCCACGCCACCTGGCAGGCGCCGGGACAGGCGCCGTCGCAGGAACGCTTCGACTTGGTGCTCGACCTCGGCGCCACGCCGCAGATCGCCTCGCACCAGAAACCGCACGGCTATTACGCACCCGGACCCGACGAGGCCGCGCGCGCCGCCGCACTGGAAGCGCTGCTCGAGATGGTCGGCGACTTCGAAAAGCCGAAATACTTCGCCTATAAAGAGCGCCTTTGCGCCCACAGCCGCAACGCCCGCACCGGCTGCAATGCCTGCATCGACGTGTGCTCGGCCGGCGCCATCGAAGGCGCCGGCAACCTGGTCAAGGTCAATCCCTATCTGTGCGCCGGCTGCGGCGCCTGCTCGACCGTGTGCCCGACCGGCGCCATGACCTACGCCTACCCGAGTCCCCAGCACACCGGCAGCCGCCTGAAGGCATTGCTGCAGGCCTGGTTCGAGGTCGAAGGCAGCGAACCGGTGGTGCTGCTGCACAGCGAATCCGGCGGCCACCTGCTGGCCAATCTGCCCGAACCGGTGCCGTCGCGGGTGCTGCCGGTGGCGCTGCACCACACGGCATCGACCGGACTCGAGGTCTGGCTGACGGCGCTGGCCTACGGCGCCAGCGGCGTGACCGTCCTGATGACCGACGAGGACGCGCCCCAGTACACGGCAGCGCTCGACCAGCAGATGCAGTTCGCGCAGATGGTGATGGAAGGACTGGGCTACGAGGGCCCGCACCTGCAGTTGCTTCGTGTGAGCAGCCCGCCCGAGCTTGCCCTGGCCCTGCAGCACGCGCCGCGCGGCGAGGTGCCGCGCCAGCGCGCCGGCTACAACATCGCCGCGGACAAGCGCAATACGCTCGATTACGCCCTCGATCATTTGTACCGGCACGCCCCGCAGCAGGTGCCTGAGATCCTCTTGCCGCCGGGCGCCCCCTTCGGCGCGCTGGCCGTCAACCGCGACACCTGCAGCCTGTGCATGGCCTGCGTCGGCGCCTGCCCGGCATCGGCGTTGCAGGACGGGCAGAACGCGCCGCAGCTGCGCTTCATCGAAAAGAACTGCGTGCAGTGCGGCCTGTGCGCCGATACCTGCCCGGAAAACGCGATCGCGCTGGTGCCGCGCCTGTCGTTTGCCGAGTCGCGCAAGCAGCCGGTGCTGCTCAACGAAACCCAGCCTTTCCACTGCATCCGCTGCAGCAAACCATTCGGCACGCTGCGCATGATCGAGAGCATGCTGGCGCGCCTGGCCTCGCATCCGGCCTTTGCCGGCAACCTCGACCGCATGAAGATGTGCGGCGACTGCCGTGTGATCGACATGATGCAGCCGCAGGACGAGATGAAGGTGACGACGCTGCGGCGCGAATAAGGGCCCGGCCTTCTGTGCATCTGCCGCGGCGGCGCAAGCCGTGGCAGAATGAGGCATAAATAAACGGTAGAGCGCACACCGTAGAGCGTTGAACCGCAAGGTTCCATCGCTCACGCCACCACGCACAGGAGACAAAACATGACCGCAGCTTCCCCCGGCGCGCGCTTCTTGGCCGCGCGCGACTTCCTCCAGCAGCACCGCACCGACTACGACACCGCCTACCGCGACTACCGCGCGCCCGAGCTGACCGAGTTTAACTGGGCGCTCGACTACTTCGACGTCCAGGCTCAAGACAACGCTACGGCGGCCCTGTGGGTGGTCGAGGAAGACGGCAGCGAACGCAAGATCAGCTACGCCGAGATGGCCGCCCGTTCCTCGCAGGTGGCCAACTGGCTGCGCGAGTGCGGCGTCGGCCGCGGCGACCGCATCCTGCTGATGCTGCCCAACCGCGTCGAGCTGTGGGAAATCATGCTGGCCGGGATCAAGCTCGGCGCCGTGCTGGTGCCGACCACGATGCTGGTGTCGACGGCCGACCTCGACGACCGCATGGAGCGCGGCCGCATCCGCCACGTGATCGCGCAGGCGTCGGAAGCGCACAAGTTCGCGACGCTGGAAGGTGACTACACCCGCATCGCGGTCGGTACGACGACGGGCGGCGCAGGCTCCGATGTACAAGTTGCCGGCTGGCGCGATTTCGCCGACAGCCACCAGGCCGCACAAGGCTTCACGCCCGACGGCGCCACCATGGCCACCGACCCGCTGCTGCTCTACTTCACCTCCGGCACCACCGCCAAACCCAAGCTGGTGCTGCACAGCCACCAGAGCTACCCGGTCGGCCACCTGTCGACCATGTACTGGATCGGCCTGCAGCGCGGCGACGTCCACTGGAACATCAGCTCGCCCGGCTGGGCCAAGCATGCCTGGAGCTGCTTCTTTGCGCCCTTCAATGCCGGCGCCACCGTCTTCGTCTACAACTACGAACGCTTCTCGGCGCGCGCCTGCCTGGACACCATCGTGCGCTGCGGCGTGACCTCGCTGTGCGCGCCGCCGACCGTGTGGCGCATGATGATCAAGGAAGACCTGCGCGCCTGGCAGCCGCCGCTGCGCGAACTGGTCGGGGCAGGGGAGCCGCTCAATCCCGAAGTCATCGAGCAGGTCGAACGCGCCTGGGGCATCCGCATCCGCGACGGCTACGGCCAGTCCGAGACCACCTGCCAGGTCGGCAATTCGCCGGGCCAGCTGGTGAAACCAGGGTCGATGGGCCGGCCGCTGCCGGGCTACCGCATCGAACTGCTGGACGTCGACGACCAGCCGGCCCTTGAGGGCGAGATCGCCATCGTGACCGGCGATGACGGCGACGGCAGCGCGCGGCCGCTCGGCCTGATGCTGTGTTACGAGGGCGACGACGCCAAGACCGCGGACGTGATGCGCGCCGGCCGCTACCACACCGGCGACAGCGCCACGGTCGACGGGGACGGCTACTATTTCTACGTCGGCCGCAACGATGACGTCTTCAAATCCTCCGACTACCGCATCAGTCCCTTCGAGCTGGAGAGCGTCCTGATCGAGCATCCGGACGTGCTGGAAGCGGCCATCGTACCCAGCCCCGATCCGTTGCGGCTGTCGGTGCCCAAGGCCTTCATTGCGCTGCGTCCCGGCGTGGAACCGACGCGCGAACTGGCCGCCGCCATCTTCGCCTTTGCGCGCGAACGGCTGTCGCCATATAAACGCATCCGCCGCCTGGAATTTGCCGAGCTGCCGAAGACGATTTCGGGCAAGATCCGGCGCGTGGAATTGCGCAAGGCCGAGGCGGCGGGCGGGCGCGCCGCGACCGAATACCGCGAAGAGGATTGCATCGGCTGAGGGGCCGCCGGGACCCGTAAACATGTCATGAGAGCGTAATTTGCACTGCTTAAGATGGGCCGTCTTTCACTTTCGGCAACAGCCCATCCATGAGCTTATCGAATTCGCGCCGTACCTTCATCCGCAATTTCTCCCTCGGCACCGTCGCCGTCTCCGCGCTGCCGCTGAGCGCCTGCGGCGGCGGCAATGACGACGGCCGTCCGGTCTCGTATGCGCACGGCGTGGCCAGCGGCGACCCGCTGACCGACCGCGTGATCCTGTGGACGCGCATCACCACGCCGGCCACCGACGACCTCGAGGTCGCCTGGGTGATCGCCGAAGACAGCGCCTTTGCCAGCCGGGTCGCGGCCGGCACCACCCGCACCGGCGCCGCCGCCGACTGGACGGTAAAGGTCGACGCCACCGGCCTCGCCGCCAACCGCAGCTATTATTACTGCTTCACCTGCGAAGGCGTGACCTCGCCGGTGGGACGCACCCGCACCCTGCCAATGGGCGCCGTGTCGCGCGTGCGCTTTGCGGTGTTCAGCTGCTCGAACTATCCGGCCGGCTACTTCAACGTGTATGGCGACGCCGCCAAGTTCGACGACATCGACATCGGCCTGCACCTGGGCGACTACATCTACGAATACGCGGCCGACGGCTACGCCTCGCAGGATGCGGCCAGCCTGAAGCGCGTGTCGCAGCCGGCCAACGAGATCATCACGCTGACCGACTACCGCCGCCGTTACCAGCAATACCGTACCGATCCCGATCTGCAGGCGGTACATGCGCGCATTCCCTTCATCGCGGTCTGGGATGACCACGAACTGTCCAACGACACCTGGCGCGAAGGCGCGGAAAACCACAATCCCGCCACCGAAGGCCTGTGGGCGGGACGGCGTCAGATGGCGATCCGGGCCTACCACGAATGGATGCCGATCCGCATGCCGGATACGGCGCGGCCGGACCGCATCTACCGCTCGTTCGACTTCGGCAATCTGCTGTCGCTGCACATGCTCGATACGCGCGTGATCGGCCGCGACAAGCAGCTGGCGCTGGCCGGCTACGTGAAAGGCGGCAGCTTCGACGCCGCCGCCTTCACCGCCGACGTGACCAACCCGGCGCGCCAGCTGATGGGCACCGAGCAGACCGCTTGGCTGCAGGAGCAGATGCGCAAATCGAGCGCGACCTGGCAGATCCTCGGCCAGCAGGTGCTGATGGCGCGCATGAACCTGCCGGCGCCGATGGTGATGGCAGGCGGCTACACGGCCTACTTCGCCATCGCCGCCAAGGTCAAAGCCGGTCAGGCGCTCACCGCCGCCGAACAGCAGCAGTTGGCGGCGACGCCGGTGCCCTACAACCTCGACGCCTGGGACGGCTACCAGGCCGCGCGCGAAACGGTGCTCGACATGGCGCGCACGCTCGACAAGAACCTGGTGGTGCTGGCCGGCGACACCCACAACGCCTGGGCCAGCGAGCTGCTCGACGTCAGCGGGCGTCAGGTCGGCGTCGAATTCGGCGTGCCCGCGGTGACGTCGCCCGGCTTCGAAGGCTACTTTCCCACCGTGGCGCCGGCCACCGTGGCGGCCGGCATGGAGCAGCTGATCGGGCCGCTGCAATACGCCGAAACGGCCAGGCGCGGCTTCGTGGTGCTGACCGTGACTCCGGCCGAAACCCGCGCCGAGTACCGCTACGTCGACACCATCAAGTCGCGCACCTATACGGCGGTGGTGGGCAAAACCTTGCGCATGTTGCCCGGGGCGGCGAATCGGAAGATCGTGGCGGTCTGAGGCTGCAAGGGCAGGTTAGCGCGCGTACTGGCAATTCGTTCGATGCTGACGAACTCGTGTGCTGCTTGGTGCAAGCCTGATACCATCTATTTCAGGTTGCGCCCAGATTTTTATCGGCTGACAGCAACTCATCGTAGAGCGGATCCAGTAACGCACATAGAGGTGAGAAACATGAACGCGGTGTTTTTTATTCTTATCCTGGTTCTTTTAGCAGGTCTCACTGTGCTCCATATTAAGCAGGCATTGCGGGGGAGATGATTTAAGTATCTTGCCGCAGATAGAAAATGAGTTTCGGACGCTGGTCGTCGACGGCACCGTCCCCGAGTTGTCTTTTGATGGTCGTACTGCCGAGATCATGGACGATCGTCAGGAAGGTATTGACCATGACGCGCCAGGTACTTTCACTTTACATCGTATTCATCGATTTGCTCGTAATTCTCACGGAGAATACTTTCTTTTCATTTCTGAAGGCTCGGGTAAGCCATTCTTCAAACATGTAAGTCAATCGAATGCCAAGATTGCGCTTGGAAAGAAGTATGTCGCGCCAGCCCCTACTAATGGATGACGGAACGTTCACAAAGTGGTCATTCCTTGGGACCTGCATACCGCGCACAGAACTACCGCGTGAGCTTGGCTGCCGGATGAAGAAATCTTGTCAACTATTGCGCTAGCGTAAATACTTTCGCAGCGTTACCATGGACGACCTTCCTTTCACAAGGTCGTCCATCATGCGTACTGCATCCCCGTTTTGCGGCATGTCAGCCTGCCGTCACGTCCTGCTATTGATGGTGGCCCTGTTCGCCGCCGCAAGCGCCCACGCCGCCGATGCCCCGGTGCCGCTGACGGCCTTCTTCGGCAATCCCGGCATCAGCGGCGCCAAGCTGTCGCCCGACGGCAAGCGCCTGGCCATGCTGGTGAATAACGACAGCGGCCACGACCAGCTCGGCGTGGTCGACCTCGCCGACAACGCGATCAAGGTGGTGGCCACCTTCAAGGATGCCGACGTCGGTCATTTCGAGTGGGTCAACAACAACCGCCTGGTCTACGATTCGCGCGACAAGAACACCGCGCCGGGCAAGGAACGTTACGCGCCGGGGCTGTTCGCCGTGAATGCCGACGGCAGCGTGCGGCGCCAGCTGGTCGATGTGTTCGAGTCCTGGGTGGTAGATGCCACCGTCCTCGGCCGTGAAAAAATGCCCTGGAATACCTATCTGCACGATCAACCGGGCGCGCAGGATTCCGATTGGGTGTACGTGGAGACGGTCAACTTCGGTCGCGACCACGACGCCGCCGAGGTCGGCCTGGTGCGGCTCAATACCCTGAACGGCGCCGTCGAGAACGTGCGCGGGCCGGGCCGCACGCGCGCCTGGTGGCTCGATGCCAAAGGCCGCCCGGCACTGGCGACCACGGTCGAGGACAACATCGAGGTGCTGCACTACCTCGATCCGAAAACCGGCCAGTGGCGCAAGCTGGCTTCCAGCGACGCCTTTTTGCGCGACGAAGATGCGATCATGCCGCGCGGCTTCGCACCCGACGGCACGCTGTACGTGAGCAGCTACGGCAAGCGCGACACGAGCGCGCTGTTCGCCTACGACCTGGCGGCCGGCAAGGTGGCCGCGCAGCCGCTGGTCGACCTCGATCAGTACGACTTCCGCGGCGAATTGATCACCGACGCCACCCGCCTGCTCGGCGTGCGCTACACGATCGACAGCGAAGCCGTGGCCTGGTTCGACCCCGCCATGAAAAAGGTGCAGGAAGCCGTCGACAAGCTGCTTCCCGGCCGCGTGAATGCGCTCAGCGTGGCGGTGCGCTCGACCACGCCCTTCGTGCTGGTCGAATCCTGGTCCGACCGCCAGCCCTCGGTCTTCATGCTGTATAACCGCGACAGCGGCAAGCTATCCAAAGTCGGCGACAGCCGTCCCGGCATCGTGCCGGCGCGGATGGGGCCGCAGGCCCTGGTCCAGGCCACCGCACGCGACGGCAAGCCGATCCCGACCTGGATCACGCTGCCCGCCAAAAGCAGCGGCAAGAAGCTGCCGATGGTGGTGCTGGTGCACGGCGGGCCCTACGTGCGCGGCAAAGAGTGGCGCTGGAGCGCCGACAGCCAGTTCCTGGCCTCGCGCGGTTACGTGGTGCTGGAGCCGGAGTTCCGCGGCAGCACCGGCTACGGCGCCGCCCACTTCCACGGCGGCTGGAAGCAGTGGGGCCTGGCCATGCAGGACGACATCGCCGACGCCACGCGCTGGGCCATCA
>Ga0265780_10005340_pt1 | contig 16326 bp, 12 predicted proteins | sample P1T30metagenome_FD_192432 | JGI IMG/M metagenome (GOLD analysis project Ga0265780, IMG submission 192432) | Plant litter microbial communities from East Loma Ridge, Irvine, California - P1 T30 | ecosystem: Environmental > Terrestrial > Plant litter > Unclassified | place: USA: California... | reverse complement strand
AGGGCGTGAGCGGCATGGTCAACCACCTGACCGACTTCAAGCCGATGTTTCGCGGCAAGCTCGCGGCACTGGCCGACGAACAGGCGAAGATGAGCATCCGCTGGATACTGATGCGGCTGCGCGATGCAGTTAAAAAACACAAGAAGCGCTATCCGGCACTGGTCCGTCAAGCAAGGGCGCGCAGCACCAGAAAGACAATCCCGGCCACGAACTGGGCGCTACTGGCCGCCAAGTTCCGGCCAAGGGTGACGCCAATGCCTGCAAGCTGTGCCCGGCAAAGGGCGGCACCGCGCACTCGATCAGCTTCGCCACCGGCGCAGAAACCTTCACGCATACTGACTTCGTCCTTGATGCGCCGCTTCCCATCGAATGGGCCCGCACCTACCGCAGCCAGCTGACCGCCTATGACCACGGCCATCTCGGCGCGCGCTGGCTCACCCCGTACAGCACGCGCATCGACGTGCTTGGTAAGGGCAAGAGCACGGCCCTGCTCTACCACGCCGCCGATGGCCGCAGTCACCGCTACCCGTGCCTTAACATCGGCCAGCGGCACCACGATCCGGTCGAGCTGATCACGCTCACGCGCATCAGCGTCTCCCTGCTCGCGCTCGACTTCGGCAAGCCCCTGCCAGAAGGCGAAGCCAGCGCCTGGCGCGAAACCTACGAGCTGGTCGACACCGTACGCGCCAGGGCCGCCGAGATGGGCAAACAGCATTTCAGACTGATCGCGCTGCATGCCCGCGACGGCGCCGCCCTCGGCCTGCGCTACGACCACGTCATTGCCCATGGTCCCCATGCCGGCGAAGCGGTGCTCAGCGACATCATCAGCAAGCAAGGCGAGGCCATCGTCGCCCACGCCGGCACCCAAGTCGACGCCAATACCGGTCGCATCCGCGCCCTGTGGGAAATCCGGGATGGCAAACTGGTGCGCCAGCTTGCCGCCTACGACTATGACGACGAGCACGGCGACCTGGTCCGCGCCCAGGACGATAACGGCGCCGCCTGGCAGTACGGGTACGACCGCCATCTCATTACCCGCTACACCGATCGCACCGGACGCGGCATGAACCTCGCCTACGACACCAGCATCGACAGCGGCGCCAATGCGAAGGCGATCCGCGAATGGGCCGACGATGGCAGCTTCGACACCCGGCTCGAGTGGGACAAGAACATTCGCCTGGCCTACGTTACCGATGCACTTGGTCAAGAGAGCCGCTACTACTATGACATCGCCGGCTACACCTACCGCATCGTGTACCCGGACGGTGGCGAGGAATGGTTCTATCGCGACGCCGCCAAGAACGTCGTGCGCCATATCGCCCCCGACGGCAGCAGCGAGCATTTCCGTTTCGATGCCCATGGCAATCTGCTTACGCATACGCGCGCTGACGGCAGCCAAGTCCACTTCGAGTATGACAACCAGCACCGCATTACCGGCATCCGCGATGGCGAAGGCGGCACCTGGAAGCGTGACTACAATGTCCAGGGCCATCTGGTTGAAGAGACAGACCCACGCGGCAACAAGACGCAATATGCGTACGACAAGCGCGGCCAGCCCATCGAGATCCTTGACGCCAAGGGTGGCATCTCGAAACTCACGTACAACCTGGACGGCGGACTCGCCAGCTACACCGACTGTTCCGGACACAGCAGCCATTGGGAATACGACGACCGCAAACGGCTTACCAAGAGCATCGATGCCGCCGGTAACGTTACCCGCTACCGCTACACACCTCTTAGCGCCGACACGCTGGCGCAAGCCCGCAATGACGGTAGCGACCGTGGCAACCATCCCGGACAGCTCGAAGCCGTCATCTATCCGGATGGCAAGCAAGAGCAGCTGCTCCATGACGCCGAAGGCCGGCTGCTCGCGCACACTGACGCTCTCGCACGCACCACAACTTACTGCTACACCGCTGCCGGACTGATCGCCAGGCGCACCGACGCCCTTGGACACGGCCTGCACTACCGCTGGGATGCGCTCGGTCGCCTGGCCGCGCTGGAAAACGAAAATGGCAGCGTCTACCGCTTCCGGTATGACCCGGTCGGCCGCCTGTTGCAGGAACAAGGTTTTGACGGCAAGGTCACCGAGTACTGTTACGACGACGATAGTGGCGTGCTGATGGAGACCGTCGACGCCGGCGTGACCACGCGGCTCGACTTCGACGCCATGGGCCGGCTCGTGCAACGCCGGGCCGCCGCACCCGGCCAGCCGGAGCAAACCGAAACCTTCATCTATAACGCCAACGGTCAACTGGCCGAAGCGCAGAATGAACACGCCAGGCTGCAATGGTTCTACGACCTCGCCGGCAACCTGACACGCGAGCACCAGCACTACCAGGGCCCGTTCCATCCAGATAAGGGGACCGCGGTCTGGCACCACCAGCATGACGAATTGAACGGTCGCATCGGCACGGTCCGTCCCGACGGCCACCGCACTGAATGGCTGACCTACGGCGCCGGCCACGTACACGGCCTGCTGCTTGACGGGCATGAGTTGGTGGCCTTCGAGCGCGACGCGTTGTACCAGGAAACCAGCCGCACCCAGGCCAACGGCCTGCGGCAAACGATGAAATATGACCTGGCTGGCCGCCTGATCGAACAGCAGCTCGGCCCCATCGACCAGGTCGGCCAGAAGGATCGGTTGTTCTACCCCGATACGTACCGTCCCGACGTTCAGGTCGGCATGCACGCCGCAATCGTCCGCCGCTACCGTTATGACCCGTCAGGCCAACTGGCCAGCGTCGAAGACAACCGGCGCGGCCACATTGAATACCGCTATGACCCGGTTGGACGGCTTCTGGCGGCAAACAGTGCAATGGGCTACGAAACCTTCGCTTTCGATCCAGCGGGGAACATACAGGTACCCGATACCGCGCAGCAGGGGCCCATTTCCCAACGCGCTCCGCTACCGAAACTGCTGGACAACCTGCTCAAGGAATATGCGGGCGTCAGTTATCGCTATGACGAACGCGGCAATCTCGTGGAGCGCACGCAGCACGGCAAGCGGTCCGAGTATGCATGGGATGCGTTCAACCGAATGACCCGCGCCACGACGTCGCAAGGCGTTACCATCTTTGCCTACGATCCGTTGGGGCGGCGCATTGCCAAGCACAGCCAGGCGCAGGATGGTGGTGCTCTCCGGGAGCCAACGCGGACGATGTACGGTTGGGATGGCGATACCTTGGCGCTGGAAAGCTGTGTGTATGGGGGCCATACCGCGGGCGAACGGAGCGTCCACTATGTGTACGAGCGCGACAGTTTCGTGCCGCTGGTGCAGGCGACTCGAAGCCAGGCCGTTCGACTGGCAGCTACTACCGATGTCAAGGCGCTGATGGTAGGTAACTACGGCAAGTACGATATTGAGCTTGATCCGCTTTGGAACGGTGAATGCGAGCAGAAGTCAGAACCTTTCAACAAGGACGAGATTGCCTTTTATCAGTGTGATCATCTAGGCACGCCGCAAGAATTGACGAATCATGAAGGTAAGGTTGCATGGTCGGCTCAGTACAGGGCCTGGGGAATGGCGAAGCAAGCGATCAGCGAGGCGGGGCTTAAGGCCGGCATTCGAAATCAGATACGGTTTCAGGGGCAATATGAGGATGCTGAAACCAGCCTCTTTTACAACCGTCATAGGTATTATGATCCCGACACGGCTCGCTATTTCTCGCAAGACCCCATCCGCCTCATGGGCGGCGGGACCAATCTCTATTCTTACCCCGTAGCAACAGCATTTGTAGACCCACTAGGCCTAGTGCGTACACGCCCTACTGATCCAACTCCAGGAAGCTTGTCCGATCTCGAAACGCGCTGTTGGTACCTAAAACAGGAATCAACGATTCCTTGCCAGATTGACCGCAGCCAATCCCTAAAAAAACAGGCTAGACAAGCCCATAAATTGAGGAATGAGGCCCGAATTAGAGCTCGGTTATTGATGGAGGATCGGCAAAAAGCGATTGGCCTTTACACCGGTTCGACAACAGGAAAACCTGAACCAATGCTAACTTGGAAACAGTCAATGGCAAAAGCTGAAAGTAAGGAAAAAACTGGTTCTGAAGCCTACGAATATATCATGGGCTCTGCACAACAATCTCGTGGGAGCGTGAACAAAAGCGTAATAGGAGATGCGGACTGCGACCAAGTCTTGGCATCGATCCAGAAAAAATTTGGCTGTCATTGAGACGGACATATGAAATATATAAAAACCACTAAAAACCCAGGAATATCGCAATTTCTGGTTAATGGAAACATTAATTTAAATGATTTTAGATCACTAATGAAAGAACTTGCATCAAAATTAAAATCCAATGTCGAATGGATCGCGATGCCAGAAGCAGAGATCGGTAAAATCAAACTAAGTGATGGGGAAATCTATGCAAAACTGGATTTTGAATATGGGTTGGAGCTTGTTTGCGATGGACTTATAGATTATGAGATTATGCAAATTGAGGCAGTCTTATCGAATAAATAAAAGTTGCAACTTCTTAGGAGAATATCCTGATGATGAACCCAGACTGTAGAATAATTTGGTTCCTCAAGACGAACCGTTCAACGGTCATGATAGAAAAGCCTAAAGCATAGTGCAGTAAAATGTCTGGGTAAGATGCTACTGTGACAAAGAAAAATTTGACAATTATAGACATGAATTACTTCGCCGGAACGGCATTACCAGTTTCGGACCGGACGTTCTACCAATGCGTGAATTGCTGGAGCATTCTAAGATCAAACCCTTCGAACAATGAATACTGCATCTGCGGAAATGTTTCAATTGATGTTGATGCTGGAAGGGCTGGAGCTAGAAACGAAAATTTGCTCCGAGTGTTACAAATTGCGATTGCAGACTGATTAGAATTAATATGCACACTAATTGAGGCGGAGAATGTTCCCTGGTCAACCAAACCCGCCGTGCGCGCGAAAAAATATAGTATCTAACCAGAAGCAAAGGCCCGATATAAAAAGTGATAAGTTAGTTGTGATATTTATTCCAGTGCGCAAAGGAATGATGGAGGAGATGAAGATCTTCTATGGTGATGTTCTTAGCTTTACCATCTACGGTAGTGAATTTCTCGTGAACAACATAGAGAATATCCGTGGCCAGTTGCATATTCAGAAATCACGATCGATATAGCCAAGAACTCTCTGTTTCAGTTCAATATCGAAAGTAATTTTCCAGAATATTGCATATCGCTCCGTCAGCAAGGAGTAGTTTTTAATGTTTTAGCGATGACACCGGGCGGATACATGGCAGAAATAATTGACCCTTACAATAACACAATATTAATTGGATGTGAAAGTTTTGAAAATAATGGAAATGTTGACATTTCTGATTGGAATGAGTATCGAAGATATTAGTTGGAATACGTAAGGCCATGCAATCACAGACTCAATACCATTGACGGAAAATCTCCGGTCATCTGGGATGGCACTCTTGATTGCAAGGAAAAATACTGCTTACGGTGTGCTATATCAAAACAGAATCGAAATGGAATGAAACAAACTACTGCGAAGATGAAACATTTATGGATACAGCGCAGTTGATGCAGCTTCTAAAAATCTGGTCACTATAAAAATATACTTGACGATTAAATATTTATCTATTTATAAACTAGTGGCGAAATAATTAGCCAACAACCCCAAAATTTCCCACCTGCGCAACACGTCGACGTTGACTTAAATAATTAGCCACTATGCCACGCGCAAGGACTCGAACCGCGTTTCGATTATCGTGGCACCATATATTCGGCATCGACAGCGATCAGCGCTTTACGTCCAAGCGCATATGCAAAAAATATTAAGTAGGTGTATTTTAATCCGAATAAATCGTTTCTCGCTGCCATACGGTAAATATTATTCTAGGAATAATTATGCTTCTTGTCAGTTTGCATTTGAAAGATTGCGGAATTTTTATAGACTCCCGACCTATAATATTTGGAAAAAAATTTTTCCCAAATGCCATTGAAAATCTTTGTTCAACTAAAATTCACCCAGACAAGTTTAGGATATGTTATAAATTCTTACAAAAATTCGATATTTGTGGAAATTCTGCGGATGGCGTGATCGATGTTGAAGAAGACTGTTCAATTGTTTTCACGTTCTTATTCGATTTGATCGAGTTTTTCGATTGCAGCATTCTCGAATCAAAAATAGTGAAAAAATGCGAAAGTTTTTTGGGCGTAAAGTTCATAAGTAACCATCCAAGTTCTGCCTCGCTTGATTCTTATGACTGGGGGCACGTCATGTTCTTCTATGATGCGAAACAAGGGGATCTAAGCTTGGAAATTAAATTTTATCAACGGATTTAGAATCTTATAAAAATTAGGCAAAGCTAATACTGAGCATGCTAAGCAATTTTCATAATTAATTCTCACAATCCTCAGGCGAAGTCGCCGAATTGCTAGTCGAATTAATCACAAGACTGCGGCAACGAAAGCGATTTTCAGGAGGTAGGCGACATGGAGTTAGTAGAAATCACACGTGGGCATCTTTGGGTGAAAGTTGGAGGAAAGAGCATCACTATATATGGCGAAGCGTTTTTAAGGGGATACGGATCTCCCGACTTCGTGCTTTATCAGAACAGCATCGAAAAGTGGGATGTGCCAGACGACAAAGAAAATTTGACTCTCATTGAGAAAAAGCAGCTGATTCAATTTCTTAAAGAGGAATTCTCACGCAGAAAAATGGTCTTGAAAATTGAATAGTAAGTTCATCTTCAACCGGAATCGTCCATTAGCAGTCTAAATCAGCAAAAGTCTACAGGTGAAGCTCATTCCTATCCGTACAGATTCGACTACAAATGAACCCCTCTATAGCAGATCGCTATTCATGGCTAGGTAATTTTTTTAGCGCGCGTCTCATCTGAATTTTCACCATGAAAACTTCTCTAGAATTAGTTATTAAGCGAACGTAACCACGCGCGTCTAGTTAGCGAATAAGACAGGTGTCACCGTGCTTGTCACGCATGCCCGCCACCCGATGTCGCACAACGTCCACACCCACCACCTCCTGAACATCTCCAACTCAGCCTTTACTGCTAAAGTCTCGCATCTTTACAACCACCGCTCCCCCGTGAAAGCCATAACAAAACTCTTCGAACTCGGTTACGTGTTCATCGTCATCCTGTTCTTCGCCTGCGGCATCGGCCTCGTCGTGCTGGCTGGCGTCGAAATCTGGTCTGCCCTCAGCCCTTCCGCCGATACCGTTGCGCGCGAACGCTTCGACCTCATCCTCGAATGCATCGGCATGCTGACCATCGCCGTTGCGGCGCTCGGTCTTGGCCAGACCGTGCTGGAAGAAGAAATCCAGCGCGAAGCCAACATCAGCTCGCCTACCCGCGTACGTCGCTTCCTGTCGCGCTTCCTGATCGTGGTCGTCGTGTCCCTGTCGGTCGAGTGCCTGATCGGGGTGTTCCAGTTCGTCCATGGCAGCCCGGAATACTTGCCGCACGCGGCGTCGATTGGTGTGGCTGCTGCCGCCCTGCTCGCTACCTGGGGTCTGTTCGTCCGGATGAACGTCAGCGCCGAAGAACTTGAGCCGCATGCCATGCACGATGTGCAGGCGGAAGACAAGGTCATCGAAGGCGAAGATGTCTCGGAAGAAGGCGAACAACACGCGCAAGAACAGGGCGACGAGTACCACGCTGACATAGACAAAAAGAAAGAATGAGCGGAAGCACTTGGTAAATCTGCCAAGTGCCGCTATAATCTCGTCTTCTTCGGGTCGTTAGCTCAGCTGGTAGAGCAGCGGACTTTTAATCCGTTGGTCGCAGGTTCGAATCCCGCACGGCCTACCAAAGATTCATCGACAACGCCAACCTTCGGGTTGGCGTTGTCGTTTTCGTTGTCCTTTTACTGCGCGCCCCATGCCCCAGACCATCGCCAGCGCCGTCCACCACGAACTGATTATCAAGAAAAGCCGCTTCATCGCGTGCGTGCAGCCGATGGCTGACCGTGCTGGTGCGCAACAGGTCGTGGCGGCGCTGCGCGCGCAGCATCCTGGCGCGGCGCATGTGTGCTGGGCGTTGCTGGCCGGCGGCCAGTCGGCGGCGGTCGATGATGGCGAGCCGAGCGGCACGGCCGGGCGGCCGATGTTCGATGTGCTGCGCCACCAGGATCTCGATGGTGTGCTGGCCACGGTGGTGCGCTATTTCGGTGGCGTCAAGCTTGGCGCGGGTGGCCTCGTGCGGGCCTATACCGACAGCGTGGCGCAGGCGCTGCTGGGCGCGCCGAAGATTCCGATCATCAAGCTGCGCCAGCTGCGCTGCAGCGCGCCGTATGCGATGGAAGGGATGCTGCGGCGCGAGCTCGATGCGGCTGGCGCCACGCTCGATGAGGTAGCGCATGGCGACGACGTGCAGTTCACGTTCAGCCTGCCGGCAAGCGACGCCGACGGCATCCGCGCGCGGCTGGGCGATGTGGGCCATGGCCGCATTGTGTGGCCGCCGGATGACGACGAACCACTGCCCGCTTGAGGCGGCCCATTCGGGCGCCCTATACCTGTCATCACGACTCGTGAGCGGACGTTTGCACCTGCAGCCGGTATAGTGACAGACCCAGCCGCAAATTCCTCCGTCGGCAGGGATCATTTTCCACCGCAGTACAACCACCTCCCCTGTGATCAAGAAAAGCCTACTTCCCCTCGCCCTTGGCGGCTTCGGCATTGGCATGACCGAATTCGTCATGATGGGCATCCTGCCCGATATCGCCCGTGGTCTGCAGATCACGATTCCGCAAGCCGGCTACCTCATCACCGCCTACGCGCTCGGTGTCGTGGTCGGTGCGCCGACCCTCGTCACGATTGTCGCCGGCCGTCCGCCGCGCACCGTGCTGATCTGGTTCATGCTGATGTTTGCCGTATTCAACGCGATGTCGGCGTTCGCGCCGAACTTCGAGACGATGATGGCGTCGCGCTTCCTGGCCGGCTTGCCGCATGGCGCTTTCTTTGGCGTGGGCGCGGTCGTCGCCAGCCGCTTGGCCGAGCCCGGCAAGACGGCGGCGGCGATGGCCATGATGTTTACCGGCCTGACGCTGGCCAATGTGCTGGGCGTACCGCTCGGCACCTGGATCGGCCATGCGTTCGACTGGCGCATGGTGTTCCTGATCGTCGCCGTCATTGGTTTACTCACCATGTGGAGCCTGTATCAGTGGGTGCCGCCGATCGAGCCAAGCAAACGTACGGGCCTGATGCAAGACCTGCGCATCTTCAGGCACCTGGATCTGTGGCTGGCCCTGGGCATCGTCTCGATCGGCACCGGCGGCTTCTTCGCGTGGTTCAGCTATATCGCGCCGCTGCTGACCGATGTCACGGGCTTCAGCACGGGTGCGCTGCCGTTGATCATGACGGCGGTCGGCGTGGGCATGACGGTCGGCGTGCAGTTTGGCGGCTATCTGGCCGACAAGTTCCATCCGCTGCCGGCCCTGTTGATCCTGATGGTCTCGATGGTGGTACTGCTGCTGTGCAATGGCCTGATGGCCGAGTCGAAGATCGCAATGGTGGTGCTGGCCTTCCTGACCGGCGCCAATGCGCTGGCCATTGGTCCGCCGGTCCAGGTGCTCCTGATCGAGCATTCGCGCGAAGCGGAGATGCTGGGCTCGTCGCTGGGCCAGGCCGGTTTTAATGTCGGCAATGCGCTGGGCGCCTTGCTGGGCGGGATTCCGCTGACGCTGGGCTTTGCCTACACCGCGCCGCAGTGGGTCGCGGCGGCGATGGCGTTGTGCGGTGTGGTCTTGACGGCGTTGATGCTGACGCGTCGCCGCTGGAAGGCACGCGAGTTGGCCCGGACGGTCGAGCGCATGCTGAGCGAAGCACAGCCGGCAACCTCGCCGCCGGCGTAACGACCAAATCGATTCAGGCGCAGGCTGCGCGCAGGCGGCGCCTGCGCGAGGCGCCAGCGCCTGCGACACCAACCGCGCCGGCCAGCATCAACGCCAGCGTGCCCGGCTCGGACACCTCGGTCGGCGGCATGTTCTTGACGAGTTCAAAGCCCGCCACATCGACCGGCTTGAAGTAATGGTTCGAGTTCACCTGGACGTTCGAGTTCCAGGTATCGGCAACCACCTGACCATTGATCACGCCCCAGCCATTTTCGACACTGGCATACGGCGCCAGCACGCTGCCGATGATGCCATTGACGTTGATGGTTTCGGCTTCGTAGAAGTTGAACAACACGTTGTAGCCACTCAACGGGTCAAAGCCGATATTGCCGCCATTGAACCCGCCCTGCTTGCCGCTGATATTGAAGATCAGCGTCTGGCCTGCACTGAGGCCGCTCAGCTTCCAGTTGTCGCCGCCGTTGAAAAAGTCGGCATTCACATTGAACACGTCGACACCGCCCTTGCCGCTGCCGATGACCTTGTTGGCACTGTACTCGCGCGTGACCGTGCCGGTGGATGAAACCATACTAAGTCCACTGGCGATGTCCTTGAACTGCTGGGCTGCAATGGCAAAGTCGACCGGGCTGACGTTGGTAGCTGGCGTCTGCGCCGCATTGTTCAGGGTGGTCGTGCCGCCGGCGTAGGTTTTGCCGTTGCTGATCGCACCGTTTTGCAGGAACAGGTTGCCGCCTGCAGCCAGCGCGTAGCTGCCATAGGCAGCCTTGCCGTTCTGGTTGACCGCGTAACTGGCGATCGAGACGTTGCCACCCGAAACAATGGCGCCTTCGACGTCGCTTGAATTGGCCGTGAAATTGCCGGCGGTGAAGACATTCGCGCCGCCCATCACCGAACCGATATCGAGTACACCCGCCTGTGCACCCGTCATTGCCAGTAACGCCGTCAGACATACGCCAAGCTTGATCACAATAGTTCCATGTAGAAATTGGTAATGATCAATAGTATCATTTCCAACATCGTATTTACACGGAAAATCGGATCACACCAACGAGACACCACCCATTGCGCGTGCGGTCTCGGCCGCCTCTTCCAAGATGTCGGCCAGCGTGGTTTCGTCGAACACGAAATCGATCGCGTTTTCACCATGCGGCGGCAATGGCTCGCGCCGGCTGTCGAGAGGCGATGGCACCGGTGCATATTGATTGGCCATCAGCAGCGTATCGAGCAACGTGGCGGGTGGCATATTGAGCCAGCCGCCGCGCATGTCGGCGATGGCGTCGGACACGGCCGGTGGAATCGACAGCTTCTTCATGACTTCGGCACTGACCACGTCCTCGCACAGCGCGCCCCAGTTGTCGGCATCGTCGTCGAGCAGGCCGGGAAATTCATCGGCCCGCGCCAGCAGGTAGAACGCGCCCACCTCGTGGACGATGCCGGCAAACAGTGCGGTATCAGGATTGACGCCCGTCACGCGCCGCGCCAGCGAATAGGCGATCGCGGCCATGTGGGTTGTGTGCTCCCACAATTGTTCGGCTTTGGCGCGTAGCTGCGGATCGTTGATGCGGTTGCCGAACTGGCGCACCACCAGGCTCGCAACCAGCGCCTGCAGGCGACGGTAGCCGATGCGCGTCACGGCGGTGCGGACATTGGTCACGGGCACCGAGCCACCGCCGCCGAACGCGGCTGTGTTGGCGAGGGCAACCGTGCGCGCCGCCAGCTGTGGTTCGGCCAGCACCAGCCTGATGGCCTCATCGATATGGCAATCGGGATTGTCGAGCGCCTGCTGCAGGCGCAGCACGGCATTGACGCTGGTGGGGAACGTGATTTCGCCGCGGACAGCTTGCGCGGCGATATATCCAAAGGCTTCGAGTTTATTCACCGGGCGATTATAGCGCCCGCCCTCTGCCCCGCCGGGCGTGTCTGCATCCCCCATGCCTGGCGCGTGCCAACTGTGGCGTCAAGACCACACGTACGCCGGATACAAAAACGCCGTCCGCGGAACCAGTCCGGGGACGACGTTTTCATGACAGGCACCAGCCGCAGTGAGGTGCGGCCAGATGCGGGTCAGGAATTACTTGGCCTTGTTGGCGTCGCGTGCTGCGTCGCGGGTCGACTTGGCTTGCATTTCGCACTTGTCTTCTGCATCGCCTTTCAGGGCGTCGCATTTTTCGTCAGCCAGGTCGTACTCGGCGTCGATGACGTTACCGCGGGCTTTCATCACGTTGTTGCCGGTGTTGTCGAACTTCATCGCTGCATCGTGCTCGGCCTTTGCGCGCATCAGCTTGGCTTCATCTTCGCAGATGTCTTCTGCGTTGCCGCTCATGGCGTCGCACTTGTCTTTGGCGACTTTGTAGTCGGCCTTGGCCTTGTCCATGGCCGTTTTGTGCGCAGCCTTGTTGACGGTCTGGGCAGCTGCAGGTGCGATACCAACGGCGGCGAAGGCTGCGGCGGTGATCAAGGTGGCGATGAACGATTTCATGGTGAAGTCCCTTATTAGGTTGTTGGTGTAGCCATTAAACGCCATCCCCAGCAACCGCTCTGTGCGACACCGTACACTTGTGAAAAAATCAATTAAGCAAATGCGGTTGATAGCCTGATGCCTTCGGTGCGGCATGTGCACCGGCAGGCGCATCGGCGTTCAGCCGGAAGATGCTGACCAGCTGCGCCAGGCGCTGCGATTCGTCTTCCAGCGTGGCCGCCGAACCACTGGCCTGCTGCACCAGTGCCGCGTTCTGGCGCGTGGCTTCGTCGATCTGCGCGATCGCGCCATTGACCTGCTCGATGCCGGCGTTCTGCTCGACCGTTGCGTGGCTGATCTCGGCCATGATGTCGGTCACGCGTTTGACACCCGTGACGATTTCGCCCATGGTCTCGCCCGCGCGGTCGACCAGCACGGCGCCAGCGTCCACACGCTCGACCGAGCTGCCGATCAGCACCTTGATTTCCTTTGCCGCTGCAGCCGAGCGCTGGGCCAGATTGCGCACCTCGGTGGCAACCACGGCAAAGCCACGGCCCTGCTCGCCCGCACGCGCCGCTTCGACGGCGGCATTGAGCGCCAGGATATTCGTCTGGAACGCGATGCCATCGATGACGCCGATGATGTCCACGATCTTTTTCGACGATTCGTTGATCGATGCCATCGTGTCGACCACTTGCGCGACAACCTCGCCGCCGCGCAGCGCCACGGCCGAGGCCGACTCGGCCAGGCTGTTGGCCTGGCGTGCATTCTCGGCATTCTGGCGCACGATGCCGGTCAGTTGGGTGACCGACGTGGCGGTGGCGTGCAGCGTGCCGGTCTGGCGTTCGGTGCGGCTGGACAGATCGCGGTTGCCGTCGGCGATTTCAGTCGACACGGCGCTGATGGCCAGGGTGCCGTTGCGCACCTGCGAGACGATGCGCACCAGGCTGTCGCGCATGCCCTGCATCGCGAACAGCAGACTCGTGTTGTCGCCCGGACGGGTGACGATTGCCACGCCCAGGTCGCCACCGGCGATGGCCGAGGCGATCGATGCCGCGTAATCCGGCTGGCCGCCCAACTGGCGCAGCAGGCCACGGGCCGTGTACCAGGCTGCCAGCGAACCGGCGGCAATCGCGCCCAGGCACAGCAGCGCCATCCAGCCAACGAAGCCCTTGGCCATCGCGCGGGCATCGGCAGCTGCCTCGTTATTCAGTTTTTCTTCCAGGTCGATCAGGCGGTTGATGCTGGCGAGCCAACCGGTAAAGGCCGGCGCGGCCGATTGCGACAGCAGTGCGGCGGCCTCGGTGCCCTGGCCGGCGGCGTGCAGCGCGACCACGCGCTCGATCAGCGGCTTGGTGACGTTTTCCTGCGCCTTGATGGCGGCCAGCGCGTCCTTCTCTTCGGGGAGCATGTCGGTGCGCTCGGCGAACAGGGCGTCCAGCGGGCCGGCCGAGCGGGCATAGTTGTCATCCAGCGTCTTGATCAGTGCGATGGAGGTCGAAGCGCCGGCCGGGTCTGCCGCCAGCACCACGTCGCGCAAGGCGATCGCGCGGTCATGCACGCTGCCGCGGAAATTGATCGCGTAGCGCTGTTTGACGCTGTTCACGTCGTTGATGTAATTCAGGACATTTTCGATGCGCCCCACGCGGCTCGCGCCCAGCGCAACCAGGACAATCATCAGCAAAAAGACGACGCCATAGCCGAAAGCCAGCCGGGCGCCGATCGTGAGGTTCTTGTTTTTCATGGGAGGGATCGAGATCAGTGGGTCGCAAAGAAAACTGTCTGTTTTCTTTCAGCGAGCGCAAATATATCACCCGATATTGCCCATTGGAATCAAATCTGAATCGTGTGCACCTCGTGTGCACCATTACGCAACACTTGCCCGTGGTTGGTCGTGACAACCACGGGTCGGCACGTTTCAGCGCACCGTGGCCAGTGCCGCGCCCTGCTCCCACCCACCACCCAGGGCACGTGCCACCGCCACCGTTGCCAGCAGGCGCTGGGTGCGGATCTGCGCCGCGGCGCGGTCGGCGGCCAGCGTGCTGCGCTGGGCGTCGGTCACGTCCAGGTAGGTCGAGACGCCGCGGTCATAGCGCGCCTGCGCCACCAGCAGCGCGCGCGCCGCTGCCTGCTGCGACTGGGCCTGCACATCGCCCTGCTTCGAGCGCTGCTCGACGTCCGACAGCGCATCTTCGACTTCACGCAGCGCCGTCAGCAGGCGCGTGTCGTGATTCGCGCGCGCCTCGTCGTAGCGCGCCTGTGCCAGCGCCAGGTTGGCGCGGTTGCGGCCACCGTCGAAGATCGGCAGCGACAGGGCCAGCGGCCCGGCCGAGAACTGGCGCGCACCGCCGCTGGTCAGATCGTTCAGGCTTTGCGACGCATAGCCGAAATTCCCCGTCAGCGACAACGCCGGATAAAACGCGCCCTCGGCCACGCCGATCTGCGCATTGGCCGCCTTCAGCTGGGCCACGCTGGCCGCAAGATCAGGGCGCTGGCCCACGAGGCTGGCCGGCAGGCCCACCGGGATCGATGGTGGCTGCGGCAATGTGCCCGCCGCCGTCTCGGGCAGCAGCGGTGCTGTAGGCGAGGCGCCCACGAGCGTGGCCAGCGCGTGTTCGACCAGATTGCGCTGGCGCTGGACTTCGTGCAGGTCGGCTTCGGCGTTGGCGCGCTCGATGCGGGTGCGCGACACATCGAGCTCGTTCGACAGCCCGGCATTGAAGCGCGCTTCGATCAGGTCCTGCGACTCGCGCCGCGTGGCCAGTGCGTCGCGCAGGATCGCCAGCTCGGCGTCCAGCCCGCGCAACTGCCAGTAGTTCGACGCCACCTGGCCCGAGAGCATCAGCAGCACGCCATCGCGGTCGATCTGCGCGGCCAGTGCCTGCGCGTCGCTCGCTTCAACGATGCGGCGCACGCGGCCCCACAGGTCGAGCTCATACGAAAACGATGCGGCCACGCTGTAGTTGTTGCCCTCGATCGAGCGGCCACCGAGGGCCAGGCCCTGCGACGTCTCGCTCGACGTGCGGGCATTCGACACGCCCGCACCCACCGACACCGACGGCAGCTGCCCGGCGCGCACGACGCCCAGCTGGGCCTGCGCCTGCAGCAGGCGCTGGGCTGCCGCTTCGACGCCCGGGTTGTCGCGCAAGGCGCGTGTCTCCAGCGTATCGAGCGTCGCGTCGCCAAACACCTGCCACCAGGTGGCCGGCAGGCGCGCGCCGTTCGTGCTGGCGTCGACGTGGCGGAATGCCGCATCGGCGGGCGCCGGCGGCGCCTTGAAATCCGGGCCCAGCGTGGTGCAGCCGGCGAACAGGGTGCTGATGGCGATCGCAAGGACGCCGTTAAGTACAGGCTTGAACATGGTTTGTCTTTTCAATTGAATGCGGGTTCAGTGGCCACCGCCGCCACCGCCGGGCGACTTGACCTTGTCGGCCATCCAGATCGCTGCGATGCAGCCGATCAGGATGATGCCGATGATCCAGAAGCCGTCGTTGTAGGCCATCACATACGATTCACGCCGCACGAGGCGGTCGACCACGCCCAGCGCCTGGTTGGCCGCAGCCGCCGGGTCGATGCCCTTGGCGATGAAGGCCTGCGTCAGCATGTCGAGCCGCTCCTGCGTGGCCGGCGCATAGGTGGATACGGCCTCGCCCAGGCGCGCCGAGTGAAAGTGTTCGCGGTTGGTCAGCGTGGTGGCCAGCAGCGCGATGCCCACCGAGCCGCCAAGATTGCGCGTCATGTTGAACAGGCTCGAGGCCGAGCCCATTTCACGCGGCGGCAGGCCGGACATGGCGAAGTTCGACAGCGTCAGCATCACGAATGGCTGGCCGATGGCGCGCACGACCTGCGTCCACATCAGCTGGTCGTAACCGGTCGTTGCATCCATATACGAATTCATGATGCACGAAATGCCGAACATGAACAGGCCAAAGCTGCACAGGATGCGGTTGTCCACTTTCGAGGACAGCTTGGCCGCAAACGGCATCACCAGCAGTTGCGGCAGGCCGACCCAGGCGATCACTTCGCCGATCTGCATCGGCG
>Ga0265780_10005339_pt1 | contig 16327 bp, 8 predicted proteins | sample P1T30metagenome_FD_192432 | JGI IMG/M metagenome (GOLD analysis project Ga0265780, IMG submission 192432) | Plant litter microbial communities from East Loma Ridge, Irvine, California - P1 T30 | ecosystem: Environmental > Terrestrial > Plant litter > Unclassified | place: USA: California... | reverse complement strand
CTACGTAGTATTAGCATACTATTAAGCTAAGTCTCTTTCTTAGTATTTAGCAGCTAATAGATATAATCTAATATAGTTTTATTAGACGCGCCTGCAGCATTAAGATCTAAGGTATTATATAGTAGCATAGATTTAAATTAAGAGTTAGATTTCTTAGTTATAGGCGCAGAGCCTAGCTTATACTTATATAAATCTGCTGCTTAGTATTAAGACGTATAGACTTTGCTAATTTTACTTTCCTCTAGCTTATATATATAGTTTGCGATATTAAGTTAACGTATAGAAGAGAAGTGTTAGATAATCTTCTTTAAGAGCTCTATAATTACCTGCGTCTTAAGATAGCTACAGATAGCATTATTGTTTTATAGGTACTTACGCACTAAGTTAAAATCTAAAACTGCCTAGATATCTTCTAGAATTAGTTTGATAATACGATCGAACTCCTCTGCTTCTGTATTGTATTTCCGTTTCATATTTGTGTTGTTGTAACAATTGCTAAGCTAAGGATTGTAACGCTGACCGTCCTAACCTGCCAAGTGCCCGTCGATTTCCCTATGATATTCCACTTACTTGCTTTCGCTTGATCGCATCCACGTTAGTACTACTGTTGTGAATCCAGACAGCCCAATGGAAATACCACCTCCAGCATGCTTCGTCACTAGTCATTGACAAGTCCCTCGACCCGCATCTTCGGCGTGTGATCAGGTTTCGACATGTATGTCTACGCGTACGAGCAGATTGTGGATCCTCCCGACAGGTCACAGATTCCTGTTCCTGAAAACATATGCATATCCACAAGGCAGCTTCTTGGCATCTGGAGCAGCCATCTGTGAGAAAAGCTTATATTCTTACGACATCCCGCTTGCGGCTTGTCGAAAACATGGCAGCCGTTCATCAGGCACAGCACGATGCATGGTTCCCCCCGGATCACCATACTGGACGCCTAAAGGCTGCAAATCCGACCGGCACGGTCACTGGCCGACGAGTGTGACGTACGCGGCGTCGGACGTTCGAGACACGCAACAAGCGTCCACAAAGTCCCGCCGGCGCTTTCGTTGTTCTCGTGAAGGCTCAATAGTCATTCTCAAGCGTATGTGGCAAGCGTATGTGGCAAGCGCCATCTTGCATCGCCGACACGATGAAGCTTCAAACCTCACAAACCACAATGCGCGGCGCAGTGATCGACGGCGTATGGATCGAGGCCCACAGTGCCATAGCGAATGGTAACAATGGTTCCTGCAATGCATGCGCACCGCCACTCGCCGCGTACGCAAGCTCGATGCGTCGGATATGTCGGCGGCTACCCTGCCCTGCCGGGCCACTTTTCACTAAATCCGCGCCTTCCTGTCCCTGATCTCATCATTTTGCGGGCGTCGTCACCAAACCACACCAGTTGCCTTGCCACCAACAAACGTTTTGCGCCTCTAATTCCAATTCTGTGTTATTATAGCCTTTCACTTGCGCATCCCTTCCTCGGCCTCTTTCCATTCTTTGCTCCTATTAATTGCAACGCCTGCGTCATCTCCCTGAACGCAGGTCAAACACGGTTCCCTGCACGCAGCCGCCGCGCTCTAACGCTCCGCGCTTCAAGTCGTCGTCAGCCACACTCAGACGGCCCATATACCCTATAGGTGTCGCACACTCTCACTGAATCTCCAAGAACGACAGTCGCAGCCATGAAGTCATCGGCGTTATTCTCAGCAACGCTGGTGTCTCTGGCCGGTGCAGTCAACCTGGTGCCACGCGAGGTAAGCAGAAAGTCTTGGCCGCCAGGAACAGCGGCGTGAAGCGAATCTTATCGCAGAGCCTCCATTCCTGTCAGCTTCCCCGCCTGCTAGATACTGACCTGATCCCCGCAGAACCCCAATGTCGTCGGCCTCAACATCCAGCGCCGCCATGTCGCCAATCCCCTGGAGCACGACCGCTTACGGAGACGGGCAGGCACCGTCCAGCAGACGCTCGACAACCTCGAAACGCTCTACTATGCCAACGCCAGCTTAGGCACGCCGCCGCAAGGATTCCGCCTGCACATCGACACTGGCAGCAGTGATCTCTGGGTCAATGCCAAAAACTCGCGCCTCTGTCAGGAAGGTGGCAACCAGTGTGGGGAGTCGGGCATGTACCATGCGAACGACTCATCGACTTACAAGTATGTCAACGGCGTCTTCAACATTAGCTATGTAGATGGCTCCGGCGCGTCGGGTGACTATGCGACAGACGATTTCCGCTTTGGCGGCCAGACGGTAGAAGACCTGCAGTTTGGCATCGGCTACGAATCCACCTCGCCCGAGGGCATTCTCGGCATCGGGTACACCATTAATGAGGTCGTCGTCGGTCGCGCAGGCCTCGACCCATACCCCAACCTACCGCAGAAGCTGGTCGATGACGGGAAGATTACCACAAACGCCTACTCGCTCTGGCTCAACGATCTCGATGCCTCCACGGGAAGCATTCTTTTCGGAGGCGTTGACACGGACAAGTTCCACGGCACACTACAAACACTGCCAATCATTCCGGAGCGCGGCGAATATGCCGAGTTCATCATCGCTCTGACTGGTATGGGTCAAAACGGCCAAAACACTTCCATCTTCGCAAACCAGAACGTCCCCGTCCTGCTCGACTCTGGCTCGTCACTCATGTACCTGCCTGACGAAGTTGCACGCCAACTGTACCAAAAGTACGACGCGCGCTTTGATCAGGCCCAGGGAGCCGCATATGTCGATTGTGACTTGGCCAACCAGCAGGGCTCACTCGACTTCGTCTTCTCCGGCGTCCACATTTCTGTTCCTCTGAACGAGCTCGTTGTCGTCGCAGCAGTGTCCCGCGGTCAGCCCATTTGTCTGCTCGGCGTTGGACCAGCAGGTAACTCGGTGGCTGTTCTCGGCGACACCTTTCTGCGATCCGCCTACGTTGTCTACGACCTCGCCAACAACGAGATCTCGCTCGCGCAGACCAACTTCAACGCCACCACGGAGAATATCCAGGAGATCCAAAAGGGCTCAGATGGTGTACCGAACGCCACGGGTGTCCCAGATGCTGTATCAACAGCTGCGGTCGGCATTGGTGGCCCTCGCATTAACGGACCCAGCGTGACTGGTAGTCTTGGAGGCTTGACTGCCGCCGCCATGCCCGCCGCGACTGCAAACGCATGGCTCGGTGGTGCGGCCGTGGTCGGCGCTGGTGCGCTGCTGGGCTTCAACGGCTTCTGAATGCAAGGCAGCGCTAACGACTTTCCTATGACTTGTCCTGTACATTGAGATGCGGCCTCGGGGCCTTTTGCATATGGGTTGCATTCCAAGGCGTTTTGCGGCATTGAAGGAAGACTGAGTCTGGCTTAAGATTGGCGGGGATGGACACTATACGTCGTGTAGAGTGGGGATCCATTATATCCATTGCGTGCTTCCTTTGAGACTGAGGCTACATGGTAGAGATTGAATCAAGACGTCTTTGATACAAGTAACTGTCGTGTTGCGTGAGTGCCGTGAAGTGAAGTCTTTCTTTCCTTGATCCTCTTCTGCTCTTTGATTGTCAGTGCAATGTAGCCAAGGACGAAGATATCTCTATGCTATTGTCGGAGCTGCCCCTTGATCCTCAACTGCAGCAGCAGAAATGATACCCGAGCGAGTAATTGACTGCTCCAAAACGAGCTGCACTATTGGCGGTGCACGGAGATAAAAGATGGACGGGTCTAATATCCAAACTAGGAGTGAATAGGTATTCTTACCTTTGTACTAATACATTACTCACTTAGTAAAGTAAGATGAAGTCAAAAAAAACCCACCCCCAATTCCGTAGTGTGATGTCTACTTTATTTTCCCGCTACCTTGTGCGTCTTCTACTGTTCTTTTCGCTTTTGGAGAAATGTTGGTTCGGGCGATGTAGATGTACGTTTATGGCAGAGGCAGTAGTGGTGCATGTTCACGACAACAGCACAGAGCTCTCTCACTTTTTTTCCGTCTACTTGTCACGCGAGAAAGGTGTCCCCGCTCACTCGTCTAGTCGTCACGACTACGCCACATCAAACCCACCTCACTCATCATGCTTAGTCCCGTAATCTTCTCAACTGCGCGTGTACGGCACACGCAAGGGCTCCACCCGCATCCAACCCAATCGATGAAAATAACTCGCACGCGTCACCGGTCGCTGGCTGTTTCTGTGCTGCCTGGGTATTCCGCGATATGCCTCGAGAGGGAATGCAAGGGGCGTCGTCCACGTGCGCTGCCCACCTTGGCGCCCACACTTGCGATGCGGGAAACGATAGGTCGTCACGTCTGCGAGACACGTACGAGGGGAGCGGTCAGGAGGTGGGAAAAGGCGTTTGGGGCGGCTGCTGGGCCAGCTCGAAGCGGGCAAGGAATGACGTGTGGAGGAACGAGGCTTTGAGTCGTGTTTGCGCCTGGGGTGCGGAATGTTGGGTACATATTCCAAGGAAACTTTGGTTGGGAGATTTGGGCACAGGTGGTTCGCGATGCACCTACCAGCGGAACCCGTCCGCGGTCGTTTGTGTCGGGGTCTAGATGCCAGTTGTGAGGCCAGCTTGAGCAAAGGTCCTGAGGCACTCGAGTGGCGGACTAGGCGCGTGGGAAAACTATCAGCCTCGCGGCTGTCAGACCGGGTGCGAGTAATGGGACTCGGTATTGCGAACCAAGTGCCGGCACAGACGTCAACAACACACTCCAGATAGTCTTCCATCGGCATGCCGAGACACGCTGCGAATGTCTCAACGCCGCAGCAGTTGTTGTGGAATGAAGGCGTCTCTCGGCGGCGCTCGGCAAAAGCGTCGTGATTGTGGAATATTTGCACGCCGCGGGAGGGTGCATTGTTGCTGAGGCTCAGCCATGCTGTGCGACGGCGAGGGCTGCTGGGTCGTGTTTGACAGGTCGGAGAATATCCACAGAGGCGGAGCATCCCTTGGTCTCACTGCAAGCAGACGCGTTGGCAATATCACGGGCGATAACATGTCATGTGTGATTCGAGAGTGTGGCGGGGATGCAAGTTGGAGCAGGTTGCTTTTCGTGGCCACGTTGAGGCTGGCGCCGTGTGCTGCGGAGAGGGCCGGAAGCAGGCAGCTCGCGGCTGGCCACGAAGAGGCGCGCTCAGGCTAACACAGGCGTGCGACACAGGCTGTGTGGTGGAGCTGGTGAGGACAGAGTGGGTCGAGATGCGGGAGATTGTGCGGGAGGGCGGCGCCGGGGTGGTGAGGGTCTCGTCTCGTGACTGGCCAGACGGCACGGGACTTGGCGCTTCCAGCGGTAGGGATTAGGGACTAGAGCCACGGGGATGCTTGGAGAGCAGGGCCCGTCGCCGCCCCATGCTCTGGAGAGACAATCCGCGACGCTGGCTATTGGCTTCCAGCGCCGCAGCACGTCAGCTGCCCATTGCATGAACGACGAGCCGCTGGGACGGGGACGGTGGACGGTCATGGCAGGCCATATTGCAATATGCAGCAATCTACGCGGCGGCGACGAGGCAGATCAGACCATTGTGCTGCTGTGCTGCTGTGCTGCTGTGCTGCTGTGCTGCTGTGCTCCTGGCTATCCGTCCGTGGTCGCACACTGAGATTTAGAGGGCCAGGCTAGCCTTGGGACGTGGTGCATGCGCCAATACGGCAGGATCCAGGATGCGCCATTCACAGCCCGACGGCGAGCTATGAGCTGTGAGCTGACTGCAGTGTATTCGCGCACTTCTAAGGGTGTCGTTTCGAGGGCCGACGACAGCCATTTTTAACAACGGCGCCGGAATTGGCAAGGAACAGGCTCTTCCTGCGCATGCACCTTGCAGTTCGCGCTCAACGCCAGCGTCGTCGGCTGCTTGGTGGCGAGGCCTTTGGGCTTAGCGGGCCCCGGATGATTGGCCTGGTCGTTTCCCATCGCTTCCTTTGTCTCGTTTAGCCGAAGACGCCAGGCCAGTGCTGCGAGCCCAGCTGTGAGCGGAGAGGGTCGAGTGCCCGCTTCCACCACCACAACTTCTCGGCCTCTCCTCAGCTCTGAGCCGCGCCCCGTTGGTCGTCTCTCTTCCCTCCAACTCTCGCCAGCTGAACGAGATCCCCTTTCCACGGGAGCGCGACGCCAACGAGCGCATCTCGCATCTCTCATCTCTCATCTCGTATCTCTTCGTTCGTCCACTAAATTCGCCGCCCCAGGCTCCCTCCCGTTGTCGTGTTTCTAGGCCCCATTGCCCGCAGTTCCCAGCCATTCCACCACCTCAGCCCTCGCCATATCCGTCGACTCTCTGCCTATGCAACCTCCATCGTTGACCCGGAACCCGTCTCGCGACAGTAACTTTGCTTCGCGATTAGACTTTGCTTTCAGGTACGTGATGCCGTCTTGTTTGCCCTGCTGGGAAGCCGGCTGCGTGGATTTGGGTCGGCCGTTCTGTCGGAGATCGTCCTGCCCTGCGACGTGCACGCGGCCATCCATGTCAGCATCCAAGCATCCAATATTTGTGCTGACCGTTCCAGTCCATCTCAGTTCCGTGGTCCAGTCTCGCACCTTGTGCATTCTCTGCCTTGAGCGCCAACCAGGTGGTCCTGCAGTAAGTGGCCCGTCGACCCAGCCTTCCAAATTTAGTGGGGGCTGCCCAGGTGCATCCACGCCTCGCGCCATGCTGACTCGTCCCAGAACACGACGTGACCTTCACTCTCACCACCACCAGCATCATGGCTTCTACCATTGCCGTGTCCAACGAGACGAAGAGCTCTTCCATCCGCACCACCAAGGATGGCCGCACCATTCGCTACAGCATGCAGGTGATCCAGCAGCCAGAGCGCGCCCGCGCCTGTGGTAGCGGCGCGAAGTCGAGCGCTGACCGTCGCCCCGTTGACCCGCCGCCCATTGTCGAGCTGCGCGTCTTCGAGAACGACAACGAGATCACCTTTGCTTACAACGCCAACTTCTTCCTGCACGCCAGTCTCGAGAATGCGCGCACCATCGCGCCAGGTCGCCCGTCCACCACGCCCAGCTTCCCCGTCCTCACTGGCACGCCCGTCGCTGGAATGGCCTATCTCGACCGCCCGACGCCCGCCGGCTACTTCATCTTCCCCGACCTGTCCGTCCGCCACGAGGGCAAGTACCGCCTCAGCTTCGCCCTCTTTGAGAACCTGAGCGAAGTCAAGGACCTGGACCCCGACGACCCAGACGTCATCTTCGACGGCAACCACTTCGTCACCCACCGCGCTGAAGTCAAGTCGGCGCCCTTCACTGTCTTCTCTGCGAAGAAGTTCCCTGGTCTGTCTGAGAGCACCGCCCTGAGCCGCATGGTCGCCGAGCAGGGCTGCCGTGTCCGCATCCGTCGCGATGTGCGCATGAGGCGCCGCGAAAACAAGGGCTCCAAGGATTGGGACGACTACGAGGGTGAGGAGGGCTACGACCGGGCCCGTCGCACTGCAACACCCGACAACTACAGCCAGGCGCCCAATATCCCGCTCGACCCTGATCGCCCGCGCTCCATCTCCAACGCGAGCGCCCACTCTCTGGTACCTCCTCGCCGTCCTAGCATGGACGACATGCCGCAGTACTCGCAGCCCGCGAGCAACTACCAGCAGCAAATGGCACCGCCGCCCACTCCTGGCTACTCCCAGGTGCCGGCCTATGGCTCCACGCACCAGCAGTACCAGAGCCAGTACACTTCGCCGCCGTCTAGCAGTATGATGCAGCCTCCGCAGGCCCCATACTCCCACCAGTCCCAGCCCGTGCACAACAGCTACCAGAACCAGCCATCCATGCAGATGAACCAGCAGTACGGATACTCGAACTACCAGCAGCAGCAGTCGCACTACGAGCAGCCCGCACCTGTACGCCAGGAGGCTGCGCCCGAGTACACTCACGCGCCCGACTACCGCCGCTCCTCTGTCACTCAGCCGCCCCAACAGTACCCCGGTCCCAGTCAACTGATCTCGCCGTACAACCCCATGGACCAGTACAACCGACCACAGCAAATGCCACAGCCTCTGCAGCCTATTCAAACGTCGCCTCATGCCCACTCGGTCTCTTCCTCCATGCACACGCCCAGCCATCACTCACTGCCCACGCTGAAGACACTGCAGCCGCCCGCCGCCATGGACAAGCTCGAACCGGTCTCACCATCCTACCAGTCTCCGCCTAGCGCCATGTCTTCTGGAACAATGTCTACTGCAACCATGTCTGCCAATCCAGAGAGCGCATACGGTCTGCCTCGCTTCTCACAAGGCCTTCCACCCGTTCAAACCTCTGCTGGCCAAAAACGCTCCTTCTCTAGCACATTTGACACCCGCCACATGAACGAACGACTGACGGGCGGCGCTCGACCCAACCCCTCTGGCGCCGGCTATAACTACGATGAATGCAACTCGCCCGACATGGAGGAGCCCATGGATAGAGCAGCCATGAGCTACCGCCGCGCAGACGGTACCCAGCGCCAACGCCACGTGCCCGAAGTAGCCGTCTAGTGCGTGATTGCTGATGTGTCTCGATCTTTTAGGGTCGATTTGAGCGGCGTTCTCAGGCGTTTTGTTGTACGACATGTGTCCCGATGCTTATACCCCGAGAACGACGCAACGAGCGGCCCCCCTCGCGATATATCCCCCTTGTTCCTATTTTTTCGTGGTATTCATGCTATGGGCCCAGCTTTTTGGTGGCGCTATTGTTGTTCTGATTCTTCTTTTGATTAATGCTTTTTTTCTGGATCGGACGATCTGCACACTCCCTTTTTCGAAGCCTTGGACGGGCGGAGATGTATTTCCTTGTGCTGAACATCTAGGTCGCACGCTTCGTGTGTGCAAACCTTTTTTCACCATCTACACTGCCAAATTTCCTTTATTTATCTTACAACAGATGTGAGCGCTCGGGAGACAAAGATGGTTTCTTGTATAGAAGCGAATACAAACAAGCAAATGCGGAAAAATGACATTGATTCAAGATTTCAAAAGAAGAAACACGCCTCGTAGTTTTCAAGCGCTGCAGTGATGGGACTGTCTGATGGGAAAGTAAAGCATGCGTGTGTGTCAATAGCCAAACGTGCAGAACTAAAAAACGAGGTTTAGAATTGCGAATCCAATCCATCCGGTTTCGACACGTCTACCTGTTCGCACGCGTTTCACGATGCACGCGATCCGATCCACTCCATCTCCCCATCCTTTCAACGCTGACACACGTCTTCACCTCCTACCCCCTCCTCCTCTTATCATCTACTCTTCCCCAACGCCCCACACTCACAGTCCCACTCACACTCACACTCCCACCCATCCTCAAAGTTCAAATCTAAACTTAAATTCCCCCCGCCCTTTCCGCCGCACTATCATCCCGCTCGACGCTTCGTACCCTGCGCGCCATCCTCCTTCCAGACCGTCTGCATAGTGCCTGGGAGACTTCTCGTTCGAGTTGCACTCCATCATGCGCACAGTAAGATAGAAAGCATTGCCGAACCTTGGTGCTATACGGCGCCCGAGGTCATTCCAAAGTAGGTAGCCGCATGATGAGTAGTCGAGTGTGTATCACAGCTCATACTCTTCATGTACTTCGGGACAATACCCATTCGTAAGCCACGAAACTTCAGTGCCCAGTCCATCCAATCCACCCACCCAAAAAAGTTCCTATCCGTATAACGAACGGGATAAACCCAAAGCGAATATTCCGCAACGGCGACGACATTCCCTGCCTGATCCAAACCACACGACCAACAATCACACAAGGAAACCCATCTCACCAAGCCACGTCACTTCCCACACCCAAGCATACCCCAAGACCCCCAAAAAGCACAAGGAATCATCTCCAATCGCGCAAGTCTAAAACGTAGTCGATGCGTTCCCAACAAAATGTTTGCGCCCGTTGAGACGCAAAGCCGGCATAAGTAGCAGAGCAGTCAGTATTCAAGTACCCACTCTCACCTCGCGCACAACATCCTATTTCGAATCCCATCTCCATGAAATCCGCGACATCGGCTTGCAATACGAAACAAACTGTTTATTCTATTCCGTCCCATCCCATGCCATTTCCAACATCCGCATCCCCAGGCTAATGGGCAGTGTCTGGATCGGGGTATGTGTGCGGTCTGCGCGTAACGCAGTTTCTCTCTGAAGAGGGAGAGGAGATTGTGGCGAGCACGGGTATGGTGCGTGTGTAGAAGTTCAGAATGCGTGCGGAGATGGGTCATGTGGGTCATGTCTTGCTGCTGGTAAGCATGGTGTTGTTCGCTGCGGCGTGAATGTCCCCTTAAGCCTTGATGGTATCCACACGGTTACTGCACTGCGAGATTCGAGCGACGTGGTAGAAAGATGTGCGGATGATTCGGTGTCGAGCAAACTTAGCGCCGCAAGTTGATATCAACGCTCAGAAAGAATCATGTATATATCCCCCCAAGCCAGTGCTTATACAAGAAAGCCCCAAACTACTATTCGTTCATCTGATCGTGTCCTCATAAAGCGCAAAAAAATGCAGATAGTAATGCTCGAGTGAGTGGAAAGAGCAACTCGTCAACGCCCAAGTCCGCTATGCAATGACCAAACAACGCCAGTGATGCCTTTTTTCGAAAACTTTCTTCTCCGCTCAATCCTCCATCTTACGTGTCCATGGGTCCATCTAGTCAAAACATCTCATGCTCCAACCCCCCGTACCCGTCATCCCTAATCCGCGCCTTCTTGCCCTCAACACCCTTCGGAATCGCCGGCACCATGGGCACTTTCTTCCCGTCAGGCACAATAACCACAGGATCCTCCTTGCGCACATCGCTCCTGCTTTTCGACTTTGTCAACCTCGACGTCTGGCGCTTAGCTTTCTTGCCGTTTTGCGATTTCACGCGCTTGATGGTGCGCGGCTGCTCGGGCTCGCTGGCGGACATGCTGAAGTCGCCGTCGCTGTCGGTGGGGATGGGCTTGTAGGTCTCGTCGTCGATGGTGGTGGTGGCTTTGCGCTTCTTGACGATTTTCCCAACGGATTGCTTTGCGGGGGCCGGGAGCGGGATCTGCTGCGAGGGGGTGGGTGTTGTGGCTTGTGTGTCTTGTGTGTCTTGCGAAACTTCTCGCTCGCTGAAGACTTGAGTAGAGACGGTCGTAGTAGTGGTCTGGCTTGTGTCGGGCGTAGGCGTAGGTGGTAGGAGCGCGGGTAGGGGAGGAACCGGGGGTACATCCTTCAACAAGACGGTATGTAGTTCCTTTCTAGCAGACGCAAGCTTGTGCTCGAGATCCGACACGCGCTTGGTGAGCTTCTGCTGCTTCTGCATATCTTTCTTCGAGGGTGATTTGTAGAGACTCGGGGTCCGTGGTGTAGGGGGCGCATTGTGCTCGGCAACTATCCTCGTCAGCGTTTGCCATCAATCCTACCACCTCCAAACTCACCACACTTGTGCGTCCGCGGCCTCATGGTCGGCCTCACAAACACCTTGGGAGTCGGCAAGAGCCCCTGTTCCCGCGCCATCTTCATCGCCGCATACGCCTCGTCCGCAGCCTGTTTCCGCTCCTCCAAGACCCGCTGCTCCTTTTCCTTCTCCTTCTCAGCATCCGAATTCCCTGCCTTGCGTTTCCCCAAGACACTGCCAAACACCGAAGCAAACGCGCGCGAGAACCGCTCAAACGTGCCGACGCCCTCATTCGTCGCCGGAGGAGCAGTGGCCGGCGTAGCGGTATGACCCGCGACCGTGGGCGCCCCAAAACTGGGCGGTGTGATGGCTTTGGCGACGCCCTTGCGTGTCGGGGGCGCTCTGGCTTCCTCGTTGAACTTTTCAATCATGTCCTCGATAGCCAAGTCCTGCCACAGCGCATCCGGCGGCGGCTTGATCGAGCTGGCCGTGTTGGTGTGTTCCTTGAATCTTGACGTGCGCGGTTGCGCGGGCGTCTCCATCTCGTCGCTCATCTTGGATGCCACAATTGGCAATTCTCGGGTTGTTCTGGATGGGTGGCCCGGCGTGGGGGTTGGGGGGTACGATCCGGGTCGAGAGCAGCGAGAGCCGCAAAGAGTGTTGTGAACGCAAGGGAAAGTGTCAGCAGGAGAATCGGTTGTTTGTTTGGCAGGTCGGGGTAGCGCTGGCAGTTCGGATAATTTGAGTTAGCGTGGGACCCTGCGTCATACAAATCTTGGCAGATGTAGTCAACATCCACTCCCCGAGTGAAGTCTGTTTCACACGGATTGCTACGATTGGTTGCGGAAGTTTGGGATGAAATCAAGTTGGAAATTATCCCGAGTATACATTGGGCAAATTCGAATACAAACGAGGCTCATCCGACGTCTGACTTGTGAAGGCTGGTTGGCCTACAAAGTTTGCAAATCGCTGAACAAACAATCAATGCACAGCTTACTCAACATAGCCCCTGGAGGATCTACACATCTTGAACTATAAAATTTGAATTGACCACCTGCCCCACACATACAATGCACCTCTCGAATATACTCCCTGCCATGCTCTCGACAAAGCCCCCCACCAGAACAATTCCAAATCCTACAATTTCGCCTTGACAGTCTTCTCCTCCGCCAACGCCTCCTCATACAACTCGTCCAAATCCTGCCTAAACGCCTTGGCCGTCTGCGGTCTCTTCAACTTCAACCTATGTTATCATTAGCATCATCATCATCCCAACCACGCCTACACGGAATAAAACTTACGTCGGCGTCAAAAGCTGATTCTCAATCGTGAACGGGTCCAAGAACAACCTGACCCCCTTGACTCGTTCATAGCTGTTGAACTTGTTCTTGCGCCCCACGCGGTCCAGCTCTTTGAGCACCGCCTTCTCCACCTTCTTATCGGTAAGCGCAGCCTTGAGCGCCGCGACGTCGCCGTCGGGAATCTTGCGGCCGAGCACTTTCGACGCGAACGCGGGGAACATATCCGGCGCGACGCCGAAGATGGCCACGAGGAACGACTGGTGGCTGTCGCCGTGCACGTATGCGGACGTAATCCAGCCGCAGTTGGCGAGGTATACGTTCTCGATGCGCTCGGGGGAGATGTACTCGCCCTGGGCGAGCTTGAGGACGTTCTTCTTGCGGTCGATGATTTTGAAGCGGCCGAGTTCGTCGATGCTGCAGATGTCGCCCGTGTGGAACCAGCCGTCTGCATCAACAGCCTTTGCTGTCTCTTCGGGATTGCGGAAGTATTCTCTGAAGAGGGTGGTCGCGCGGATGCAGAGTTCGCCACGGGGGTGGGGGAGGTCGGTCGAGAGGTACTCCATGTCCGGCACGTCCATGAGGCAGTGCTCCGAGTTGGGGGTCACGCCGCCGCAGTTTCCGGAGGAGAGGTCGCCCTCGTGCTGAACGAGGGAGGCGGCGTAGGTTTCGGTGAGGCCGTAGCCTTGGGTGAAGTCGTTGGCGAAGACGATGCGGAGGAATTGGTGCAGGCTTGGGTCGATGGGCGCTGAGCCGCTGATCATGACTTTGCACCTGTCGAGTCCGAGGCCGGCGGCGACCTTCTTGGACCAGATGCGGTCGTAGAGCATGTGGGTGTTGGACGGGTTATGCTTGTCCTTGATAGCAGCAGATTTCGTGGCTACGATGTGACGAGACAGGGCACCCTTGACACCCGTCGCTTCGATGGTCGCCTCCTTGATCTTGGAGCCGAATCTGTTGTATAGCCTGGGCACGCCAGAGAACATGGTCGGACGCAGAAGCTGCAGATCATCCACCAACTCGACAATGTTTCCGTGGAAGTATCCAATCGCCGAACCACTTGCAAGAGCCTGGCCCTCGCCCAAACGCTGGTAGATATGCGCCAGAGGCAAGAATGAGCAGATAACTTGCTGTTCGGTCGAGCCCGTGAGAACCATACCCGCGCATACAGCAGCGTGCGCATTCTGGTGGGTCAACACCACGCCCTTGGGGTTTCCAGTAGTTCCTGAAGTGTAGTTGATGGTCGCAATGTCACTCGGAGACGGCGGGCTCATGGGCAGGGGCTGCTGCTCGCCCAAGGCCTCGACATGGCGAATGTAGTGGATGCTCACACCCAGCTCGCCAGCCAGCTCGTTCAGGATATCGCCCTTCGACTCTCCAGGAAGTTCGCCGTGCGACAGCGGGTCCAGCACAACAATGATCTTCAGCGAGGGCAGTCTTGGCTTGAGCTTGAGCAGCGCAGTAACGTGGTTTATGCCCGCAACCACGCACGCCAACTCGGAATGGTTGATAATGTACTCGGTCGTGTCCGGGCCCAGGGTATCGTAAATCGACACCGTGTACAAGCCCTGGGACATGGCCGCCAGATCGGTAATCTGCCACTCGGGCCTGTTCTGGCACCACAGGCCGATGCCATACTTGGGTGCCGTGACGCCCGCCTGCTTGTGCAAGTGGACGAGACCGGCGCCAAAGTTCTTCCGCCGCTTTGCAACCGCCTCGAAGTCTTCCCATACGTATGCGCCGAACTTCTTGGTGACGGGGTCGTAGGGGCGGTGGCCGAGGCACTTGTTTCGCGGGTAGCGCGCGACGCTGTTCTCGAAGGCTTCGTGCGGTGTGCTGATCTCGGGGACGAGAGTGGCGAGGAGTGGCTTGTCGGCGAACTTGAAGTGTCTGTAGATGGCGCTGCGACCTTCCTTTTGCGTGCCGGGGAGGGCTACACTATACGGCGAGCCTTTTTGCGGGGGCGCGTGAAGCTCTTCAGCGCGCTGGAGCTGGACATCTGTCGAGCCGAACATGATGGCGGGCAGTTGGTCGGAACGCGTGTGGAAGGAGGGGGGAGGTGGCTTCGGATGTGAGATTCTTCGAGAAGCCGCTCAGCTATCGGAAGCAGCTATACACCCCAATGAGAGATGAGAACTCGAAGATGATTCTGCCTCACAACCATCGTCAGCAAGTCGTTCATGTACTTCATCTCGGCGTCGCCGAGTCGCGCATTCATTCACCTGAATCCTAGCGCGCCACCAAATCCGGCGAACTCACAGCACAGCCTCACGAAAAAAATCCGAAGCTATCAATGATGGAAAGAGCGATGCGGTGGTTCGTCTTCATCTACAGTTACAAACAGACGTCGTCCGAACCCCTAGGCGCAAGGATGTCCTGATTCTAAAGTAGCCCACAATCCCAACGCTGCCTCGGCACATGCGTCACCTTTTGCTGATGAAAACTGGAGCCAAGACGTCTGGTCGCGGCCCTCACCGACGAAATCTGCTTAAGCTTCGATGAAAACAGAAGGACGCCCGGTGCTATGGGATCGATTGAGTGTGGGCTAAGTTGGACGTGACATCTCAATCTCGTGAAAAGACGTCTTCTTCCTTCACTATTGTAGCTGTGTATAGAGGTGAACCCTAAGGCACTCACATGTTTCTTCACATGTCGGCGATCGGCACGCATGCAGCATACCACGCCGACGCGATCCAAGCCTCGCCGCGGAAGTCACCGCCTTCGGCCGCGCCATGATTGGCTGCGCCGAAACATGGGGTTGTGCCTCGGCTGTCCCGAAACAGAGCTCCAGAGCTTTATGAGAGTTATCTTATTCTTTAGACACTCTAGCTTACTTTAACCCCTGCTAGCAAGATAATTTTAGCGCTAAAATAATTCTAGAACTCTAGAGCTAACTATAAGTAAAGAATAACTCTAGATAACTCTAGAGCTTCTTTAAGGCTCTACTCTAGAGTTTTTAAGCTAATTATCTTACCTAGAAGTAAAAGCTTACTAGAGTATTTAAGAAATAATAGTTCTTACTTAGAAAGAATCTATCTTAACTTTAGTAAGTATAACTCTTATATATAATACTATACTTCTACTATATAGTAATATCTATTTTTTTTAAAATTACTACTATTTAAAACTGCGTCTCTTATTTAATATTATCTATTTTATATATTAATAGATTAGTTATTAGATACGCTGTTATTATTACTACTACTAAGTCTCTTAACTCTATTATAATATACGTTAATATACTCTTTAATTACCTAGCTTATCTCTATATTATTATTATTACTATTATTATATATATAAGAGTATATTAATAGCAAAAGTACTAGCAGTAATACTATAATAGCTAAATATATAGAAAAGAATAGCAATAATAATAATAGCAATAGCAATAGCAATAGCAATAGCAATAAGAATAGTAATAAAAACAGTAATAATAAAAGTAATAATAAGAGTAATAATAAAAGTAATAATACTAATAATAATATAGTTAACTATAATAAGAATAATAGTATAAGTAGCAATAGTAGTATTACTATACTTTAATATTATTAAACTAAGAAGCTATAAGAGATTATATCTACTCTACGCTAATTAAACTAGATCTTCTTATAGATAATTAAGGCTTAGATAGAAGTAGATAAGTAAGATATCTAAGTTTATTATAGCTAGTATAGAATACTTAAGCTACGTTATAAGATATTTAGAGAAGTCTTAACTACTATTTAATAGAGTAGTATTATCTCTTCTATTAGTAAAGAAAA
>Ga0265780_10005338_pt1 | contig 16327 bp, 17 predicted proteins | sample P1T30metagenome_FD_192432 | JGI IMG/M metagenome (GOLD analysis project Ga0265780, IMG submission 192432) | Plant litter microbial communities from East Loma Ridge, Irvine, California - P1 T30 | ecosystem: Environmental > Terrestrial > Plant litter > Unclassified | place: USA: California... | reverse complement strand
CTACTTAACTATACTAAGTAGGGAATCTAAGCCTAGTAAAGCTAGCATATCTATAATATATTTATAATATATTTATAATATATTAGAATTTTTAGAATACTTTATATATATAATAATACTTATTTTAACTAACTTTAATCTTTAACTAACTTTAATTCTAAGCTAACTTTAACTTTAATATAAAGTATTTTAGAAATTTTAATATATTAAGAATATATTATAAATATATTACTTTAGCATCTTTACTTAGTATAGCTAAGTAGATTTTTTATATAGTTAGATTAACTATATAAAAAGTCTACTTAACTATACTAAGTAGAGATACTAAGTCTAGTAAAGCTAGTATATCTATAATATATTTAAATTTTTAAAATACTTTGTATATATATAATAAAACTTATTTTAACTAACTTTAATTTTTAATTAACTTTAATCTTTAATTAACTCTAACTTTAAGCTAACTTTAATCTTAATATTAAGTATTTTAGAAATTTTAATATATTATAAATATATTATAAATATATTGCCTTAGCGTCCCTACTTAGCATAGTTAGGTAGGTTTTTCGCATGGTTAGGTCAACTGCGTCCTGCCACGTAGTGTGGGGAAACAACCCGAGTATACCTGGTGGAAGAGCCGAGCGCAGCACGGCACCGGATATGGGATGGAGGAGGATGTTTCGATGTACCATTCATTCTGTCAGATGCGTCTCTAACTGTGACGTTGCTTTTTTCTTTGACCGCAGCATCCTGTGAGTCGACTGGTGAAAGGTGGTTATGGACCTAACGTTTCACAATATTTCTCCACGAACACCTGCCATTTCCGCATCTTCAGCACATCGCGGCGCGAGGACTCGCGCTGTGGGCGCATTAGAATGTCGAGATCGGACCGAGACTTTTCTCTGTGCATGGTCTCGATTTGAGGGTGCCAACATGAGAAGCACTTTCGGGATGCGCGCGGGCGGTGCCTTGAAAAAATCACATGACTCGTAGGTCTGTCTCTTTCCGCATTGCGCTTTCATCGCCCTGTCCAGATGCCCTCGCCTCCACCTCTTCCAAGTCCACCGAAAGTCAGCCCACCAAGCCCGCCTTTACCGCCTCCGCCTCTGCTCTCGTTCACGGGCCTCTTTGCGACTCTGCCTTGTGCCTTGACGCCCTTGATGACATGCTCGAGTTGTGTTTCGACAACGACACCGCCCACTATCATCTCTCCCAGAGTAGCGTGTAGTGTTTCGAAGTTGAATATCAAGTCGAGCTCGCAGACATTTTCGAAGAGGCCGTCGAGCGCCTGTACAAACACTTGGATGAGGTCGAGGAGGGCGAGAGGCGATTCTGTGGAGGTGCTGATGACGATGAAGTAGAGAGTGGCATAGTGCCGGTACGTCACGAGCGAGGGGGTGTCGTTGTGCTGGGTAGTCGGAGTGGAGGATTTGGAGGCGCTAGCGAGAAGGGGCGGCAGGCTTCCGTATGTCAGTATCCAAAAAGCTGCAGAGGTGCCTCGCAATCATACGGTAGGAAGTTACATGCCGAGTTCGGACGGTTGGCGACGAGAGTGAAGATCTCAGAGATGAGGCGCTGCTGCACGCTGGTTTCCTGACTTATGTAAGCATGTATAGCGGAGACGTGTATGACGATGCGCACAAGCTGGGTGTAGAACTTGGTCAGCCGCGGCTGGCCGGCATTGTTGAAGACGAGCACGGCGTTGATCATGGTGGTGTTGTGGTTACTACGAGTGAGCGCTCATTGCATGACAGGCGGGGAACTTGGGTGGTCCTAGCGGGAGCTCTCTACCAACACTCGAAGCTACTGCACTCCGCATCAACATCAACAACATCGACCATTGACCCCTTAGATACGATACTGTCCAATATGAGACCTGCTACTCGGTTCAGCGGTGCTCTTGCCCGCCAGGCCGTTCGCACTCCGCTCCGCGCTCAATCGCGTGCCAATGGCGTCATCGCCAGAGCTTCAGTCGCTTCCTTCCCCGGTGCCAGCAAAGCCGCGACTGTTCGCTCGTTCCACTCCTCGATGAGCGCCCGGAGTATCATGCCCGATGCCGAGAACCCTGCGCCGAAAGAGAGCGAAAGCCACGACGAGCCCGGCAAGGTGACAGAGCTGTCGACGGAAGAGTTCCATGAGCGCGCCGACTACTACCTCAACGAGCTGGTAGAGAGGCTAGAAGAGGCACAGGAGAAGGACCCGCAAATCGAAGTCGAGTACTCGGTAAGTGAAGAGATTTCCAGCCATGCATAGCACAGGCTAACTAGTTACAGGCTGGTGTTCTCGAAGTCAAGGCCAAAGAACACAGCTACGTGCTGAACAAGCAGCCCCCAAACAAGCAGATCTGGCTCAGTTCGCCCATCTCCGGACCGAAACGATTCGACTGGGTCATCGCACAAGAGGGCATGGACTTCAAGGAGGGCACCGGCCATGGTGACTGGGTATATCTGAGGGACGGGAGCTCGTTGACTGAGATTCTCAGGAAAGAGCTGGGCGTGGATGTTGGTGTGGACGACCATGTTCCGCGCTGATACTGCACGAGGTGGGATTACGAGCATGTTTCAAAAAAGAAAGTCTTTGCTTCCACCGGCGAGTGTGGGGTATTGATGGATGTCCTGTGTTTCATAGCAAAACGACAACAGCGAATTGAATCCTTTCATTTTCTGCGCTTTCCGAAATCAGCATACTGTATTTCAATCCACATGCCCTAGTATTCCTAAGCGCCTGATATGCAACGCCATCGCCGTGGTACATGTATTGTCATGCGAATCTAGGCCGTAATGGCAGCAGCCTGGGGCGCATTGTCTGTGTCGGGCGGAAGATCAGACTATAACATGTATATTAGTAGCTCCCGAGCGCTAGACGATTTGTAGGCTAGAAACGCACCTGATCAAATATTATTCTGATCATCAGACTGCAACTGGGGCAGCGCGCAATGTCCTCGCCATCGCGCATGTCTGCTATTGGCATTTCGAAGCGGTCGCCGCAGGGACATGGGTGGTGGTATATTTGCAGGGTCTCGTCATAGAAGCAGTCTTCGATCTCGATCTCATCATAGAGATTTAGCTCTTCGTCGGCCATGGTGGGCGTAGGCGCGGGGTGTGAGGGTGAAAGAACGGCTTGAAAGAAGTGGCGTGGGGAACTTTTGGGCACTCCCGCGGCCCGCAGACGCGCTAAGCACCGCTCGCATGCAGGCGCATCGGACTACCCTGACCCCACGCCCTGGGACACATTCAACGTCACATGTCGTAGAGGCAGTAGCTCACGCGACTGATCCCCCTAGTGACACCACCCTATCCGAAGCACACGATCCGACGATATCATGGCCGTGCGATAGCGACGATACACCACAGCCACCATGGCCGACGTAGACTCGGCGACACGCCTGAGCGAACTGCTCAAACACCCCGAGGACCTTGAGAAGCTCTCCGCGCTCAAGGCGGAATTCACCCGCAAGAAGGCGGCTGTGGACGGCCAGCTCCGCCATGGGCTGAAAGAGCAGCTGGAACTGACCCAGTCGGGCATGAACAGCATCACCGAGGGCCAGCGCACCGTGAACCTGATCAAGGAAGAGATGATGAAGATAGACAAGCTGTGTGCCGAGGCCCAGAACATGATCCAGGACTTCCCGCACATCAACCTCGTAGCACAGACACACAGGAACTTTGAGGCCGTAGAGAAGATGCGGAACGACATCCAGACCTTCGAGGCGCGCCTGGAGCAGCTGGAGACGCTGCTCGCCGAGGACGACGAGGACCCCATCAACCAGGAACGCCTGCTGCAGATCCACTATGGTCTGACCCAGCTGCGCGACGTCCGCGACGATGCCATGGCACAGATCAAGAGCACTGAAGACGGATCGACCGAGCTCATCGACAACCTGACCCTCGAGAATGGCATCACCGTGCAGGATCTGTTTACACGATTAGACGACGTCGTCGAGTGGTTCGACAAGCACATTGGCGAGACTTGCATCAATCTGATCGACCTGGTCCAGTCTGGAAATGACGGCCTGGTGGTCAGGCTTGCCATCATCGTCGAAGAGGAAGAGAAGACGGACAAGAAGGTCAAGGCGCTGCAAGATGCTCAGCGCGAGTACAAGGACCTTGCGTCGCGGTTCCGGTCGATCAACTCAGGACCCAAGGAGCTGCGTGGCTACAAGGACAAGTTCATCAAGTCCATCGAGTACGTCTGCCAGGCTCAGATGGACGAGGCGAGAGAGAAGTTCAACGAGGACCCTGAGAAGATTGACAAGTACTTCAAGTGGTACTTCAATCACCTCAACGTAGTCAAGCTGGGTATGGTGGACCTCATGCCCAGGAAGTGGAAGATTTTGCAGACATACACAAACATATATCACAAGGCTATGCACGAGTTTCTGGTTAGCTTTGCCGACGATGACACCCTTCCGCCACAATACGTCCTAGCCGTCATCAATTGGGTAGACAAGTACTATGCAAAGATGGCGAAGCTGGGCTTTGCTGAGGACGATCTACAACCACACGTCATCGACAACCGTAGCCAGGAGCTCATTCGGACATACCGCTCAGTTATCGTGAAGGCTGTGGACCAGTACATGGATCGCATCAACGAGCAAGATCGAAAGAGCTTCCTCAACCAGGACAGGGAAGCCTACGAAATCAACGCCGACGGCATTTTCCAGACGAGGTCGCTGGGCGATGTCTGGACACTTTTCAGCCAAAATCTCTCCGTGGCTGCGAGCAGCGACCGCAACGACGTGGCCGAGGGCGTTGTCGACTCCATGTTCCGCACCCTCTTGAGTCGCCAACGCATCTGGTCTCAACTCATTGACGAAGAGAAGGACAAGTACACCGGCCTCAACCCCACTCTGGATGGCGAAACCGTTGCTGTATTCCAAGAGTGGCTCATTGCCCTGGCAAACGACCAGATTATCTGCATTGACGACGAAGACGACGTCAACGGCCGCGCCTCGTTTGTCACAGTCTTCGAGCGCGAAGTTGTGCCTCTTGTATCTCAGCAATTTGCGCTTGATCGTCTCCCCGCTCAAGTCGACGAGCTGAAGAACGGATATATTGACATATCCTCCAAGTGCATACAGATTTTCTGCCAACTCATCTTTTTGACAGATTTCAAGCCTATCCTGTCCAAGTTCTTCACACCGGAATGGTACAACAGGACAGACATGGCATCTATCATCGCGACATTCAGAGATTACCTGAACGACTACTTGGACCAAGTCCACCGCTCCCTCCGAGACCTTGTCATCGACAGTCTCGCCGACGAACTACTCGTTCAATACCTTTCCGCCGTGCGCAACAAGTCGGTAAAATTCCGTCGCACAGACCAATTCGCTGCAAAGATGAAAGACGACCTGATAACCGCCTTTGACTTCTTCCGCGAGTTCGGACCCCAGGGCGCAGAAATCTTGCAGCGTTGGCGCGCCGTGGAGTACTTTCTCAAACTGCTTGAGAGCGACAAGACTCAAGTTCCGTTTGCGTATGAGGAGTTCAAGTACAATTACAAAGATGTGCATATCAGTTGGGTAGAGGCGGTGCTGAGGGCCAGAGATGATTTCGAGAGGGGCATGTTGAACGCGGTCAAGCAGAAGGCCGCGGAGACGGTGGGCGATGAAGCGCCGGATGATCCGATCATGGGGAGGGTGAGATAGTGAGACAGATTTGATTTGCGTTGTTTAGTAGGAATACCCAATTTTTGGTTGTCGCGATTTCAGCGAAGGTGATTGTTCATGTTAGTAGCGACCAGAATAGTCTACCTGTGCCTGTCAGTCTGTCTGGCTCGACCTGTTGACCTCTTTGGATCATGAATGTGAATGTCCTCTCGAGTTGTGCAAGCATGGAGTGCATGATGCATAAGAGAACAATCCCCGGTTCTACTTCACTTTGATATTGAGGCTGATTGTCGATTTGCATTCTCCACGCCTCCCCCTTTTACGTCCGCGAGTAGTCGTCTATTCTTATCACTCAACAAGATAAAGTGTATCGCAAACAAGACATCGCTACGGAACGAAGCTATTGTCGTTCCGTTCTTAGCGATGATTCTCCTGTGCTCGGAGGCTCTAGATCTCTTGGCACTATTGGAGGTCCCGACTGTTCGTTGGTGAACCGCTACACCACATGCACCTGCAGACTCGTTTGGAACGACGTGTTTGTGCCAGCAAAACAAACACAGGTGCATCGCGTTGATAGGCACAATTGACACCTCGATGCGCGGCCTTGTGATTTGCACAGTGAAATGCAAAGGCCCGAATATCCATTTCCCTCAAATGTGCGCTTCCTCGAAAATGACATCACCTCCGTACCCCTTCAGCAATCAGAGACGCGCAAGTGTCTCCACAGATCATTTTGTAGATTTCCTCGCACGCGGGACATGTGAAAGGAAAGGACATGGCGCTACTCGTTTCAGATGCATAAACCGCTGGGCACGTGCGTGGCGGACCAAGATGAGGCGCAATCTCGGGTGTGCCTGGCGATCTTGTTCAACCCGCAACGACTTGTCTACCTAACTGGCCTGTACAGTTCCGTCGAGTTGGCGAAACGAAACACAAGGTGGACGAAAAACAATCAGTGGAATTGGTGGGTAAGGTGGGTATGGTGACATGTGAAGCACACGCGTGGTGCTACCCCTTCCTAAGCAAACAGCGAACCAACTACTTCGCCAAGGTGGCTGATCGTTATGAAATTTCCGCTATCGCAACTCTTCCTCACCCCTGCTCCTTTCGCGGGGCCCCCAGGGTAAAGTTCAACGGTCAATTTTGACTGGCTGAGTGCACGGCAAGTGATTGCTCCAACGCGCGCGCGGCGCGATGAGCGCGTGCCCAGCCTTGCGCTCGGCCACTGAGAAAGGAAATACCCTCCCGTGCCTTAATATCGACGTAATAAGCTGCCAGAGTATATAGCTTTCTCTACGGGACGTACCTTTCTCTTTCCTCATTCAACTCATCAAACAGCTTGTCTGTAGTCACTCTTTAGAGAACCAGCTTTCATTCACGATACCCACTTCTTTCAACAAACTCACGACCACCTTTATCAACACCTTTTTGATAATTTCTACCAAGACCAAATCAGTCAACATGAAGTTCTTCGCTGCCATCGCTGCCTTCGCCGCCGTCGCTGCTGCTCAGTACAGTGCGGCCCCGGTCGAGTCCTCGTGCGCCGCCGTTGTCACCGTCACTGTGACTGAGTACGTCTTGTCTTGCTTGATGTTTCTCTAGAATCACACTAACATTTTCACCAGGGTCAAGCCTCACCTTCCCTCCGGCCCGGCCACCCACGCCGCCACCGGACCTGCTCCCTACCCCACCGCACCAGTTGTGCCCTCCGCCCCCGTAGGCACTGGTGTCCACTCCTCCCCCGTCATGGGCGGATCCCAGCCCTCTGGCACTGCTTCGCCATCCGGAACTGGTTCCGTCTCTGCTCCTCCCAGCCAGTTCACTGGTGCTGCCTCCAACCTCAAGGTTGGCGGTGCCATGGCTGCCGGTGCCATCGTTGCCCTCTTCTTGTAGATCTGAGCTACTGAGTGCTGGAGTGTTAATGGCGAGCCATAGATTTGGACGTGAGAGTGTATATACTTCTTCTCGAATACACTTTTTGAAAACTTGATCTTTTATCAAATATGCATCAATTTTCGTGACGATCATTGGTCATTGAGACCGCCAACATACACCCATGGCTCATCTGGATTCGTTTCTTGCCGTGCCTCCCATCTGCTTGCGTAGAGCCTGCATTCGCCTTCGTCGCTAACGTCCAAGTACCACTCTTTCCACGCGGGATCCCATGTCCAATCTTCCCAGCTTCCCAGCTTCCCCGCGGCAAATTCGCATTGCAACTCCGTATCATGCATGCTGACATACTCCCAAATCTGCCGCTGCTCGTCCAGGCGCCAATGCGACAAGTAGATATACGTAGAACGCGGTAGTCTAGTGCAAAACTCTCTATGCAGCGCATCCCACGTCCATTCATACTTTGATAAGAACTTATGAGCTGAATGTGGTTTTGGTAGTGATGATGCATGCTGCTGAAAGAGATCCTCCAACAGTGAGATAGCAGAGGATAAATCGCCGACATCGATGATAGAATACTCCGGCGACTTCGGTGGGACCGCGGGCGGATGCCAAAGCCTGTGATCTAAAAGTCTCGATTTGAGATTGCTGAGCCGAGTGTCGAGGGGTGTGAGATGAGCGGTAATGTCGGCCGTGGACGGCTCCAGGGTTAACAGGACCATGCCGGAATTGATGTCTTGGGTCTACTTTAGGTCAACTGCGCGTCTCGCAGATGGGAATCAGATCAAGCGTACTGGATCCACGGGCAGCAGGATCGACGGCGCGATGCCGTTTGCAACATCTTCTTTGACGTTGAGAATCGTTTGTTGGAGTGTAAGTACACTTTCCGTCAATTGCTGGCCCACCCTGTTACCAGCGTGAGTTGTCGTGGATTCTATGTTCGACATTTGTCTAAGTGCAGATGCGCATGAGAACATCAAAAATAAGCTAAAATAAAAGCAATATGAGATAAGTAATTAAACAAAAGACAATGTTGTCAGTTTGAAGAAAGATGCTTGGCGATGAGTGGCGCCCGAATTTCCGGATTTCTCGCCACCGCCGAATTATTTGGGTACCGACATGGGGAGAATATGTCATGGACGGTGGTAGCGGGAATGCAAGATTTCTTCATGGCCTTCTCGCAGGATCGCAATCCTGATTTCAGATTAAATCTACAACATATGCGCCACAAAACCCCGATGCGTCATCATTGATCGACTGCGCTAGTGCGGATTTCCTTTGTTCACGTCGCCCCTTCTCAAACCGTACCTCACTCCTCATGTGCAGCAACACCATCTTCACTTCCCTCGGAAAACATCGAGTTCGTAGATCCCTAGATATGTAGTTCACTTCGATTTATCATCCATCATGCTGCTTTTGTCACTTGCACTCTTTATACTTGCTCATTGTCTTCTCGTTTCAATCTTTCATTGTCTCGCTCCAACCCAGTCTGGTTGTTACTTTCAGTCCTCGAATGTGTTAGCAAATTTCTGTGGAGACTTTCCATGGAGTGTAGCCTTGCACAGGACGCTCCAAATATTTCCAAATTCAAACCCGAGCTCGATCTACCTCTGTTCACGACCGAAGAGACCTAAGTATCTACGTCGGCGTGGAGGTTCTTTATAGTTGTCAGCAACGCTTTCGATACTGAATCTGCTTACCAATTGGGGTGAGCGCTTTTTAGGCTGAGCAATGGGGCGTCTAGACCCACTACTACCATATCCGCTGTCATTACGACTTATCGCATAACTGGTCTCAGGCCGTCTAGTAGGAAGTCTCGACACATCTAGGCGTTTACGCTCCAGTGCCACATGTTCGCGCCAGGGCGCATCACTACTACTATCTGATCGGTACTGATAAGAACCATTAGCCTCTTCATCCTCATTCCAAAGCTTATTGAACTCGTCTTGATACTTCTGTGGAATGGGAGCACAGCGTGGTGCATCATCAATCCATCCACGAGAACGCTGGTAGTAGTCTTCACGACGGCGCGAACGCTCAAACCCATCATCAGTGAAGTCGAAGCTGCTACCAAGCGCTGCTCGAGTAGCACTCCGCGTTTCAGAGACGCGAACACGCGATTCTCGAGAGAGGCCCGCGTCGCGATAAGCTGAGCGCGTCGGCTCTGGATAAGGGGCGTCCTTGTTGCCACGATGCTCAAAATGGGTGTTCAGACGGTCGCGCGTGTGCAAGCGACTGTACTCCTCTCCTGGCAAACCGTGAGACCGGCTCTGATCGTTGTATCTATTGTAGGCAGGCATTCGAAATGTATGCGGAGATATTGTTCAAAGATAGGTCGCTCTGATTGAGATGCGCTATTAGATCAGCAGTGATGTTGAGGTTGATGACAGTGATCTGGTGCAACTATGCAATAGTTTTGACTACAAGCTTTTCGGGGACCACAGCGAACACTGTGAATACACCGCGCTCATTGTAACATCGCCCTATATACAAGGTTGTGGTGGAAGTTCACCGGACCAGGTAGTCTCGCCAGAGAGAGACGTGTTTAGTATGTTCTTCGCAAGCAACTATTTAGAAACAAACAGAAATTACCAGTATTGAGAAAAACAGAAAAACATGAGGAACCACGAACACAATACTGAAAATATACCCCGGGCTAAAGCCACTTCATCCATATCCAATGATACGCAAACCTAAAGTCCACGCTTGCTACCCAGCCCGAGCTTCTTCAGCAACACTTTTAGCCATGTCATCTTCTGGCCATTCTTCGAGTGGTCACTGTGTTTTGCCATCCGACCTCTCGCCAAGTTCAAACTCCTGTCAGACGCATTGTCACTCCACTGACTCTGGACGCCCACCGGAACAGGAACATAATTGAAATCTCCTTCATGAATCATAGGTAGCTCTGCTACCTCACGCAGCCTCGGTTGCTCACTTGTGATACCAACGGCTCTTGCTTCCTGAATATCCCAGCCCTGAGTCCAATCGCCCTCAAATGCTAGGTTATCCAGGCTAAGAAAAGATGGGAACTGTTCCTGAGGCATTATGGGTGAGATGTCTGGCGATGATACTGGTGAGCTGGTGGAGGAGTCTGAGTCACTGTCCAAAAAGGTCATATGGTCGTCGGAATGTGCTGGTCTGGTTTGTATGGTGGGGCTATCGAGTGTCGCAAATAGCCTGTTGGGTGCCTCTATGATGCGAGTGAGTGGAGACTGCACTGATGAAGCGGAAGTACTTCGAATAAACGTTGGGTGAATGGGAGAGTCGATGTGCGGTGATGCAGGCATAGTGACTGGTGAATGTGTGTTATACATAACGAATATAGAAAAAATTATGTCAAGTCGATGGCCTAAGGTTCAGATTTAAAGGTGTAGTCTGCCAAAGGCTCTTGTCATATGAAACTTTCCAAGACAGCTTCGACAATAAATTGGACTCGTTCGATTCAACGCGAGAACAAAGCGGCAACAAAGCACAGCAAACAATCACATTGTGAAATTGATGGATTTTGGTGCCACAAAGGACCACGAATTCGAGGCAGACAAAGGAGCTCAAGTGTCAAGTATTTTCAGAAAGGAAAGCTCGACATCGTGTAGAATGATCAAGTGGCCAATGTGATTGTCGCGTCTCCATTTCTGACATTAACGATGTGCCTTCCTTTATTGCAGAATCTTTCTAGAAGGTTTCAATGCTTTTGTTTTCGAGAAGTTCTAGTTGCGTTCGGCAAGCATGACAATCGAACTGTTGAAGATGGCCAGAAGATGAATATACTTCCGAAGACGCTAAGACATAATGTGAAAACCCCAACCCGGTCATATACTTAAGATACCAATCTAAAATCGTAACAGTACACCTGGAGTTGTCGTCTGCATGCATTGAAATCGGGATTGAACTGTATGCATGGACTTATCTCTAGCTGTAATCAACCGTGAGAATGATTTTCACCATGTCTATGCAAGAAGGCGGCGCATGCAGCCTGCGGTGCCCGTTTGAGTCTAGCGGAGGAATGTTAGGTAACCAGCTGTGCCCGCTTCTTGCCCACTGCAGCCTGCAAATGCCTTGCCCACACCTCACACAGTCAACCCTTCTGCGCACATCCAGGCGGAACGCGAGTCGAAACAAACGTTCAATATGAAGTTTTTCAGCGCATGCTTGCTGCTGGTAACGGTCTTGTGCGGGTTGCACGCAAGGGTCGGCGCCGGTAAATCCTTTCCGATTTAACGTTAGTTCATCGTCTCCAGCGCGAACGCGACACTTATAGACGCGATTGTTCACATCATCCCTGACTTGGAGACCTCCATCAGCGTGGAGCCCCTAGACAATCGCGGTGGTTGGGTCAATCCGGAAGATCTCCCATCTATGCCACAATGCGTTGTTCAACAGGATCACAGGACCTGGCTGGAAGCCTTGACGCGTTGCACAAGCCACCAGTGCACCAGGCACTTCGGCGTAATCTGCACCCACCATCAATGGCTGACCCAGCTCAGTTGCCTGCGCACCACGTTCTCACCCGAGCTTGTGAGGCAATATGTGCCATACTGCAGCAGATCAGTGCTTACCAAAGCACAAATCGGCAGGTGGATTCATCAGGTCACTGATCGAACATGGCTAGTCGAAGTCGGGGATACCAACGAACTACTTGAACTCACTCCATACTCCTTGCACGATGGCTATGCAGCGATCGATATCGTTTCTAAAGCGCCAAAATGTCTGATACATGCACCGTCTGCTAGTACTGGTGAATTGTTTCAGCACGCGTTAGCATCGTGTATGTTCGCAAGTAGCGCCCAGCACACCGGCAATGCTGCTCGGCCCTGGGAATACAGTGAGTCGCTTGGATCCATGATTTCTCTGGACTCTCAGACTGCTGGCTACGATACGCTTGGAGTCCATATTCCAGATGGTGACTATTTCGATAAAACATGCTTTTGTAATGTCATGACCATCGACTGGACTCAAGAGCCTTGCTCAGATCCAGGTACCATCGATATGACGATCGAGCGGTATTGGATGTATGCCACCTGTGGCAGATCTGCACTACCCGCTGGTCTCTGGAAGAATCACCTCAAGACAACCGAAGATAATTACATTCCTATCGAAAAATGGAAATGGCCCAAGTGCGTCGCAGACATGCCAAAAGAAATACTCACGCGCCGAGACCAATGTACCACCGACGCTTGTGAGGTCGAATCCGACGACTACTGTACTATCAAACGCTCCGTTGACAAAACGCGTTTCTGTCGCGATTTCAGGTACGAGTCCTGTGGAGGCTCATGTCATGCTTTCGAATCTCGAATGGATTATGTGCTCTGGCTGTTTCACCTTTGCCGCGACGTACAGAATTGGCACGGTTTGCCAAAGGACTGGTACTATTCATTGGCTCGTCCCACTCGTGCTGAAATGACTCCATGGCGATGGAATGTGTCATTCTCCACTATATAGGCATCGATATTCCCAACAGTGAGAAGCCGACGGACCAAGCTCCTCTATGCACATCGAATGGATGGAAAATCTTGAGCCTTGCCCTGGTTAACATAGCTACATTCATAGCTGTGTGCTTCAGGCGAAAGACACACGCTTTCAAAGTTGCAAGCCATCTTTTGAGGCAAACCATTCCGTCCGGTTGGGTCCTCAGAGGACTTTGGATAGCGGCAATTCAGCCGTTTGGCAACTTGCTCAATGCAGTGCTTGTCCAGAGTACATGTGGCTATGATGGCGTCCCTATCATACAACTGATGCTTCTCTGGTGCTCCATGCCTCGGCCAGCCTGGCTACCGTTTTGGATTCTCAGTCGACAGCCTTTCGAGACGATCAATCTATCCGCAGCGGCCTCATTTATCCTCGCAGAGATTATCATGCAAGCACTTTCGTTATCTACCATGCTTGCTACCGTCAAATATGGTCGCGAACACGACTTTTACTCTCATGGCCTAGATCTTGCAGACGGAGAAACAGCAGCGAAAGCAATGTATACTGCTGCACTCGTGTGGCTCTTCGTCTTCGTGGTAGCACTTGTTCAGCTCCTACTTCTCACTCGAGCCATGATGAACACGACCACATCTGGCCATCGCGATCATCTCAAGTGGCGTAAAGTTGAGCAACCACGGTCATCGAACTTAGTCGAGGAATTAGCAGCACAGGTCAATGAACGTATGCCTCTTCTGGGGTATGAATCGACACGGATCCGTCGTTACACCCATGAAGAAGACACCACAACGGACGGCACAGTCCGCCCGGAAATTGAGATCGTGCGCATATCACCACAAGGTCTCATAAGGTCATCTATGGTGACAATGGTTATATTGCTCCTCTTCTGGCTCGCGCAGTGGCTCTTTTGGGCCGGGTTCATCAGTCTGAGTTCCGAACTGTAGGTCAAGACACGATGATTTGACTTATAATCGCTAACCTGGGTAGGTACTGCCCACCTCACCTTGTATTCCTCACGAGTGTTTGGATTATTTCCTCAGTGGCGAGCATTTTGGTTGGAGATACATGGGAGACATGATTGCGCTCGGTCATCAATTACCATAAGTTTTTAGTGAGGTAGCCTAACGTCTACAATCTATGTGCTATACTTTACATCGGAAATATCTTGTACATACGTTTAATCCTCTTACATCGTCTGAGCCGCACTGTCACCCCCTGGCGAAACCACCCAGACAGCCCTAAAATAACGCTCGCACTTTGGTCAATCCGTCTTTGAGAGGTCGCACAAGAGCTGCCGACGCACTCCGGGACAATTGATGGACTTTACGATTACCCCGAAAGACGCTTGCTCTATCATCGTCTCCCAACACCCGCTCAGAGAGCTCGAGTTGATGTTGGTACGTGGAGAAGTCGGGATCAAGCTGATCGAGCTGCGTAGCTTCGGGCAGGGCGTTGACCAAAGCCAATGAGTGCCGGCGACGAGTTTCCTCATCGCGCTGATCGTATTGAATTTCGGGCTCCTCGTCAATGGTATCAATGATCCGCAGGTTAGTCGGGTTCATCACGGTGAGAGGTGCCTGGAGAACATGTCCAAGGGCTCCACGATCAGTGTACACGTACGAGCCAGTGGAGTCGCGATTGGATGGTACATTGCGAGTAGAGTTCAGAGTAGAATTGGCAATCTGTAGATTGGTATGAAGGTTGTTTGAGATTATGCCTCGATCGAGTTGGGCATATTCGATGGTAGAGTCACGATTGCTTTGTGTTGGTGAGACAACACTATCTTGGTCAAATTCCACGTACGAGCTGCGACGAGACAGCATGCGAGGACTGGATATGCTAGAAGCATTGACCACGCGCAGAGGGGCTCTATGACCGTTTGCTGTGATGCTATGGTCACCAGGTGCGTAGCTGATGGTAGAGTCACGATTGCTGGGGGAATATGCCCGAGCAATACTGCCAGATTGTGAATGTGTAAGAACGGGAACTTCCGCAGGCTCTTCACCAGAGAACGGTGGAGTTTGCGCATGACCCAAGCTGCCATCGACTGCCCCGGAAATTGTCGCCGGGCAAGGTGGAGATGCAGCTTGATCGGGCTGGTGGACTGAGTCTTGTCGACGCAGTGCGTCTGTCAAAACTGGCCCAGAAGCGTGACAATCGCGTGAAATGATGTCGCTACCGCCCCGCGAATCGCGTTGAGAGCGGCGAGCAGGAGTCCGCGTAGATACAGTCACCTCGGGCGAGGATGCTGAAGTGCTGCCCAAATCTCCCAGATACTGGGAATGCAGGCTTGAAGATGTATGCTTGTGATGCATATTGAATGAAGTCGAAGTATGGGTATGCGGAAATCAGTGTATTGAATGTAAGTTGTGGGTTGTATGCGTCTTCCACGATCGTGAGATGTGAGCGAGGTGTCTTGTCCGATTGAATTACTCGGAAGATATAAATATAGTTCGTCGGCAAGCGTGGGATATTGTAGCTTACACAATGTGGCATCATCCAAAACAAACTAAATTCGAGCAATACCAAGTGAAAGTTGGTGGCTGACATTGTGAAACGATGGACATAGGTGACGGCGGCACAGTGTTCTGCTCGTCGATAGCGAGCATACGACAGTTGAAGATCGCGAAGCTCGGGACAGTGTCAGAAACTCAAGTGTATTTGGAGCGTGAACCATACCGTTGATTGCATGGCTGTCTTGTACACTACTCTTTCGCAAGACCCATCCAGACATCCTCGAATTCAGTTGCCGCCCCCTCTGAACTCGCAAGGTCCATCCAGACATCCTCCACATCGATCGCCCCCTCTAAAAGAGGCTCTGGACTACCTACACGGCGTGTCGAGGCCACGACGCCACAATCCAGCCTATCAGGCTCCACCGATCCTCCATTCCCACACTCATGCCCCGTCTCCCCACCATCGTACTCATCAGTCTCCTCACCAAACTCCACCCTCAGCCCCAGCGGCGTCAACGGCAAACTCCCCAACGAAATCGCCTCCAACCTACGCACCTCCCCAGCAACCCTACCATTCCTAGTCATCACCCTCTTCCCCTTCGCGTTCCCGCGCCGCAGCTCAGTTCTGAAACTCTCCCCCCTTGCCCACTTTACCAGCTCCTTCTTTTCTTCTTCCTCTGTCATTACCCGGTCCATCATTTCCACCGCGTGGATGACGCGATTCGATGGCTGGAAGAGCCGGCCTGAGGCTGTGCGGCGGAGCACGGGGTGTGGTGAGTTGGGGCGGATGGGGTTGGAGTTGAGGTCGAGGATGTCAAATTGGACGGTGGGGGGATGGGGAGAGGGTTGCCGTTTGGCTTCGGTTGCTTGACGAAGATTTAGGGACTGTAATGTGTCCCGGCGGTTGGAGGATGGTGCAGTGACCCGGCTGGGACAGGAATTGCCATTG
>Ga0265780_10005337_pt1 | contig 16327 bp, 14 predicted proteins | sample P1T30metagenome_FD_192432 | JGI IMG/M metagenome (GOLD analysis project Ga0265780, IMG submission 192432) | Plant litter microbial communities from East Loma Ridge, Irvine, California - P1 T30 | ecosystem: Environmental > Terrestrial > Plant litter > Unclassified | place: USA: California... | reverse complement strand
ATTATACGTGTAACGTAGTAGACTCATGCCCTGCCGCAGCCGGCGAAGATATGATTGAGAACTATATGGATTACACCAATGATGCGTGTATGAGCGTATTTACACAAAACCAAAAGACCAGGATGAAGACGGTGCTTCAAAACTCACCAAGAAGAAGTTCATTGGGTACATCTACAGTTTGTCAGGAGGTTGCAGGAACCGAAGAGTTTAAACTTTTAAACGGTATAAACCTGTACCCTAACCCTACACAAACGGTGCTTAACATTAGCTTAAGCGATAACGAACTACCTGATGGTTTTGTTATTTACAACAGCCTTGGCCAAACTATCAGCACGGTTAAAGTTAACGGCAGCGCTAACTTAGTGGTTAATACATCGGCTTACATCAACGGTGTATACTTTATTAAAATAGATAAAGGCACTGCAACTAAAACACTTAAGTTCATCAAGAACTAATCTTAACAAGATCATACAATAATAAAAGAGCGGGGCAAATGCCCCGCTCTTTTATTATTGTATGATTTGCACTATTATATTTTAAAAGTAACAACCGGCCTAACAGCGTGGTTAACCAGGTCTTCGCTTATGCTGCCATTAAAAAAGTGGGCAAGCCCCTGGCGGCCGTGGGTACACATACCCATAAGGTCGGCGTTGATGCTGTTAGCAAAATGCAGTATGCCTTTTTCTACATTTACATCATTGTATACGTGTGCACTATAGCCGTTAGCAATGGTAAAGCCCGACACAAAATCGTGTATTAGCTTTTCTGCTGCGTGGGTAGATTTAAAATCGTTAGGGGTATTAATATATACAAGGTGCAGTTTAGATTTAAAGCTGTTGGCAAAATCTACCACCTGTGCAAAAGGCTTTTTAATTTCGCTGGAGAAATTAGATGCAAACACAAATTTCTCAGGGTTAAAATCACTTTCTTCTTTTTTGATAACAAGCACAGGTATGTCAGATGTCCTGACTACCTTCTCAGTATTAGAACCTATAAACATTTCATGAAAGCCACTTGCACCGTGCGAACCCATAACAATAAGGTCTACATTATGTTTTTTTGCAGCTTTTTTAATACCCTCAAAAGCCTTATCAAACAAAAGCGCTTCCGATACCGGCAGGCCATCAAGGTAATCAGCCGATTTTACTTCTGCAAAACGCTCGTGGGCCTTTTGTAAAAAGAAAGCAATTTCGGGCACTTCGGCGCTTGGTGTTACAGCGTCGCCTTCCTGTCCCGGTAGTTCTACTAAATGTATCAATACTATTTCCCCATCATTTTCGCGGGCAATTTGTGCTGCAACTTTTAGTGCATATTCTGCATGATCGGAAAAATCCGTAGGTACTAAAATTTTTTTCATAAGTTAGCTAATATGTAAGTTTTTAACAAAAAATTGGGTGGTTTTAAACATCTAAATGTATAAATTAATTTTACATTATCCAATGATTTTCAAGATATAAAAATAATTCCTATATTTGCACAGTTATTTACTAAAAAACTAAATAATGAGGGGACAGGAGTCCCCTCTTTTTATACAATATGACATTTAAAGAGAAAGTAACAGATCTATTAAATAAGGGTTTAGAAGAACACCCTGAACTGTTTTTAATAGATTTTACAATAGGCACAGGAAACAAGATAAACATTACCCTTGATGGCGATAACGGCGTAACACTGCAGGATTGCATAAACATAAGCCGGGCCATAGAGCATAATATAGACCGTGACACTGAGGAGGATTTTTCGCTGGAGGTAGCTTCGGCAGGAGCCACAAGCCCAATGAAAGACCCAAGGCAGTATAAAAAAAATATAGGCAGGACGGTTAGCGTTAAAACTAACGATACTCAAATTGAGGCCGACCTAACCGATGCCGATGAAAATAGTATAACGCTGGAGTGGACTGCCCGCGAACCTAAACAAATAGGTAAAGGAAAAGAAACCGTTACTAAAAGGTTACAATTACCTTATACGGAGATTAAAGAAGCAGTTGTTGTAATAAAATTTTAAAAATATAAAGTTGGCATGGAAAATCTCGCATTAATAGATTCGTTTTCAGAGTTTAAAGATGATAAACTTATAGATCGCGTAACCCTAATGGCGATACTGGAAGATGTATTCAGGAATGCATTAAAGAAGAAATACGGGTCTGATGATAATTTTGATATTATTATAAACCCTGATAAAGGGGATATGGAGATATGGAGAAACCGTGTGGTAGTGGCAGACGGTGAAGTAGAAGACCCCAACCAGGAAATATCTCTTAGCGAGGCCAGGAAAATAGAGAAAGATTTTGAAGTAGGCGAAGAAGTATCAGAAGAGGTAAAACTAATTCAGCTGGGCCGCAGGGCTATCCTTGCATTGCGCCAAAACCTTATTTCTAAGATACACGAACACGATAATACAAACCTATATAAGCAGTTTAAAGACATTATTGGTGATATTTATACCGCAGAGGTACACCACGTAAGGCCAAAAGCTGTAATTTTGGTGGATGATGAGGGTAATGAAATAGTTTTACCTAAAGAAAATCAAATTCCGTCTGACTTTTTCCGTAAAGGAGATAACGTTAGGGGTATTATAGAAAATGTAGAGCTTAAGGGCAATAAGCCACAAATAATAATGTCGAGGACTTCTGAAAAGTTTCTTGAAAAATTATTTGAGCAGGAAATTCCTGAGGTGGCAGACGGCCTTATAACTGTTAAGAAGGTAGTAAGGATACCGGGCGAAAAAGCAAAAGTAGCTGTAGATTCTTATGATGACAGGATAGACCCGGTGGGCGCCTGCGTGGGTATGAAAGGTTCTCGTATACACGGTATCGTTCGCGAGCTGGGTAACGAAAATATAGATGTTATTAACTATACAACAAATACACAGTTGTATATATCAAGAGCGCTAAGCCCTGCAAAAGTATCGTCTATTAAAATAGATGAGAACACACACAGAGCCGATGTATTCTTAAAATTAGAAGAAGTCTCTAAAGCTATTGGCCGAGGAGGACACAATATTAAACTGGCAGGATTATTAACAGGCTATGAGCTTGACGTAATTAGGGAAGGCAGCCCTGCTGAGGATGAGGATGTTGAATTAACAGAATTCTCAGACGAAATAGATGAGTGGATCATCGCAGAGTTTGCAAAAATAGGCCTCGATACTGCAAGGAGCGTACTTAACCAGGATGTAAACGACCTTGTAAGAAGAACTGACCTTGAAGAAGAAACCATTCTTGAGGTTATGAGGATCTTAAAAGAAGAATTTGATAGTTAGGCTAAGTTTAATATTTTAATACAACAACACAACGAAAGAAGATAATAGTAAAAAATATTTATGTCTGAAGAAAGAGCAATAAGAATAAACAAAGTTTTAAGGGAATTAAACATTTCCCTCGACAGGGCCGTGGAGTTCCTTAAAGACAAGGGCCACGTTATCGAGGCAAGCCCCAATGCCAAGATATCCGGCGAGGAATATAATGCCCTTTTCAATCAATTTTCTGCTGACAAAGGAAACAAGGCTGCATCATTAGAGGTGAGTGAGGAGAAGAGGAAGGAGAAGGAAGCGCTGCGTATAGAGAGGGAAAAAGAGCTGGAGGAAAAAAGAAAGCAGGAAGAAGAAAAACAAAGGCAGGAAGTTATTAGAGCTAAGGCATCCTTAAGCGGCCCCGTGGCTGTAGGTAAGATAGATCTTAACCCTAAAAAACCTGTTGCCGAACCCGCTGCTGCTTCAGACATACCTGTAAAACAGGAACCGAAAACAGAAAAGCCGGCTGCACAAAAGCCTGCCGAGGCGCCGCAACAAGCACCACAGGAAAAAGCTGCCGAAGTTAAAGAAACTGCACCACAACAGGAGCAGCCTAAAGCTCAGCCAAAAATACAGGCACAGCCGCAAGCGCAGCAACACGCACAGGAAAAACCTGTACAGGCAGCACAGCAAGCCGCGCAGCCTGCACAACCTGAGGCACCGGCACAGCCCGAAGAGATTAAAACACAATACACTAAGCTTACAGGAGCTACCTTTACAGGGCAAACTATAGATCTTTCGCAGTTTAACAAACCTAAAAAGAAAAAAGAAGAGCCTAAAAAAGATGCACCAAGGCCGGGTGGCGTTGCAAATAACAATAACGCTAACGATAAGAACAAGCGTAAAAGGATTACTCCTAAACCGCAAGCCCCTAATACCAGTGGTGCACAGCGCCAGCCGGGCCAGGCAAGCCAGCTTATCAGGCCAAACGCACCGGGTACCGGTGGTGGCCAGCAAGGTGGTAACAGGTTTGGTGGTGGCGGCAAACGCCCAGCCATTGTTAGCAAGGTAGAGCCTACCGATGAAGAGGTTAAAAACCAAATCAGGGAAACGCTTGAGAAACTTCAGGGGAAAGGAAGTAAATCTAAAGCTGCGAAATACAGGAGAGATAAACGTGATACGCACCGCCAAAGAACGGATGATGAGCAACGCGCATTAGACGAAGGCAGCAAAACAATTAAAGTTACAGAGTTTGTAACCGTAGGTGAAGTTGCTACCATGATGGATGTGCCTATTACTAAAGTAATATCGGTATGTATGTCGCTTGGTATCATGGTTACCATGAACCAAAGGCTGGATGCTGAAACACTTAGTATTGTTGCCGATGAGTTTGGCTACGAAATTGAATTCATTACAACTGATATTGAAGAGGCTAAAGAGGTTGTAGAAGACAGGGAAGAAGACCTTGTATTCCGTGCCCCTATCGTTACCGTAATGGGTCACGTAGACCATGGTAAAACATCACTTCTTGACTACATCCGTAAAGAAAATGTAATTGCAGGAGAGTCGGGTGGTATTACCCAGCACATTGGTGCCTACGGTGTAACACTTGATAATGGCCAAAAAATTGCTTTTCTTGATACACCGGGTCACGAGGCGTTTACCGCTATGCGTGCACGTGGTGCCCAGGTTACCGATATTGCCATTATTGTAATTGCAGCAGACGACGATATAATGCCGCAAACTAAAGAGGCCATTAACCACGCACAGGCTGCGGGTGTGCCAATTATATTTGCTATAAATAAAGTGGATAAGCCAAATGCTAATCCGGAGAAAATTAAAGAAAGGCTTGCGGGCATGAACCTTCTTGTAGAAGATTGGGGCGGTAAAATACAATCGCACGATATATCTGCAAAAACAGGACTTGGCGTTAAAGATCTTCTTGAAAAAGTATTGCTTGAAGCCGAGTTGTTAGACCTTAAAGCTAACCCGGATAAAGCTGCTGTAGGTACCGTTGTAGAGGCGTTTCTTGATAAAGGCCGCGGTTATGTATCTACCGTACTTGTACAGGGTGGTACACTTAAAGTGGGCGACTATGTACTTGCCGGTAAACACCACGGTAAAATTAAGGCAATGCAGGATGAGCGTGGCCACAATGTTAAAGAGGCAGGCCCATCACAACCAATATCTATATTAGGTTTAGATGGTGCGCCAACCGCAGGTGATAAATTTAGCGTTTACGAAGACGAGAAAGAAGCAAAACAAATTGCTGCTAAACGTACCCAGTTAATGCGTGAGCAAAGTGTGCGTACACAAAGGCACATTACCCTTGCCGAGATTGGGCGTAGGATTGCACTTGGCCAGTTTAAAGAGCTTAACATTATCCTTAAGGGAGACGTGGATGGTTCGGTTGAGGCATTATCAGACTCGTTCTCTAAATTATCTACCGAGGAGATCCAGATTAATATTATACACAAAGGTGTAGGTGCAATTACCGAATCGGACGTGTTGCTTGCTTCGGCATCCGATGCGATCATTATAGGCTTTAACGTGCGCCCTTCGGCTAATGCAAGACAGCTTGCCGACAGGGAAGAGATTGACATCCGTAACTACTCTATCATCTACGATGCTATAGACGACCTTAAAGATGCAATGGAAGGCATGCTATCGCCGGAAATGAAAGAAGAGATTACCGGTACTGCCGAAATACGTGAGGTGTTTAAAATATCTAAAGTGGGCTCTATTGCAGGATGTATGGTTACCGATGGTAAAATATTCCGTAGCTCTAAAATAAGGTTAATACGCGAAGGTGTAGTAATCTATACAGGAGAGCTAAGCACACTTAAACGCTTTAAAGACGATGTTAAAGAAGTTTCTAAAGGTTACGACTGTGGTATGCAGATTAAAAACTATAACGACATACAGGAGTATGACACTATAGAGGCTTACCAGGAAGTAGAAGTTAAGAAAAAGCTTAAATAATACATCAAAAAATAGTTTACAAAGAATCCCGGAATATTCCGGGATTTTTTTATGTTTACAAGTGATATACATATACCTGCCTTATATGCTTAAAAAAATACTCCTACCCTTTATCATTTTATTTTTTTATGCCGGAATGTATGGGCAAGAGAATGCATATTTAAAAAAGATAGATTCCCTTAAGCTGGCTTTTAATAAAACTACCGTAGATACTATAAAGGCAACCCAGCTTATTTATATCAGCCGTTTTTATGCGGGGCTTGGCGATTCAAAAAACGGCAGGGAATATGCAACTAAAGCACTACAAATATCAAATAAGGCACAATGGTCGCCTGGCAAGGCCGAGGCTTATGTTTGTATGGCCATACAGCCGGGAGCTGATGCAGCCACCATATATAAAAAAGCCTTAACCGAAAGCCTTAAAACTACAGACAAAAGGCTTACAGCTTCACTTTATAATATGCTTGGGCAAACTGCAACAGATTACAACCAAAAAATAGATTACTTTAAAAAGGCGCTTCCGCTTTTTCGCGAGATAAACGACAACAAAAATTATCGTAAAGTTCTTTTTAATATTGCGTACGCCTACGAGTTAAAAGGTATGTATTTTGACGCGGTAGATTACCGTATGCAAAATTTAAAATTCAGTGAGCAATTAAAGGACACGATTGGTATCGTAAATGCAAACCGCCACTTAGCGCTTACTTATTCGGCCAAAGGCGACACCAACAAGGCACTCCTGTATTATCTTGCGGCAACAACCTTAATGAAGCAGCACTCTAAAAAAGCCAATGCGCTTTTTATATCAGATATATATAACGAAACCGGTAAAATTTATCTCATCCAGAAAAAGTACGATAAAGCACTGGCTCACTTTAAAGAAGCACTAACGTATGCTAAAAGCGGGCGGTATAACCTTGCCCAAATAGATATCCTGCAATATATCAGCAAAGTTTACCTAAAACTCAACAATAAGCCTGAAGCAAGTGCCTACCTTAATAAGGCAAAGCAACTCACAAATTTGGTGCTTTTACCTCAGGATAAATTAATGGCATGCAACTCAGTAGCGAGTGCTGCCTATGAATCAGCTGACTATCCGGAAGCAATAAAATATTACCGGATAATGTTAGATATTGTTTATGAATTTGAAAACAACGGAGAGGATATGCTACTGGCAAAACAAATAGCTATATCCGGGCTTGGAGCGTCCTATCTTGCCCTCGCAAAACAGCAGGGCAATAATAAAGACCTGTTGTTTAAAAGCATCAATAACCTGGAAACGGTATTGCCATTATACAAACAAGCCAATAGCTTTAAAGAACTGCAGGTGTGCTCTCAACAATTGGCAGAAGCGTATGAGCTTACCGGGCAGTACTCAAAATCTGTAACTGCCTACAAAGATTACATTACCTATAAGGACAGCATCTCATCTATCGATCGGGAAAACGCTTTCACAAAAAAAGAAGCCGAGTTTGAGTATACCCAAAAAGAAACCCTTTTAAAGGCCGATCAAAAAATTGCAATCGAAAAAGAACAAAATCGGCGCAATTATGCCCTTGCCGGTATAGGCGTTTTACTGCTTATAGCAGGTGGTTCGGGTGTAGCTTACAGCCGCAAGAAAAAAGACAACCGGTTAATTGCTGCAGAAAAAAAGCGCAGTGATGATTTACTGCTTAACATACTCCCGGCAGAGGTTGCCGAAGAGCTTAAATCTAAAGGTGAAGCCAGTGCACAGTATCATGATAAAGTATCGATAATCTTTACCGATTTTGTTGGTTTTACCAAGCTATCCGAAAAATTTAGCCCGCAGGAACTTATAGCAGAACTAAACCACTGCTTTAAGGCATTTGACAACATTATTACAAAGTACAATATCGAAAAGATAAAAACCATAGGGGATAGCTATATGGCGGTTTGCGGGCTTGCGGGTAAAAATCCGGACCATGCTAAAAATGCTGTTGCAGCTGCCATTGAAATGCGTAATTTTATCGACGCTTATAAAACCGAACGCCTGGCACAGGGCAAGGTATATTTTGAAATGCGCATTGGCATAAACAGCGGCAACGTGGTAGCCGGTATTGTGGGCATTAAAAAGTTTGCTTATGATGTATGGGGCGATGCCGTAAACATAGCCAGCCGTATGGAAAGCCACGGGCAGGCAGGTAAAGTAAATATTAGCGAAAGCACCTACAACCTTGTTAAAGACGATTATACAACCCAATACAGGGGTGAGATTGACGCAAAGGGTAAAGGGCTTATTAATATGTATTTTGTAGAACCGAAACAAGTACCAATGGACATAAAGGGGGTAAAAGATTTTATTCTTGATAAACAGCAAAAAGAACTGCCGGAACATTTAAGCTATCATAACATTCATCATATTTTAGATGTGTACGATGCAGTAAAAAGGCATATTGAATTTGACGGCATTACCGGTGAAGATGCGGTATTATTGCAAACGGCTGCACTTTTTCACGATTCGGGATTTATTGTACAGGCGCAGGGACACGAAGAGATTTCCTGCGGCTTTGCTCATCAATACCTGCCGCAATATGGGTATAATAGCAAACAAATTAACGTAATTTGCGGCATAATCATGGCAACTAAAATTCCGCAGTCGCCAAAAACACCTTTAGAAGAAATATTGGCCGATTCTGACCTTGACTATCTGGGCCGTGATGATTTTTTTGCGATATCCGACAGGTTGTTTGATGAGTTAAAATACAGCGGAGTTGTAGCCAATTATGATGACTGGAACAAAATGCAGGTGGGATTTTTTAACAACCATCGTTATTTTACCGCAAGTGCCAAAGCCTGGCGCGAAGCAAAAAAAGCAGAGCACTTAAAAAGCATTAAAGCAAAACTTATTTTATAATCAAGATAATGAACACTGTTACCAACAGACTTAACTTAAAAGATTCCGTAACCGATTATGCCTTTATACTGGTAGGCATACTTTCTATAAACTTTGCACTAAAAGGGCTTTTGGTACCTAACCATTTTTTTGATGGTGGTGTAACCGGGCTCTCGCTACTGCTGCACGAAAAATACCATTTTAATATTGCTTACACCATTGTGGCGCTAAACCTGCCCCTCGTTTTGTTAGGTTACAAACTGGTGGGGCAAAAATTCTTTATTAAAACGAGTATATCGATAGTGCTATTGGGAATGTGCCTGCTGTGGCTGCCCATTCAGGAAATTACGCACGATAAGCTTATTATATCGGTATTTGGCGGCTTTTTTATAGGTTTGGGCGTTGGGTTAGGAATGCGGGGCGGTTGCGCCCTTGATGGGATAGAGGTACTGGCCGTATACACCGGTAAGCGCATAGGCTTTACCATGAGCGAGATCATCCTTGGGTTGAACATTATCATATTTACATTTTCCGCGTTGTTCTTTGGGCTCGAAACTGCGTTTTACAGCATGCTAACCTACTTTGTGGCATCGCGTACAATTGCCTACGTTGTAGACGGTATACAGGAGTTTACAGGCGTTACCATAATATCGGCTAAGAGCGAAGAGGTAAAAGCTTATTTGGTTTTACAGATGAATAAAGGTATTACAGTTTATAAAGGCGAACGCGGCTTTATGAAAGAGAGCTTTGAGGTTAGTGCCGACTGCGATATTATTTACACCGTAGTAACAAGGCTGGAAGTGCGCCGGCTTAAAGCGGCCATGCACGAAATTGATGAAAAAGCATTTATTTTTACACAGTCCATACGCGAAACCGCAGGTGGCGTACTAAAGAAAAAAGAGCATTAATAGTATTTGAAGATTTAAGCTACCCAACAATGAAAAAAATGCTCCTGCTTTTGGCATTCATTACATTTTTATGCCCTACAGCCAATGGCCAGTCTAAAATAAAATACCACACCATTTCTTTAAAAGATAAGAAAGACACACCTATAACTTACTATTCGTTTTATGTTGAAAATGTATATGATGGCAGGCAGTTTAAAGAAAACATAGGGACTGTGCAAACAGGCGCCTTCAATAAAAAGGTTGTTGCCAATTTTGACAAACCTTTTGAACAGGAAGTTAAAGAGTACCTTACTACTACATTACCCAAAAACGAAAAGCTTTTGCCGGTGTCCATCAGGATTAATGAGTTGTATATTTCGGAAGTAACTAAATCGACCTCCGAGAATGGATTTGCCAACGTTGTACTGGACGTGATCGTGCAAAAAGACGGGGTTGATTATATTGCCGGAACTTATGCCGGAAGTGCCGACAGTACTGCTGAAGCAGCGCTTGATGTAACCGGAAAACATGACAAACGTATTAAGCAGGCACTTTTAAAATGCCTTGGCCAGTTTCAGGCACTACCCAGAAACACCGCCCTTACCATAATATATGACAATACGGAGGTGGCAACAACTCTGCTGCCTGCTGCGCCAAATAAAGGAATTTATATTTCTTACCGTGACCTGCTTAACAACAAGCCTCTTGATGATGCCAACTTTTACACTACGCAGAAGGAAGATCAACTTAAACTGATAAGTTCTGTTACAGGATTTGAAGCCAATGATTACTACGCCTATTGCGATGGCACAACGCTATTTATTAATGTGGGTAAGTATGCGGTAACAAAATACTACGCGAAAACGCAAAGAATAGGCAACAACTACTTTATTGACAACGTTTTTTACGATTATAACAATGCCGTTAGCTGGGGCGCTATGTTTGGTGCTATAGGAGTATTACTTGCCTCTACCGAAGGCGATGGTATTGCACCGCTGCTAATAGATGGCCATACCGGCCAGCCTACTTATTTAACCAACGGCACGATCAAGGAATTGCTTAAACCCCAACCTGAGCTGCTTAAAGAGTATAAAGACAGCAAAAGAACAACAGCAGACATCAAGACTGTACTCGCAAAATTTTACAGTGAAGCCACAAAATAAAAAAATCCCGACTCAATTAAAAGTCGGGATTTTTTTATATCTATTCAGGGGCGAGTTCGAGTTCCAGGCCTTCCAGTTCGGCGGTAATGGGTATCTGGCACCCCAAGCGGCTGTTAGGCTTTACATTAAAAGCTTCGCTAAGCATGGCATCCTCATCAGGCCCCATAGGGGGTATTTCTATATCATTAAGAATATAACACTGGCAAGAGGCACACATAGCCATACCGCCGCAAACACCTATGGTACCCTCAGGGGCGAGTTCGTAAGCACGCACAAGCTCCATGATGTTCATAGCCATATCGGTAGGTGCAAGCACCTCGTGCATAACTCCTTCCCTATCGGTTATTTTTATTGTTACTTCGTTCATTCTTCACAGTTCAGAGTTTCGCGTTTAGAGTTTAGGGTTATGCTGCGTAAAAACCCGCAACCCTAAACACTATAACCCGCAACCCAAATTAATCTATCGCTTTAACCACTTGTTTCTCGGCTTCTTTACGGGTACCGTCAAAACCATCTACACCGCTCACGGTGGTGTATTTAAGCACGTATTTTTTGCCGGGGTTCAGTTTATTAAACACACTCTGGCACATTAACGTAGCCTCGTGGAAACCGCATAAAATAAGCTTAAGCTTACCGGGGTAGGTATTAATATCGCCAATGGCATAAATACCCTCTATATTGGTTTGGTAATCTAAAGCATTGTTTACTTTAATAGCGTTTTTTTCTATTTCAAGGCCCCAGTTAGCAATAGCGCCTAATTTCGGCGTAAGCCCAAAGAGCGGTATAAAATAATCGGTAGCAATGGTAGTATGCGATCCATCTATTTCAAGGTCCAGTTCCTCTACATGCTCTGCACCACGAATACCGGTAACCTCGGCGGGTGTAACCAGCCTGATCTTACCCTGATGCTTAAGCTCCTGCACTTTCTCTACAGAATCTAACGCTCCCCTAAACTCGTTCCTCCTGTGGACCAGTGTAACTTCAGAGGCTACATCGGCAAGGAAGATACTCCAGTCTAAAGCAGAGTCGCCGCCACCGGCAATAACAATGCGTTTATCGCGGAACAGCTCAGGGTCTTTCACAAAATACTCAACACCTTTATCTTCATAAAAAGCAATATCTTCAATGATAGGTTTACGTGGCTCAAAGCTGCCTAAACCGCCTGCAATAGCAACTGCTTTTGCGTGGTGTTCGGTACCTTTATTTGTGGTAACAATAAACGTTCCGTCTTCCAGCTTTTGAATGGTTTCCGCCTTTTCGTTAAGGGTAAAACCGGGTTGAAACTGCTTTATCTGTTCCATTAAATTGGTTACCAAGTCGCCCGCAAGGACAGAAGGGTATCCCGGAATATCAAAAATGGGTTTTTTAGGATAAAGCTCTGATAACTGCCCGCCAATTTGCGGAAGAGCATCTATAATGTGGCATTTAAGTTTTAAAAGTCCGGCTTCAAATACGGCAAAAAGCCCTGTAGGCCCTGCCCCGATTATCAATATATCTGTTGTAATCATGTTTTAAATTATGGTAAAAGCAATTTCAGGACAAGGGTGCCCAAAATTGCTTTTAGAAATTATGATAATTATTAGCCGAAGCCAATATATTTTATATTGAAGGGTTACGCTATGTTAACCACGGTTTCAATAGCAGGGGCATACTTTTTAATAGTAGTCTCTACACCTGCCTTAAGCGTCATTTGGTTAACGCTGCAGCCCACGCAGGCACCCTCAAGGCGCACACGCACGTGCTTATCATCTTCAATGTCTATCAGTGATATGTTACCCCCATCAGATTCAAGAAACGGACGAATCTCATCAAGGGCTCTCTCTACACTGCTTCTAATTTCTTCTGTTGTCATTTTTATTTCTTTTTAACTGCTGAGCAGCCGGCCATAGTGGTTATTTTAATTGCTTCGGTAGCAGGGAGGTTATCATTCCTGTCTACCGTTTCCTGAACTACATTACGCGCAAGTTCTTCAAAAGAAGCTTCAAGCGGTGTTGCAGTTTGCAGGGCAGCAGGGCGGCCATAATCTCCTGCTTCGCGTATGCTTTGTACAAGTGGAATTTCGCCAAGGAAAGGCACATCTAAGTCCTCAGCAAGGTTTCTTGCGCCTTCTTTACCAAAGATATAGTATTTATTGTCAGGAAGCTCTTCGGGCGTAAAATAAGCCATGTTCTCTATAATTCCCAGTACAGGCACGTTAATGCTTTCCTGGCGGAACATTGCAACACCTTTTTTAGCATCGGCAAGGGCCACGGCCTGTGGTGTACTTACAATAACCGCGCCCGTAATAGGCAGCGCCTGCATAATAGAAAGGTGAATATCGCCGGTTCCCGGTGGTAAGTCTAACAATAAAAAGTCGAGCTCACCCCAGTCGGCATCAAATATCATCTGGTTAAGGGCTTTACCTGCCATTGGGCCACGCCATATAACAGCCTGTTCAGGGCTGGTAAAAAAGCCTATAGAAAGTATCTCTACGCCGTAGCTCGAGATGGGTTTCATTTTAGATTTACCATCAACAGTAACAGATATTGGGCGCTCACGCTCTACATCAAACATTATTGGCATTGACGGGCCGTAGATATCGGCATCAAGCACACCCACCTTAAAGCCCATTTTAGCAAGTGTAACAGCAAGGTTGGCTGTAATGGTAGATTTACCTACACCGCCTTTACCCGATGATACTGCAATAATGTTGCTGATACCCGGTATGGCTTTACCTTTAATTTCAGGCTTTTCTGGAGCTTCAACTTTTACGTTTACTTTTACTTTAGCATCTGGTGATACTAATTCGTGTATTGTTTTTATAATATCTGCTTCGGCACGTTTACGGATGTGCATTGCCGGTGTTTGCATAACCAGCTCTACAACCACCTCATCGCCAAAGGTAAGTACATTGCGTATCGCCTCGCTCTCTACCATGTTTTTGCCTTCGCCGGCAAGTGTAATGGTTTCAAGGGCTTTTAATATTTCTTTTCTATCTAATTTCATTGTAGTATAATCGCTAACAGCCTCTTATATAGACTTATTTTAAATTGCAAAGATAGTATGAAAAGTTTATACAATAAAGTTAATTCAGTGTTCTTTTGTGGCGATATAGCATTCTGTAGCGCCCTTTAAAACCCAAAGGTTTATCCTCACCCCCAGCCCCTCTCCAAAGGAGAGGGGAGCCGGGAACGGAAATCGTTACGTAATATCTTGATAAATAATTTGACAAACAATAAGAATAGCTGAGTGAAGCTTGCTCCCCTCTCCTTTGGAGAGGGGCTGGGGGTGAGGACCAAATCCAACAATCTAAAAATCTAATTCCTTTGCCGGATCCCAAAAGTAAGTTTCGAATTTTATGATCTTGTTGTCTTTTATTTTTACGCCCTCGCTTTCCAGCAGTTGCTGCATTAGGTTGGTGCCTTCAAAATGGTGTTTGCCGGTTAGCAGCCCTACCCTGTTTACCACGCGGTGTGCGGGTACATCGTCATGCCCATGCGCGGCGTTCATTGCCCAGCCCACCATGCGTGCCGACCTGGCTGCTCCTAAAAACTTTGCTATAGCCCCATAAGAGGTTACCCTGCCGTAGGGTATAAGCCTTACAACATCGTACACCTTGTCAAAAAAAGATTCTTCGGCTTTTGCCATAAGGCAGCTTTTTATTGGTTACGCAATATTTTTATCACGGTAATTATGGCAATTAACCCTGTAATTGACCCGATAAAATAGTTGACATTTTTAAGGAAGAAAGTGGTTTTATGCTCAAACCTTTTAAAGAATACAATATAGAGGTAAAACACCGAAAATGAACCTACTATTGCCCCTATTACAAAGAGGAATATAAACACGTTATTGAAAAAAAAGTAGCCCGTGCGCATAAACGAAATGCTTATAAACACATAAAACGGGATAGGAAAAAAGTTTAATGCCGATAGCATGGTGCCTAAAAAGTAATTGCCTGTTGTGCTCCTAACGTGCACTTCTTCCGGATTGCATTTATCTTTTTTCTTTTTAGAGAGAAATAAAAAGTAGATGGTTAGTAATGAAAATATAACGGCTCCGGCTTCCTGCAGCATAGAAACTATTTCCGGACTGCGGTTGATAAGCTTTGCGAATGTTACCGATATAAATGCCTGAAAAAATACTATAGTAGCTGCACCAAGTGCAAAGAATATTGCGTTGCGCCTGCCTTCCTTAAGGCTTATTTTAGCAGCCGTTATGTTGAGCAGTCCCGGTAAAAGGGTAGCAACAAACGATATACCAAAACCAACCACCAGCGGAAGGACTATCTCCATACTATTTTATTTTAAACTTAATGTAGGTTATGGCTTTGTTTTGCTCCAGGTACTGCTGCTCGTAAAACGTTTGTATGGCAGTAACCACCTCCGGTGAGCCCTCGTTACGGTACACGTTATGGTTGGCATAAATAACCTCGTGGCCTTCGCCATGCAGTAAGCCAAGGGTATAGCCATGCATAAACTCGCTGTCGGTTTTAAGGTTCACTACGCCATTAGGGCCAAGTATTTTTTTATAGCGCTGCAAAAACTCACTGTTAGTAAGCCTGTGCTTGGTACGCTTGTATTTTATTTGCGGGTCGGGGAAGGTTATCCATATCTCGGCAACTTCGCCCTCTTCAAAAAAGTGTTCTAAAAGTTCAATTTGCGTGCGGAGAAAGCCCACGTTATGCAGCCCCTGCTCTACAGCAGTTTTAGCACCACGCCAAAAACGGGCACCTTTAATATCTATACCTATAAAATTATTTTCGGGGTAGCGTGCCGCAAGCCCAACCGAGTATTCGCCTTTGCCACAGCCCAACTCTAATACTATTGGGTTATCGTTCTTAAAAAACTCGCTGTTCCATTTGCCCTTTAGTTCAAAATCGCCGGCAACGGCCTCTTCCCTTGTTGGCTGTAAAACATTGCCAAAAGTTTCGTTTTCCCTAAAGCGTTTTAATTTATTCTTGCTTCCCACTACTAAATTTAAATTTTTGGTAAAATTAGCGAAATATATCACAATCAAAATAATTTTAGATTGCACTTATTAAATAGTTATCAAAAAATACCCTGTGCAAGCTAAAAAAAGAATACTTGTAGCCCCACTTAACCGCGGGCTGGGCCATGCAACCCGATGCATACCCATAATAGAAGCACTGGAAAATCATGGTTTTGAGCCAATTATAGCGTCAGACGGTGTAGCGCTTGCCTTTTTAAAGAAAGAATTTCCGCTGCTTA
>Ga0265780_10005336_pt1 | contig 16328 bp, 11 predicted proteins | sample P1T30metagenome_FD_192432 | JGI IMG/M metagenome (GOLD analysis project Ga0265780, IMG submission 192432) | Plant litter microbial communities from East Loma Ridge, Irvine, California - P1 T30 | ecosystem: Environmental > Terrestrial > Plant litter > Unclassified | place: USA: California... | reverse complement strand
CACGGCGCCAAGCAGCCCGGCCTGGGCCTTGTCGATCGGCGCGCGTACCGCGAAGTTCTCGCGCACGCGGGCGTTGATCGCCTCCGCCTCGCCCGGATCGACCTTGTGCAGCACCAGCATCCGCATCGTCGTCTTGTTGATCTCCCCGTTCAGTCGTTCGACCAGCGCCGCCATCGCCGCTTCCTGGCGCCGCTGCTCGTCCTTGCCCAGGCCGACGGCCTTCAATGCGCTGCGCATCATACCGCGCCCCTCTTCGGCCACGGCTTCGCTGTCGCGCACGGCGCTCGCCACCTGCTCGGCCGTCATGCGCAGGGCACTGGTGTAGCGCTGGCGGTTGCCGGCTTCCCAGGCGGCGCGCAAGCGGGCGTAGCCAGCCTGCTTGCCTGGCTCGACCAGCGGCGCCACCGCTTCGTAGAACACATGCTCGTGCACCCAGCAACGTGCAAACGCGTCCAGCGCCAGCACTTCGCGTACTACCTGGAAGCGTGCCAGGTGCTGCTTCCACTGCTGCCCTTCCGCACTTTCCTGTGCGCCCGGGCGCGGTGGCCCCATCTGATTGAGTAGCACGACCACCGGCTTGCCCAACCATTCGAGGATGTTCATCTCTGCTGGTAGATAGCCGGCGTCGCCCGGAGGTTCCGCGGAATTGACGAGGTAAAGCACGATATCCGCCTCATCCTTGGCCGCGCGCAAAGCCTGTTGACTCAGCCAGAACGGACGGTCGCGGTAGCGGTCGAATACTTCACGCAAGAACCAGCCAATCGGATTGCCCGCCATGGCCAGGCGCTTGAGCAGGCGTACGGAATCGCCAAAGCCCGGCGTGTCCCACAGCAGCAGGGAATCGCCGGCCGGGCTGGTCAGCAGTGGGTGGGCTTCGGCAAACGTGGTCACGTGGGCGGCGTCGCGTACCTCGCCCACGTCCACGCCGGTCATGGTACGGGCCAGCGTGGTCTTGCCGTTATTCGTGTGCGATACCAGCGCGAACTGGATCTTGACGGGCGCCTCGTTCATCGCAGCTCCGGCAGGGCCAGGCCGGCGCCGAGTTCGATCGGGTGGCGCTCGGGTTGCAATAGATTCACCACCGTGGCAGCGGTGCCGTGGAAGCTGCAGAACTGGCGCCACAGGGCGATCCGTTCGGCGATGCGCGCGTCGGCGCCGGACTGGCCGGCGGCGCGTTCAAGCATGCCGGATTCGTCCAGCAGCACGGCCACGCCGCGCTTGCTGTGGCGACCAAGGTAATCGAGGAAGGCGCCGTGGTTTTCCTTTTCCGGCGTGGCGGCCAGATTGAACAGGGCGGCGGTGACGGTCACGCCGGCGTCGTCGAAGCGCGCATCCTGCAATCCTGCCTGCAGCGCCTCCTTCGGTTCTTCGCCGTAGGGCACGGTCGGGCGCAACAGCACGCGCGCCTGGGCGCCCAGCGCCATCGCGGCCACGGCCCACAGGCCGCGGTCGCGTGCCTCGTCGAGCGTGAAGCTGTAGGGCAGTACGCGCAGCACGGCCGGGGTGCCGGCGCCGATGCTGTCGGCAAGCTTGCGGAAGTAAGGGTGTTCGAGGTCGAGCGGAAAACGCCGCGCCAGGCGGCCTGCGCGCCATCCGGCGATAGCGGCCAGCACCAGGCGCGGCAGGATGACCAGCAGCAGGATGGTGGCGCCATACAGGTGCACCCAGCGCTCGCCTGCGCCGGCGCCCACGCTGGCGCCAGCCGCCATGGCGTTGCCGGCTGCACCGGGCAGTGCACCCGGCACAGCTCCGGCCATGCCGGGCACGGCGCCGGCCACTGCGCCTGCGCCTGCGCCTGTGCCTACGCTTGCACCCACGCTTGTGCCGAAGCTGATGCTCGCATCGACGCCCGCCTGCACGCCGAAACGCAGCGCCTCGATATCGGCCAGGGTAAAGCCTTCAAGGAAAGGAAACACGCTCAAGGCCGGGGTGAACAGCCAGGACAGCAGGGTGTGCACCTGCCGGGCATCGAGGAAGGTGCTTTCCCAGCCGGCAGCGTACTGGGTCAGCAGGCCGCGCGCATACAGCGAGACGACGGCGCCGAGCGCGAACGCGGCCGCCGCCAGGTGCACCGTGCGCGACAGGCGCAGCCGCGTCAGCGGTTCGCTCAGCTGGGCCCACTCGGCCATGAAATTGCCCAATCCGGTGGCCAGCGCAGCCGGCAGCTTGCGTGGCGCCGCCTTGCCCACGCTCAGGCGGCGCAGCAAGCCCTGGCCGGCCCAGCCCGTCCTGCGTCCGCCCCTCAGGCTCGACACCAGCGCCCATACCAGCAGCACCGCATACACCAGCAGATTCCAGCCGATGATGAACAGCAGCGGCGCCGACAATAAATCAACGCGGTGCGGATCGGCAATGCGGTCCAGCAGCGCGCCGGCGAACAAGGCCAGAACCGGCAGCGCCGCCCAGAAACCGGGCAAGCCGAGCCCACGCTTCTGGAAAGTGGCAAAGGCCGGAGTGCGCTCTGCCAGGCGTTTCAGGATCTGCTCCGAACGCTGCTGCAGGAAATGGTCTTGCGTCACCGCGGCTTTGCTGTCGGACGCCTGCCAGGCCGCCAGCTCGCGCGCGCTGCGGCTGGCGTACTTGCGGTCGTCCTCGCTCAGCACCGTTTGCCCGGCGTCGGCGGTTTCGATGGCGCGCACCAGCACGACGCGCCTTGCTACCTGTTCGTTCATGCGTTTCCCGTTTTATTGGATTGGCAACATCACCCCCGTATTGTGCCGCAGATTCGCATGGAACCCCGGCACTGGCCGCGCACCCTATCTCATCCGTACTTTTACTACACCCGCACAATTGACTTCAATCGAACTCGGGAGTAGCGTCACCCTGGTGTATTGATGAGTCTTCCCGCAGAGGTAGCGAAAGTACACGCTAGCCTGTCGAGCTGCACGCATCGAGCACGAGCGGAGACCGATGCCGGGCACCTTGCCGCCGGCAGCACCAGATGTGCCAGGCCAAGTCTCCGCAAACAAATGTTGAATAAGACAAACAATTGACGGAGACAAGATGACACTGCACCGCACATTGCTGGCCACCCTGGTCAGCGCCGCCCTCTTTACCCCACTGCTCGGCGCCCCTGCCTGGGCCGCGATCAACCCGAACAAGCTGGGCGCCGCCTACGACGCCACCAAGGCGAACGTCACGTTCAAGGTGTATTCGGGCAAGGCAACACGCATCGAGCTCTACCTGTACAGCAGCGCCACCGGCAGCGCCGAAAAGGCGCGCTACGTCATGACCAACAGCAACGGCATCTGGAGCGTGACGGTCCCGAGCGCCACCCTGGCCAGCCAGGGCCTGGGCGGCACGCTCTACTACGGCTACCGCGCCTGGGGATCGAACTGGCCCTACAACGCCGGCTGGACCAAGGGTTCCAGCACCGGTTTCATCAGCGACGTCGACGCCGCCGGCAACCGCTTCAATCCGAATAAACTGCTGAGCGACCCGTATGCGCTCGAGCTGAGCCACGACCCGACCACGGCCACCATGAGCAATGGCACCATCTACGCCAGCGGCCCGCTGTACCGAAACATCGACAGCGGCTCCTCGGCGCCGAAGGGCATCGTGCTGGCCGGCGACACCCAGTCGATCGGCACCAAGCCAACCCGTGCGCTGAAGGACGACGTGGTCTACGAGGCGCACGTACGCGGCCTGACCATGAACGACAGCAGCATCACCGCCGCCTACCGCGGCACGTACAAGGGCGCGGGCCTGAAGGCGGCCTGGCTGGCGAGCCTGGGCGTGACCGCCATCGAATTCCTGCCGGTGCAGGAAACCCAGAACGATACCAACGACAACGATCCAGGCAGCACCAACGGCGACAATTACTGGGGCTACATGACTCTGAACTATTTTGCCCCGGACCGCCGCTATGCCTACGACAAGACACCCGGCGGCCCGACGCGCGAATTCAAGGAGATGGTCAAGGCCTTCCACGACAACGGCATCAAGGTGCTGGTCGACGTCGTCTACAACCACACCGGCGAAGGCGGCGCCTGGAGCGCCAACGACAAGACCACCTACAACCTGCTCAGCATGCGCGGCCTGGACAACCCGGCCTACTACAGCCTCACCTCGGACTTACAATTTTCCTGGGATAACACTGGCGTCGGCGGCAACTACAACACCCGCAACACGGTCGCACAAAACCTGATTGTCGATTCGCTTGCCTACTGGCGCGACAAGCTGGGCGTGGACGGCTACCGGTTCGACCTCGCCTCGGTGCTCGGCAACACTTGCCAGCACGGCTGCTTCAACTTCGACAAGATGGACGCCGGCAATGCCCTGAACCGCATCGTGGCCGAGCTGCCGCCGCGTCCGGCTGCCGGCGGAAGCGGCGTCGACCTGATCGCCGAACCCTGGGCGATCGGCGGCAACTCCTACCAGGTCGGCGGCTTCCCGAGCGGCTGGGCCGAGTGGAATGGCGCTTACCGCGACACCGTGCGCAAGGCGCAGAACAAGCTCGGCAGCGAGCCGCTCACCACCGGACAATTGGCCACGCGCTTCGCCGGCTCGAGCGACCTGTATGGCGACGATGGCCGCAAACCCTGGCACTCGATCAATTTCATCACCGCCCACGACGGCTTCACGCTGAAAGACCTGTACAGCTGCAACAGCAAGAACAACAGCCAGCCCTGGCCGTACGGCGCGAGCGACGGCGGCGAGGACCACAACAACAGCTGGGACCAGGGCGGCATTGCAGCTGAGCAGCGCAAGGCGGCGCGCAACGGCATGGCGCTGATGATGGTGTCCGCCGGCGTGCCGATGATGGTCGGCGGCGACGAAGCCCTGCGCAGCCTGAACTGCAACAACAATCCCTACAACCTCGACTCCTCGGCCAATTGGCAGGGCTGGACCCGCAGCACCGACCAGGCCAACTTCCAGGCCTTTACCAAGGCCATGATCGCTTTCCGCAAGGCGCATCCGGCCCTGCGTCCGGCCAACTTCTATTCCGGCGCCGACACCAACGGCAACGTCATGGAGCAACTGCGCTGGTTCAAGCCCGACGGCGGCGTTGCCGACGCCGCCTACTTCAACAACGCGGACAACCACGCGATCGCCTGGCGCATCGACGGCAGCGAGTTCGGCGACTCGGCCTCGGCCATCTACGTCGCCCACAACGCCTGGAGCGGGCAAGTGAACTTCAGCCTGCCCTGGCCGGGCGCCGGCAAGACTTGGTACCGCGTGACCGACACCTGCACCTGGGCCGAAGGCGCGGGCCAGGTGCGCGCGCCGGGTGCCGAAGACCTGGTCGGCGGCGAAAACACGGGCTACGGCGTGTGCGGCCGCGGCACGGTCGTGCTGATCGCAAAATAAGCAAATACTAGAACGTGTAGAGCAGAATGTGCAGTACAGCCTGTTCCATTGCCAGCGGCAGCGGAACAGGCTTTGCTCATCCTACCTGACAGAATGCATAGGTGGTTTTTTGCGTCTGACCGCCGATACTCGTCGATGTTCCCGCTCTTCGGCCTCTTCCTGACGCCGGTCTGTCATGCGCAAAGTGCGCAGTCGTCTCCTCCATCGCCGGCATAAACTAGCGGGACAATTTGTAACCATAAGGTGTATGCTGTACGGAAGTAGGGTGTGTCAGGCGTATAAAAACAGTCCATAAAGTAGCGGCAGCCGCGCCAGCGCGTGGCGTCAGTTACGGACCTAGGAGACAATATGTCGAGGTTTGCCGTTGAACACGTCAAGCGCGTCCGTTCGGTCGTCCAGGACCGGATCGGACACGACCATTCGGGCACCGCGAGCCGGATTACCCGGTCCTGGATCCGATGTCTGAACGATTACCAGCTCGACCCGGGCACCTGCGCCGAGCCCGAAGTCGTCGCCGCCACCGAACTGCAGGAACGCCAGGCGCGCCTGGCCGACGTCCAGGCGGTCGCCAAGGTCGAAATGGCCAACCTCTACCAGCAGCTGGCCGGCTCCGGCTACGCCATCATGCTCACCGACCGCGAAGGCGTGCTGCTCAACTATTTCGGCGATCCCGCCTTTACCCATGCCGCTTCGAAAACCGGGCTGGCCCAGGGCGCCGTCTGGAGCGAGCGCGTGCAGGGCACCAACGGCATGGGCACCTGCCTGGTCGAACGGCGCCCGATCACCGTGCACCGCGACGAACATTACCTGTCCCGGAACATCGGCCTGAGCTGCGCCGCCGCCCCGATCTTCGACCACGAAGGCGAGCTGGTCGGCGTGCTCGATGCCTCCGGCGAATCGCGCCTGGCCCAGCAGCACACGCTGGCCCTGGTCTGCATGTCGGTGCAGATGATCGAGAACCGCGTCTTCCTGCACCAGTTCCGCCACGACTACATCCTGCGCTTCCATAACCGGCCCGAATTCGTCGGCACCCTGCACGAAGGCGCGATCGCCCTCAGCCCGGAAGGCAAGGTCCTGGCGGCCAGCCGCGGCGCCCTGTTCCAGCTCGGCTTCCACAACCCGTCCGAGATCGCCGGGCGCGACATCGGCGAACTCTTCAACGTCACCTTCCCCGGCCTGGTCGACAGCAGCGTGCGCCGGGCTTTCCACCCGGTGCCGATCTTCGAGGTGCGCAACAGCGCGCGCTTCTTCGCCGTGGTCTACCAGCCCGTGGCCACCAACGGCGTGCGGCGCGGCCCACGCAGCCTCCCCGGCCTGCAAGCCGGCCAGGCGGCGCCGTGCGCGCTCGACAGCGTGCAGTTCGGCGACCCGGTGATGGCGGCCCACGTGGCCACCGCCCGCCGTATCGCCGAGCGCAATGTGTCCACCGTGCTGCTCGGCGAAACCGGCACCGGCAAGGAAGTGTTTGCACGCGCCATGCACGAATCCGGCCCGCGCGCCTCGAAACCTTTCGTGGCCATCAATTGCGCGTCGATTCCCGAATCCCTGATTGAAAGCGAACTCTTCGGCTACCGCTCCGGCGCGTTTACCGGCGCCAGCAAGGATGGCCAGCGCGGCAAGCTGCTGCAGGCCAATGGCGGCACCCTCTTCCTCGACGAGATCGGCGACATGCCCTTCACCCTGCAGGCGCGGCTCCTGCGCGTGCTCGAGGAACGCGAGGTGGTGCCGCTCGGCGGCGAGGCGCCGGTCAAGCTCGACATCCGCCTGATCAGCGCCACCCACTGCGACCTGGCCAAGAAAATCGCGGCCGGCGAATTCCGCGAAGACCTGTATTACCGGCTGCAAGGCGTGACGCTGCGCTTGCCGCCGCTGCGCGAACGTGCCGACCGCCGCGCCCTGATCGCCCACCTGGCAGCCCAGGAAAGCGACGACGGCCCGGTGGAACTCGACGAGCCGCTGCTGGCCGCGCTCGACCGGCTGCGCTGGCCCGGCAACGTGCGCCAGCTGCGCCACCTGCTGCGCAGCATGATCGCCCTGCGCGAGTCAGACAACCTCGGCCTGCGCGACTTGCCGCCCGAATACCGGCTCGACCTGATCGATGCCGCACCGGCGCTGCCTGCCGTTGCGCCGCAGGGCCATGCGTGCGGCCGCGCTTCGGGCCATGCCAATGGCGACGCTTCAGGGCACGCTGCCGGCCTGCCCGTGCCGGGCGCTCCGGAGGCGGCGCTGACCGCACTCGAAAGCGCGGAGCGCGAGGTGCTGCTGCAGGCCCTGGAACGCCACGGCTGGAACATGAGCGGCGTCGCGCGTGAACTCAACATCAGCCGCAACACCCTGTACCGCAAGCTGCAGCGCCTGAACATCCAGCATCCCGACAAGGCGCTGTTTCACTGAAGCCGGGCCGGCGCCGCCTGGCTGCCCGCCCGTTCAACCGTTCGTGGAGATTGCATGGCCAAGCCGTCCATCCGCAGCAGCGCGCCAGCCGCGCTGGCAGGTATTCCAGCCCTCCTTGCAGCCCTCGCTGCCGTCCTGCCCGCGCCGCTCCTGGCCGCTCCCTTTGCCTATGTGCCGAACGAGGGCAGCGGCACGATTTCCGTGATCGACACCGCGAACGACCAGGTGGTGGGCGACATGCCGGGCGGGACCAAGCCGCGCGGGCTGGCCGTCGGCGCCGACGGACGCCGGCTGTATGTCAGCGACCAGCCGAACAACAGCCTGCAGGTGCTCGACCTGACAACACGCAAGCTCGGCACGGCGGTGTCCCTGGGCGAGTCGCCCGAAGGCGTGTCGATCTCGCCCGACGGACGCTGGGTGGTAGCGGCAATCGAAGGCAAGAACGAGATCGCAGTCACCGACACCCGCACCGGGAAGCTGGCGTTTGCGATTCCCGTGCACGGCAAGAATCCCGAGCACGCCGTGTTCAGCCCGAACGGACGCCTGCTGTTCGTCAGCGCAGAAGAGGGCGACGCCGTCGACATCGTCGACTTTGCCAGCCGCAAGCAGGTGGCCCAGGTGGCCGTCGGCGCCCGCCCGCGCGGTATCGGCTTCTTGCCCGACAACAGCCGCGCCTACGTCGCCACCGAAAACGCGAACGAAGTCTTCGTCATCGACACCAAGACGTACGCCATCGTGGCGCGCATCAAGGCCGGGCTGCGCGCCAACGGCATTGCCGTGCACCCCGGCGGCGGCCAGGTCTACGTATCGAACGGCGGCGACGCCAACGTGTCGGTGATCGACACCGCCACCAACCAGGTCGTGGCCACGATCCCGGTCGGCCAGCGTCCCTGGAACATGGCCCTCACGCCGGACGGCAAGAAGCTGTATGTGGCGAACGGGCGCAGCAACAATGTGTCGGTGATCGATACCGCCAGCCGCACCAAGCTGCGCGACATCCCGGTCGGAAAACTACCCTGGGGCGTGGTGATCAAGTAAGCGCAAGTAAGCGCAAGTAAGCGCAAGTAAGCGCCTGGCGCGGCACTGAAGCCGGGACCTGCGCCGATGCCGGTGCCAGGGCGAGTACGGGCTTCGATGCGGCCTGGCCGGATCGAGGCTGCTGCTCAGGGCTGGCCGAAGCTGTCGACGTCGACGCAGACGGCGCGGCGCCGCATGGCGGGGAGCGGCGAGGCCGGCAACCCGGCCGGTCCTTTCAGCAAATCGATCACCAGACCGGCCGGATTGCAGCCGAGCGCGGCGTGCAGGCCGGCATAGGCGGCCGTCAGGCGCGGATTCACGTCCAGCACCAGGGTGCCGGCGGCGCTGCGGATGAAATCCACGCCCACGTAGCCCCACAGCGTGGGCAGGGCCGCGGCCACCTGCTCCGCCAGGCTGGCCAGCGCGCCGTCCGCATCGGCCAGGCCGTTCACGGTACTGCCCAGGAAATGGAAGCGGTTGTCGCGTACGGCAACGCGCTCGCGGTTGCAGGACAAAACCCAGGCCTTGCCGTCGCAGCAAAGCAGCGACAGGCTGCCCAGCTCGCCGGCAACGAAAGGCTGCAGCACATAGTCTTGCCCGGCATTGGCGCGGATATGGGCCAGCGCCGCCGCGCGGTCGCTGAACAGACGGGTGTCGAGGCAGCCGGCGCCGATGTCCGGCTTGACGACCCAGGCGCCCTGCCCTTCCGGCAGGCTGGCGTGCGGCGTGTAGGTGGGCACGGCCGGCACGCCTGCGTCCATCAGCGCGCGCGCCATCTCGCGCTTGCTGGAGGCCACGCGCACGGCCCCGGGCGCACTGCCCAGCAGCACCCGCTTGCCGCGCAGGATGTCGCGCGACAACGCTTCCAGCAAGCCTTCGGTTTCCAGCGCCAGCGGCCACACGGCATCGGCCGCCTGCACGCAGTCGGCGAAGCGCTCGGCAAAGGCCTGCTCGCCCGGCGCCGTGTCATGCGGCCAATCCGCATCGCCGGCCGCCGGCATGGTGTGCAGTTCGACGCCGGGCACGGCGCCCAGGTCGGCCAGCAAGGCCTGGAGCAGCATGCCGCCCTGCTGCGCCAGCGCACACGGAACCACCGGGGCGCCGGGCCCACCGGCGATGGCGTAATCGAATGCAAGCACTTTCAGGCGCGCCATGGTGTTCTCCGGTGATGACCTGTCCAGCCTGCGGATGTGCCAGGCTTAGCGCTTCGGATCGGCAACCTTGACCAGGGTAAGTGTTTCGTCAATCGAGGGGACAACCCCGGCGCCCGGCCCTGGCTTACCGAGCCCCGGCCGGCCACGCTCCTGCGCACCCGGCTGTGCTGCAGCGGCCGACTTCGTGGCTGACCTTGCCGCGCCGGCAGCCACTGCATCGGCTGCAGCCCCATTCGTCGCCGCCCCATTTATCGTCACCCCATTTGTCGCCGCCTCATTTGTCGCCGCCCCATTGGACCCACCCCCATTGGCCGCGGCTGTCCCGGAGCCGGCTGCTCCAGCTTGCGCACCACCTGTACGCGCAGCGGCGTCACCTGGACGCTTGGCCACGCGCGCATCGGCAACGGCGCCCGACGCCGTGCCTGCAGCCGTGCCAGCAGTTGCTTTCGTAGTCATATCGGCCGCCGCATTGATGGTCCGGCTGCTATTCGGGCCCAGCGAAGTCGATAGCTGGTAGATGCCGCCCGGTACCGCATCGCTCAGGATGAAGGTATAGGTCTTGCGCACATAGGCCTCGAAGCGCGCATGCAGCGGGTCATCGAGGTAGGGCTGGATACGCACGACCTGCGCTTCGTGGGATTTGCCCTGGAACTGGATGGTCTGCTTGCCCGGTGGCGCCGCATTGGCCAGCGCCATGCGGATGCGCTTGCGGAAATAGGTGGTCGAGCCGCCGGTCAGGCGCTTCATCTCTGCGATGTCGTGTTCGAGGAAGCCGAGCAGGACCGGGTTGCCATGCGCATCGTCGAGGTCCGGCAGCTCGCGCTTGCGCACCCCGGACAGGAAGCGCAGGCTTGCATGCATCTGCCCGTTTTCCTTGGCCAGGTCGAGTTCGACCGTGTCGGTGTAGCCCGGCTCGACGTTGCTGACCTTGCGGAAGTCGTAGAGCAACACCGCCGGCACCGGGGTGCGCGCCAGGTGGTCGGTTTCGAACAGCAGGACCTCGGCCTGCGACACCGGCTGGGCATGGGCGGCGCCGGCGCCCAGCGCCATGAGCGTGGCAAGCGCAATGCGCAGGAAAAGCGTCGTGCTCAGGGCAAGCGCCGTGCTCAGGGCAGGCGCCGTGCGGCAGGCCCAGGCGAGCGCGGCATGCCGCGGCCCTGCGCTGCTGCCGCGCCGTTGCTGGAGACGGATCATGGCGTCCTCAAGGTGGGGAAGACTTGGGCGGCGGCAGCGCCGACAGCGGCACGCCGTATTGTTCGAGGATCGCCTGGATCTTGCCTTGGTTGCTGTCGATCAGCCGGTCGATCAGCTGGCGGAAATCCTTGTCGGCATGGCGCACGCCCATGGCGATCTCGAAGTCGAATTTCATGCCCGGACGCGACTGCAGCGGGATGGCGATAATCTCGGCGCTGCGCGCCTTCTTGGCGAAATAGCCGGCGATCGGCCCCCAGGCGAAGGCGACGTCGATCTTGCCGCTGGCGAGGTCCTTCTCGACGATCTCGCCCGGATACTGCTCGGCATCGCCGGTCTGGCTCTGGTACCAGCTCACCTGCTCCATCAGGCCGTTCTGCAGCAGCCATTCGGTGACCGGAGAACCGGCAAACGCGCCGAAGCGCAGCTTCTTGCGTTGCCCGGCATCGAGCGCCAGCAGGTCTTCGAGCGTGCGCACCTTGTCCAGGCCATGTCCTTTCACATAGGCCATGGCGTAGCTGGAGCGGTAGTAGGAATGGGTGTTGGCAGCCAGCTCGAAGCCCTTTGCGACGCCGGTAACGAGGTCGCACTTGAAGTGCTCGGAATGCTCTTCCTTGGCGCGCAGAGTATTCCGAATAAAGCCCATGCGCTGCGGATACCAGGTGTGCTCCAGCTTCCAGCCCAGCTGCTGCGCGAACAGGGCCGCGATCTTGTTCTCGAAACCTTCCCCGGCCCGGTTCGACAGCGGCAGGTTGTTCGGGTCCTGGCAGACGCGCAGCACCTTGTCCGCACCAGGCGCCTCGGCGCCGGCGGACTGCCCGGCGGACTGCCCTGCCGACTGCGCGCCGGACTGGGCCGCGGCCGGCGCGGCCAGGCCGGCCAGCAGGCCGCCCAGCGCGGCAAGCCGCACAGCGAGGACAGGCCAGCGCCTCATTTGCCGATCTCCTGCAGCCGCCCCGGCTCGATGGCGCCATCGGAACGCCCTTTCAGATAGGCGTACAGGCTGTCGATGTTTTCGGTCACCATCTTGCTGCCGTCGAAATTGGGCATGCCCTTTTCGATGCGGCCCTTGAGCACGACGACCTTGAACTGGTCCTTGCTCAAGACCTTCAGGCTGTCGACCAGCGAAGGCCCGACCATGCCTTCCTGGGCGGCGCCGTGGCAGCGTTCGCAGGCCATGGCGCGCCAGGTCTTCCAGCCGCTCAGGGTCTGGGCATCGACCTTGTTGCCTTCGGCGACTTTATAGGGCGGGGTATCGCCGGCCAGCGCGCTCCCGGAGACCCCTGCGGCGAACAAGCCGGCGGACCAGCACAGGGCGGTGCATAGGGCAGTGCATAGGGCGGTATGCGGCGCCCGCTTCATGAATGTCGTCATTTCGTTTCCTGGCAATGCATGGGCATGGCGGACGGCATCCTGCGCCAGCCGCCATGACCGGTATTCATCGAATGCGCGGCGGCGATCGCGCCGCCGCGCAGTACACGAGCCCAAGACATGGACCCGAGACACGGGCCCAAGACCCGGGCTCAGGCTCAGCGGTCCGGCAGTGCGAACACCGTCAGCACGCCGCCCAGTTCGGTGTACTTGGCCAGGTCCTTGTAGCCGCCCACCGCGCCCAGGCCCTCGGTGCCCTTGGTCAGCCCGGCCGCCAGGCCGATCCCGGCCCAGCCACCGATGCCGGACAAGACCCCGATGTACTGCTTGCCCTTGTATTCCCAGGTGTGGACGTTGCCGATGATGCCCGAGGGGGTCTTGAACTTCCACAGCTCCTTGCCGTTGTGGTCGACCGCCTTGATGTGGCCTTCCAGGGTGCCGTAGAAGACCACGTCGCCGGCGGTCGACAGCGCCCCGCTCCAGACCGAGAATTTCTCCGGCTTGGACCAGACGATCTTGCCGGTGCTGGCGTCAAAGGCGATGAAGTTGCCCAGGCCGCCGTGGCTGCCCGGCGCCGCATACATCGACAGCGTCGAGCCGACATAGGGCTGGCCGGCCGTGTACTCGATCTGGAAGGGCTCGTAGTCCATGCACACGTGGTTCGTCGGCACGTAGAACAAGCCGGTCTTGCGCGAGTAGGTGGCCGGCTGCTGGTCCTTGGTGCCGAGCGCCGACGGGCAGATGCCCTTCGAGTTGAAGTCGGGGCCGTTCTTGTCGGTGCTGTACTTGGCCACCACCTGCGGACGGCCGCTCTTCATGTCGACGTGGGTTGCCCAGTTGACCTTCGGATCGAATTTCTCGGCCACCAGCAGTTCGCCGCTCACGCGGTCGAGCGTGTAGGCAAAGCCGTTGCGGTCGAAGTGCACCAGGGCCTTGCGCGCCTGGCCCTTGACCTTCATGTCGACCAGGATCATTTCGTTGACGCCGTCGTAGTCCCACTCGTCGTGCGGCGTCATCTGGTAGACCCATTTCGCCTGCCCGGTATCGAGGTCGCGCGCGAAGATGGTCATCGACCATTTGTTGTCGCCGGGGCGCTGGCGCGGGTTCCAGGTGCTCGGGTTGCCGGTGCCGTAGTAGACCAGGTTCAGGGCCGGGTCGTAGCTGTACCAGCCCCAGGTGGTGCCGCCGCCCAGCTTCCACTGGTCGCCCTGCCAGCTTTTCAGCGAAGAGTCCGGGCCGATCGGCGCCATCTTGCCGTTGGTCCAGGTCATGGTCTTGGCGGGGTCGACCAGCAGCTCGTTGTCGGGCCCGGTGCTGTAGGCTTTCCACATGACCTTGCCGGTGTTGATGTCGTGCGCCGTGATGCGCCCGCGCACGCCGAATTCGCCGCCGCTGATGCCGGTGATGATCTTGTCCTTGAACACGTGCGGGGTATTCGTCGTGGTTTCGCCGATCTTCGGATCGCCGACCTTTACTTTCCACAGCTCGGCGCCGGTCTTGGCGTCCAGCGCCACCAGGGTGGTGTCGGCCTGCTGCAGGAAGATCTTACCGTTGGCATAGGCCACGCCGCGGTTGACGGTATCGCAGCACATCACCGGGATCACGGTCGGGTCCTGCTTGGGCTCGTACTTCCAGCGGATGGCCTGGTCTTCCAGCGCGATCGCGAACACCTTGTTCGGGAAGGGGCTGTGGATGTACATGGTGTCGCCGATCACCAGCGGCCCGCCTTCGTGTCCGCGCAGGACGCCGGTAGAGAAGGTCCAGGCCACCTGCAGGTCCTTGGCGTTCTTGCTGTTAATTTGCTTGAGTTCGCTGTACCGGTGGTTCGCAAAATTACCAGACTGCATAGCCCAGTTCTTCGGGTCCTTGGTCAATTGCTCCACATCGGAATTGGCAGCCAGCGCCGGACCGGCAAGCAGCGCCAGGCACGGCAACCAGCGGATGAGTCTTGTTGGGAATGACATGGTAAGTCTCCTATGGTTTTTATCGGCGGCCGCGTCCTCTGGCCTGGCAAACCTCGACCTGGTGGGATGTCCCACCTTCTCCACAGCACAGAACGTGCCAACTGCAGACCAGATGCTGCGCCTCCCGATCCGCCTGCTGCCACGACGACGCTTGTTCAGATTCGTGACAGTCGCTGCCGATGCTGTGCCATCCTGCTGTGCCATCCATGGCGCAGCACCACACTCATGTATCAATCCACCTGTATCAATCACCTGTATCAATGCGCTTGCATCAACGCGCCTGCACGTAGCAGGCCTTGTCGGCGCTGGCCTGGAGCGCCTTGTACTTGCTGGCCATCTCTTTCACCGGAACGGGGTCGCGGAACATCGCGCCGCGCTCGCCGGCCATGGTCTGGTTGCGCAAGGCCGTCGACATCGTCACGTAATCGTCGTAGGACATCTGCCTGGCGATGTGGTCGATGACGCAGGAGCACTTGTAGAGGTACTCGTACTTGCCGTCGTGCTTTTGCATGCACTCGAGCACGTACTCCACGCGGCCGCTGGTGGGATAGTCGTTGGCTTGCGCTGCCGGAGGCGCGGCCAGGGATGGCGCCAGGGGTGCGGCCAACAGCGCAGGCAACAGCAGCAGGAACAATCGTTTCATTCGTGTGTCTCCGGTATGCGGCAGGTCGGCACGCCCGCGCAGGTGCGCCGGCGTGCGTTCCGGCTTCTTGTTTGTCCTCGCCTAGGCGTCCTGCAGCACGCCGCGTTGCTTGGCGACGTGGGTCGAGATCGCATCCATCAGCGCCGGCGACAGGGCGTCGTAGGGCGGCAGGCCGATCTCGTTCAGGCGCGCACGCACGGCGCCCATCTTTTCCGGCCGCGCGCCGGACTCAATGATCGAGGACACGAAGGCGGCGAATTCCGGCGGCGACCAGCCCTTTTCCTTCGACAGCTCGGTGTGCACGAAGTCAAGACCGTAGAAGGCGTGGCCGTTGTTCTCGATGCGTCCGTACATGTGCACGCCGCAGTCGCGGCAGGCATGGCGCTGGATGGTGGCGCTCTCGTCGACCACCTGCAGCTTGTCTTCGTTGGCCGTCACCCTTACCTTGTCGCGCCCGACCACGGCCACCTGCGAGAACAGCGAAGCGTTCGGCTTCCAGCACTTGGTGCAGCCGCAGACGTGGTTGTGCGCGACCTGGCTGCTGATCTCGACGGTGACGGGATTCGTGCTGCACAGGCAGCTCAGGGTACCGCCGGCAAAGCCGGGCAAGGCTGGCGGAATGCCGTTGTCGACGGCGGGATGGATCTTGACTGCGCTATTCGGGTCTGCGTCGTTCATGATGGCGTCTCCATGGTTGATTGCTTCAGCGAGTTCAATACAGCACCACCGAGCGGATCGATTGCCCGCTCTTCATCAGCTCGAAGCCTTCGTTGATGCGTTCGAGCGGCAGCGTGTGGGTGATCAGGTCGTCGATGTTGATCTTGCCGTCCATGTACCAGTCGACAATCTTCGGCACGTCGGTGCGTCCGCGTGCGCCGCCAAAGGCCGAGCCTTTCCATTCGCGTCCGGTCACCAGCTGGAACGGGCGTGTGGAAATTTCCTGCCCGGCCGCGGCAACGCCGATGATGAAGGACTGGCCCCAGCCCTTATGGGTGCACTCCAGCGCCTGGCGCATAACGGTGGTGTTGCCGATGCATTCGAAGCTGAAGTCGGCGCCGCCGTCGGTGAGTTGCACGATGTGGTCGACGATGTTCGGCACTTCGCTCGGATTGACGAAGTGGGTCATGCCGAACTTGTGCGCGATCTCGGCCCGGCCGGGATTCAGGTCGATGCCGATGATCTTGTCGGCGCCGACCATGCGCGCGCCCTGGATCACGTTCAGGCCGATGCCGCCCAGGCCGAACACGACCACATTGGCGCCGGCCTGCACCTTGGCCGAGAACA
>Ga0265780_10005335_pt1 | contig 16329 bp, 20 predicted proteins | sample P1T30metagenome_FD_192432 | JGI IMG/M metagenome (GOLD analysis project Ga0265780, IMG submission 192432) | Plant litter microbial communities from East Loma Ridge, Irvine, California - P1 T30 | ecosystem: Environmental > Terrestrial > Plant litter > Unclassified | place: USA: California... | reverse complement strand
TACCCATCCCTTCCCCACCACCACCACCACCACCACCACCACCACCCCAACCATCCCCCTCACCATGCCCCCCCTAACCCTCCCCTCCCTCACCTCCCGCCGCTGGCCCCGCCCAACCCACCACGCCATCCCCCTCCTCCTCACCGCCCTCCTCCTCAGTACCACCCTTACCGCCACGCTCCTAACCCTCGGCATAAAGCTCCTCACTCTACCACACACAATGCAATGCTACGACACCAACATGCGCGTCTCCGCGCACCCGCTGCCGCTCGATGTAATTGATGCGAGGGTTTGGGGGTGGGATGGAGGGGATGAGGCGAAAGTGGGTGTAGGTGTGGGTATGGGGAGGGGGTACGTTTACATGCGTAGAAGTCTACTAAGGTGGACATGTTTGCTGATTATGTATGTACTAGGTGGATCCTAACCTCAACAATCCTACTTCCCCTCCTAACCCTCCTCACCCTCCTCACCCACACAATCCTACACCTCCGCCCACGCGGCATAACAAACCGCACAGCACTATTCCTCGCTCCGATAGGCATGCTCAATCTCATCGTCAGCGGCGCGCAGCACTTTGGCCTCGAGAGCAGGACTCGTGGGGGGCGAACGGTGTGTTGGGTATCTGAGGATGTGTACGAGGATGTTAAGGGAAAGAAGGAGGTGAGGAGGGGGTTGGGTGTGGGGGCTGGGGTGGTGGGAGGGTTGGGGGCGGTTTGGTACGTGACTTCCTATTTTTCCTCGTTCTTATGCGGAGTGCTGATGCGTTGGTGGTAGTATGTTCGCGTACATTGTCCTTACTGTCCTCGCTATACGCCGGAATGCGCGCGACTCCGCGGTGTCGGCGACGCGCTTGCAGGATCTGGCGGTGGGTACGCCACGCATGGATTCCGGGTCTAAGACTGCCATGCCGCAGATTGTGGTTACTTCGCCGCCGACTTCGGGGGACGCAGAGCCAGCTAGTCTTCAAAGAGAGTATGCGAGGCGTAATAGTGATGATGGGGCGCTTGAGACTGCGGATAGACAGGATGGGTCGACACCGGTGGTGTAGATACAAAGATAGGAGGTGGTGTTATGTAGGAAGGGAAGATGAGAGGGAAAACAATGGTGATGGAACATACGGATAGGTGGATGGAATGATTGGGATGATATAATGTATAATGGTAATTCAGGGTCTTGTAGAATTGGGTACATAGCAAAAGAAAATTTGAATAGCTACATGAACTAGCACACACAACTATTTGACATTGGGGTACTTGCTTACACAGAAAAGACAGAGACATCATTATCCAACAAATCACCCCCCCTGCCCTCACACCCACCCATCCATCTACATCCGACTGCGATACGGCCTCGGCACCGCCGGCTGGAAATACCTATCGGGAATGCGATTCCCATACTGATCGAACCGGTAATCCTCCTTCTGCTCAATCCACATCTACGCATCGTATCAGAACTTGCTCCGCACAAACCCGTGCCTCGCACGCTCACTCACCTCGCGGTCCTGGAATTCCTTGGGCAGCGGCACGGAGGGATGTGGCTTTAGTACGTTCTCGTCGCCGAAACCAGCGTCGCCGGTGAACCTGCGTGCATAGTGCGCGGCGCCGACGGGTTGAGGGGCACCGTACTCGGCGTAGTCGTTGTACGGCGGGTACGTCCCGTTGGCACGGGCCTGGCGGGAAGAGGATTGCATCCAGGAGTCGCGCTCGGGGAGGCGGTCTTCGTAGGCCTCTGGGCGACGGCCGAGGGGCTCGGGGAAGCGGCGCTCTTCGGGGTACTGCGAGTGGTACTGGTCCTGTTCATAGCGAGGGTCGTACTGGGCTTCATAGCGAGGGTCCTGTTGCTCGTAGCGGGGGTCGCGCTGGCGCTCGATGTGGATGTCGCGCTCGACGTGCGTATGGGGACCGCGAGAGTCGACGTGGATGTCGCCCTCTACGTGTGCGCCGCGTGCGTGGCCGTCGAAGTGGATGTCGCGGTGCTCCTCATAGCGCGGAGGACCCTGGCGATCGATGTAGACTTCAGGCTCCTCGACACGACGTGGGGCGGCATCACGCTCGATGTACACCTCACGATCGATGCGCTCGGTGGTGTGCTGAGGTGCCTCACGCTTGATATCAATGTCGACGTGGGCCTCTTTGCGTGACGACTGGGGCCGCTTGGTCTCCTCGACGGGCTCCAAGCCGGTCAGGTAGCCGAGCACCTCGTTGAGGCTGGAGTGCGCGACAACGAGCTCCTTCTCTCTGTTCGCGAGCTTCTCTTGCTCGCTCAGCAGCCAGTAGAGGCGGTGACGGATGCCGATGCGGCGGCCCTCCGCGACATCGCCGGCCACGCGCTCGGTGTGGGGCGTGATGTTCTCGAGAGCGCCGCGCACGTCTCGCATGCAGCCGTAGACCCAGCGCGACTTCTCCGGGTTGGACTCAAGGGCGTCGTGCACCTCGCGGACCGACAGCAGGCGACGCACTTCGTCGAGGTCAGAGCGCACGCGGCCGATGATGCGCACGTAGACGGCGTTGGCCGGGCCCACGTCGCGCACCTTCTTCGCCTTGAACATGAACTCGCCGAGCTTGTACGCTCCGCCGATGGCCGTGGCGGCGGCGCCTATCGTGATGAGCTCTCCTTTTGCCATGGCGGGTGCTGTGCTGGGAACGCTCCAGGGGGTCGTCGAGGGTCGTCAATTCGTGTGAAGGTGGTGTTGATTCAATGGAGCGTGTGAGGGCCTGCGAAGCTACCGAGGCTTCGTGCGAGCATCCCGCACTGTGTAGGCGGCTGCAGGGGGTGGTCGGGCGGCGGTGTTGTGGTGTCGTCTCTTGTTGTTCCAGCTGTCCAGGGCTTGTTTGCATTGGAGATGGCTGGGTTAGCGCGCCGGACTGGCCGTCTATTGGCTGAAGCTCGTCTCCACCTCGACGAGCCCGAGGTCCCTGAATACGTCCCTGAACACTTCCCTGAACATGGCATGTGTATGGCGTAATGAAGCGTTTGAAATCTGCTTCGCTCTATTGAAGCTGCCGCATTTGCAGTGCAAGAGTTCGATGCGAGCTGTGTATCTTCGACATCCTCTCCAGCCATGACCTGACTCTGGGTGCTTGGGTGCCCCCTGTCACATGCCAACGCACTACTGGACCGTCTCAGCTCTGACATTCTCTACTTCCCATACTTCTTCACAAAGGCCCTGACTTTCGGATCGCTCATGCTCAGCTCGTTCCCTTCAGCCTCCATCAATTCACGCTCTTTACCCTCCAAGTCCTTATCCATTGCCTTGAGCTGCGTCTCCAGCCGCCGATCCGTCAGATTCACTTGCTGAAACGGTGTGTGTTTGTACAGTGCGTCGTGAATGACTTGCAAATCCGTGTCCGCTGTTCGAGACCGCTCAGCAAGTTGATCATGCGATGAGACTGATGTCGATTGGAAGTGGGCTTGTAACTTCTTCTCACGCTCAAGTTGAGTATGAATTATAGAGTCCTGGAGTGCTTCGATGCTGTCTTGATTGAACGGTACGCCTGCGTATCGAAGTGCATCCTGTAGAGCTGCTGGAAGATCAAGGGTCTTGGTGGGCTTGAGCTTGACCATGGGCGTGAAAGCTAGCAACGGGCCAGAGGTAGTTCTGCGGCGTGGCGGTGTAGGTCGTGCAGCGTGAGCATCTGGGAGACGCTTCGATGCAGCGTCGCTGATGTGTGCGAGTGCTTGCTGGAGTTCATTGACGTCTTTGGTGCTGGATGTGATGGTGTCGAGGCGCTTGCCCATGTAATCCAGTGTCGTCAATACCTACAATCATTAGCAAGCTTCAATATGTCAACGGGAAACCGCACATAATTCAGCCAAGCACCTCGCGCCTGCGTGACCTCCCGCTCCTTCCGCTCTTTCATCTCGTTCATTGGCTTCCGCAGTTCATGCTCGACCACCATCTCAGCAACTGAAGCAATTTCCGAGTGCAGCTCTTCCAACTCGGCTTGCAGTGCGGCTTTGCGTTCTTTGAGCTCCCCGATTGGCGCATCTGAGTGGCCATTCGACAATTGATCAGAGACAGTTTCAAGGTAGACTGCATCCACTCGAGCCTTGATCTCGTCTGTGCGAAATGCAATAATGGCCTTGCACCACTGCTCGATCGACCTTTCATCTTCACTAACCTCAGGCTCGGTGACTAGCTTTGAGACGATACCAGGAAGCCTGCTCAAGATCTGGTCGTCCGAGACGAGCCGTTCGCTCAAGTAGCTTTTGATGGTAGACTTTTCAGTGTCGACCTCCCTTTGTGATTCATTTAACTGCTCGGTGATGGCTGCAGCAACGTCGTCGACCTGCAATCATCAGCAACTGTCCTTACATTGACAATGATAGACGTACAGCAACATCAAGTCTAGCTTTCTCCTGCCCCTCCTTTCGCCTCCTCTCATTGCGCGAGTGCTCAACATCCAGATTTGGCTTGTCGAGCGCCTTGAGCTTTATCAAAACGTCCTTTTGAGCTTCCAGAACTCTGCATTGCGCTTCAATGGTAGCAGTGGAACTTTGCAGTGACTCTATTGCTGCTGAAATCTCGTGGTCGAGGATCGGCCGGACTGGTTCTCCTTCATTCTCGTATTGGTGCAACACGCCTTTCTTTCGCAGAGTCTGGTACCTGTTGCTGATCAGCACTATACTACTTGTAACTTGGACACATACATACAGCTCAAACTCTTCTTTCGACAGCAAAGTATCCTCGTGCAAGTACTCCTCAACCCAAGCTGCAGCTTCCTGCCTCGTCTGCTCGTCTTCGAAGCCCAAGAGGATCTTGTCTAAGTCAACGTCAAGTCCTCGCTCTTCTAGTACATTCAGCAAATGGTGAGCCGCCTGTTCTTCCGCCATGATGTTGATTGGGAATTCGAGGTGGTGTTTTGTAGAAGAGCGAAAGCGGTTAGAAGAGGCGCTACGGGAAGCTGCAGATGCCAGTCACGCAGTCGCGTCTGCAGAGCGCGACCGTGAACCACTTTATCTCGCAGAAAGAATTGACTTCACCCACCACTCTCCGAAATCTGAACTGCACACAAGATGGCCACGAATCTGCAGCCCGTCATATCCTCCACCGACCCATCCTCCAAAACCAATGACTCTCCCACCACAAACGGCACCTCAAAGCCAGAACCCACACCCACACCTCCAAACCCCGCCCACGAAGAACACCAATACCTCAACCTCATATGCGCCATCCTCCAAAACGGCGAGCATCGACCCGACCGCACCGGCACCGGAACCTACGCCCTCCCCTTTCCCCCACAAATGAAGTTCTCCCTCTCACGCCCCTCCCCCAACCCCACACAACCACCGACCCTCATCCTCCCACTCCTCACCACAAAACGCGTATTCCTACGCGCCGTAATCGGCGAGCTACTCTGGTTCATCGCAGGCAGCACACACTCCGCCGCTCTTTCCGAAGCCGGCATAAAGATCTGGGACGGCAATGGCAGCCGCGAGTACCTCGACAGCGTGGGCCTAGGACACTACGAAGAAGGCGAATTAGGGCCCGTGTATGGCTTCCAGTGGCGACATTTCGGCGCCGAGTATAAAGGGCACAAGCACGATTATACAGGCGAGGGCGTGGACCAGCTCGCCGAGGTGATAGACAAGATCAAGAACAAGCCGTATGACCGGCGGATTATACTGAGCGCATGGAACCCCGCCGACTTGAAGAAAATGGCGCTCCCGCCGTGCCATATGTTTGCGCAGTTTTACGTCTCGTTTCCGGCGCGAGAAGAGGGCGCGACCGAGAAGCCAAGAGGCGTATTGCATTCGTTGCTGTACCAGCGCTCGTGCGATATGGGTCTGGGCGTGCCGTTTAATATCGCGTCTTATGCGCTGCTTACGCATATGCTTGCTCATGTGTGCGATTTGACGCCTGGGACGTTTACGCATACGATGGGTGATGCGCATGTTTATGCGGATCATGTGGAGGCGCTGAAGACGCAGGTTGAGCGGGAGCCGCGGGAGTTTCCGACGCTGCTGATAAAGAGAGATGGCGGGGGGAGTATTGATGGGTGGAAGGCGGAGGAGTTTGAGGTGGTGGGGTATAAGCCGCATGGGGCGTTGGCTATGAAGATGAGTGTGTGAAGGGATGGGGATGTTCACGAGTGGACGTTGGCATCTGATAGTAGTCACATATAGTAATGCAAAGCAATCGCTATCGAATGCCGGCTCCTCTCGTTTTCTCGCACAGCTTACTCCTCGAACGCCCAGAAGCGATGCACATCCGCCGACACCTCAAAGCCATTCCGTCTCGCCAACATCCTCCACTCGCCCACCAGCTGGGACCATCGTCTCGCCGACACCGACGCCTGATTCTCCTTCCTGCTTTTCGTGAGGCAAGCAGCGGGAATGTGGGAGGAACTTGTTGAATGGATGAATGGTGGGGCTCAGGCGTCAACACGGCGCGATCGAGGTGATGAGTAGACATTGATGGCACGGTGATGAGTGAGAGAAGGGGCAGTTGAAAAGGGACATATATGCTTTTGGAAGCACATTAATCATTCCATGTTTCGATTGTAAGTGAGAAGCTTTGTGGCTTGCTGAGCGCTTGCCGATCTGCAGCATCTAACGAAGCTTTTTGAGAGATATGCAGAGGGAAAGCCCACGTCGAAGCACGAGGTTCGATATGCCGATTGTGGAGGTAAAGCTGGAAGTTTGGCATCCACAAATCGCGGATAGCGTTGCTTGGTGGTATCTTCACTGACGATGTCAAGTCACTCGTGTTGGACTACGAAAATGAATCTGCAGAGTGCTGGTAAAAGCGTCCTATTGCAGCCCAGGCAGCCTAGCTCCTTCCAGTTGGGTAAGGAACGATCGGAGTTGCGCATTTCTGGCTGTCCGTCTCTTACCTTTACCTCTACTTTCACCTTGTCTGTTGTTCGAACGCCTCGACCGTAGTACCTAATGTTTCATCTGCGCTAGTCGCACCGTTTTTCTTTTCTCTGTTACACGGCTCGTTCTGTACTCCTCAATCTTGCCGCTCAATAATCAAGTAGGTCGTGTGCCCTCGCCTTTCCAAAGAGTCGCTTACGAGGCAGCTCTGGCGTTTACAGAGTCGACTTTCACAACTTCTTCACTCTGCGAGAAGCTTGGGTCACGTCTCAATCGCACGTCACAACAGCGATTGATACACGACGAAGCCATTGCGACGCCTAGGTCTCAACTTTCCACTCCTCCAGCCTACCCACTCAGCTCTTGTAAGCCCTCGCCACAACCTCACTGTCGGACAGGAGGGATTCCAGATCTTCCTAGCGCTAACCTCACCAGAATATCAAGATGTTGAACAAAACAAACACCAACGGCAGCGCAATCACACCCCACCACAACTCCCCTACGGCTCTTCTTACTCCCCCTCTTGACGAACCCGATAGCTTCGTCCGGTCTTCGTCGGATCCCCCCGCTATCATCGGTGCAGCATTGCTAGGAGATCTCGAGTACGATCACATCGAGGACGAATGGGTTATCAATCTTGGCGGGTGGCTAGGAATCGCTAAAGCCGCCTTCGACAGAGATGACCAAGGCTCCCGTCGTAGCGTTATTCTTGCTCGCCGACTGGACGCAAGACGTACAATCTCCAGCATCTGCCTGTCCCGTGGAATTACTTTGGTTGATGATTTGAGCGGTATCTTTGGTCGCGATTCGAGTGCCGCTGTCCAATTCATTCACCGTGCAGTGCTTCGCGCGCATGGTGCATCTGCGCTCGCTGTTGTATGCATCGCTCAGTGTGTAGTGTGCTTGGCACAGAATCGACATCTTCACGAGAACACACTGGACAACCGGATGAAGCTTTGCATGGACGTCATAAATCATTACTGTCCACAACTGAGGCTGTCGACGGATGGCATATTACGCACTATTCGTGAGCAGCTGGATCCACCCAGGCTCTTAGATACTCTCGGAGTAAACAGAATTCTGGTGCAGCTGTCACGGCCACTCAAGGTACTTCTTATGGCTTCCGAGCCGCGCGACCACACCCCGATCGATCACGTTCAAGAGTATCTCGAGATCGGGGCCACTATCAGCGAAGCCCGTTTCGCAGAATCGCTGCAGTTAAGTGCCGTGCCCGGTTGTCGAACACGGGACATCTCGGCCGCACTCGATAAACATTAGCCAAATATACTGCACTTTAGCGGTCACGGAAACGACGAGACATTGTGCTTCGAGAACGTCCACGGACGCGGAACAAGCATTGAAAAGAAGGCATTTGCAAAATTGCTGGGTACGCAGAAGAACCTGAAGTTGGTCGTCCTCAGTTCATGCTTCTCTCTTGGACAAGCACAGGCAATCGCCGATGCCGTGGGCCTAGTCATTGGAACGAGAGGGTCGCTGAGAACGGACGTGGCTATTGATTTTGCGAGGGAATTCTATCGGGCATTGGAGTACGAACGGACGTTTGAGGACGCATTCGAAAGAGCAAAGGTAGCCCTGGGACTCACGTCGACGACAAAGGTGAGACTTTTGAAGAGGCAGACTAAGGAACGTCTAGAGAGGAGGATGAAAAGACGTTGAGTGGAATTTGGCAACGGTTGGAACATGGCGACATTCGGAATGCGGTGTGGTTTTGGACATGACAACATTCGACAGCGGCACCTGGCCGATGGCAATATTCTACTGATGGAAGCATTTCGCATTTCGCACGGCATTGCAAACGGTCGTGACTCTAGACCAGGGCATGACGGCATATTCTTTTGCAAGATTCAGCGAGTACATACAATTGGTCGTTTTGACCACGCTCACATACTTTCTGTGGGATTCAAGATCGCAGCAAGCAGTTTGCAAGCGCATACAATTGAATAGCAAACCGCGCACACAATGGAACAACAAGCTACACATCTCAGTTACTTAATGAATAAAAGTCCGAGCGAGACCAACATCATCTTCCATGCAGAACGTTCCAAGCTCACGCATAGCAGACATCTTTCCGCTCGAGCAGCTCCCCCCAGAACTGCTCAAGCATGTTCTTAGTTACGCCATACCCAAAGGCCTGAGCTTCAGGTCTCTCATATATCCTCACACTGTAAACCATCAAGCAGAATGGATGGTACAGCGAGTTGACAGCGACGAAGCCTTCAGGCGCGTTGTTTGTCGCGTTTTCGCTCAATCACCGAATTATGAACCGGAAGGCCTACTCCTTGCGCATAAGTTGTACAGGCTGGATACCTTACCGGAAATGCCCGACAGCAACTTGTCTCCCTTTGTCGCGCTGTGTCGCGTTAGCAAGAATATTGGCAACGAAGCTAGAGGTTTGTTCTACCAAGCTTTACGCGCGTGTCGTACACGTAGTACATGGATTCCATGCTGACCACTGACTCAGTCGTCCATTTCGAAGACAACGAGTTCACATTCAGCATCTCCGGCCAGCCCCTCGTTTCAGATTACCTGTCCTCAGACCAAATCTTCGGGCCCCTACGCGAGCCGCACCGCATACACCTAGTGCGCGACCTTCGTCGTATCCGCTTGGTGCTCGACATCGACGCTTGGGGTTATGCTGCTGGAACGAGGCACCGCGCTCGGGTGCAGCACTTTGTCAACGTTCTCAATGAGCATGCAAATGACAAGGATAAGCAGAGCTGCCTACGGCGGCTGACTGTGGTCATTGCACGCGATGGCGAGGATTACGCATACGACGAGGCAACAGAGAACTGGCACCAAGCTCAGAAGTTCAGGCCTGTGAAGAAGCAAATGTTTGCGCTCGAACCGTTGGTTTTCCTCCTTGAGGTCAAGGAGTTCAAAGTTGTTAGTGTACCTGAGTGGTTCGCAAAGTGTTTGGCGATGTGCGTTCAATGCAAAGTCGGTAAGGTGACCGGGTACCGGTGGCCACGAAAAGGTGTCAAGGGTACAACAAAGAAATGGCACCAGCCAGCGTTGGATTGGATTGAGTTTGCGCGAAGGAACGGGATAGATCTTCCTGAGGGCGTTGACAAGTTGTGGGAGAGAAAGAAGTGATGACGGGAGATGTTAGGGGTCAAAGGTATTTGGCTAGAGGATACAAGGTCATTTCGGAACTATGAGACTGGACATGAGGATTGCTTTTTCATCGCATGTACGCAAGTTCTTGTTCCCATCGTGTTATGTCTCAGAACATACTGAATGCCAAAGACGGCGAGTACAAGCATGAAAACGTCTCCATACCAAGAAGCCGTAGATGGCGATGCTAGCCCGCCGTGTAAAACACGCGAAACGGCATAGAAAGGCCAAGACCACGACTCTGATGATTATCCTACACTCCAAGCCAATCCCAATATGCAACCACCAAGAATGCCGTTTCCCACCAGGATCACATGGCGGATTCACACCCCACGAGGATCAGGTGCGTACTCTAGCCAGCGTCTCGGGCTCGCCTTCTTGGTCTGTGTGTCCGCTCCCCAGAACTTGTCGATATCGTCTGGGATTTCAACCTTGTTGCGCTGGGCGAACTCCTTCCAGTTGAGGGTTGGCTGATGCCACTTGCGCGTAGTGACCCAGACCTTTGATGTCTTCTTGCTCGACCATCCAGTGGACTTCGATCTCTTCACCTCTAAGGGTGGCCAGTCCGTCTCCAGCACATCGCCGCCCTTGCCTTGAATGACCAGTGTCAAGCACTGCGCATACCAGTCTGGCACACCCGTGATCTTGACGTCTTTGATGCCGCGCAGCGTAGCAAGGCTTTCGAGACCAAAGAGGAACTTCTCGGAGTCCTTGGGCAAGGGAATCGGGTTGCCGTTGCTAGAGTAACGGCGATCCCGGCCACGGTCGCCAGGGATACGCACATCGACATAAAGCTCCTGTAAGAGTGACTTGCGATCCTCGTCATCGAAGTGCTGTTTGAGGACATCCACGAAGTACTCAAGTCGAGAGCGCTGGCGTTTGACAGCCCAATGCGAATCGGTATCCGGCACGAAGTCGATCCGGATGCTGCGTAGGTTGCGAAGCAGATGAAGCCGTGCGCCCCCGTTGTTTCCAAAGGGTCCGAAGATGAGCGGGGAGGATAGAGATTTGGGGAAGTGTGCGCTACCATCGATCATGAACTCGTAGGTATTTCCACCGTAAAGAATCGCTAGAGATGTTAGTGGAGTGACGATGATGCGCAATGAAACAGAACTTACCACGGGCTTCGTTGGAAATCTCTTTGTTGACTCTGAAGAGCTGGGTCTGCGCGTGTGGAAGTTTGTCGCGGATCAAGACACCGTTGCGCTTCGCCCAGCCTCCCACAAGCCTCTTTCCCATCGCGAAAGGAACCACGACTCCGCTCTTCTTCTTCCTCGCGTCGATGATCCATTTCATCTGTACTCCCTTTTGGTCCACGTTGAAAGCATTGCCGCTCTGCCGGTGTGATAGCAGGAGGTTGTGTGGCAGCAAGAACGAGTAGATGTGGACGCGCAGTTCGGCTGGTAGGTCCATGATGCGGAAGTGGCCCTCGCGAACAAATGGTGTGGATGAGATGATCTTTTGCTGGACTCGGTCTTCATCGTTGTAGCCATCCCAGCCGTAGAAACCGATCAAAAAGTCGTGCCTCGAATCGGGGGTCATCTCGTCGACCTCTCGACCCAAGATGAGGCCACTTGCCGGTCCTTGTACCATCCTGAAGGTTCAGGGCACGATGTGCCGGAGAGAACGTGGTTGACTCTATGAAAATAAAGCGGCGGCGCCTTGACAGAAGTTTGAGTTCGTGCACATTTTGTTGCTTTAGACGGGGAAAGGCTGTGGCAGTGCGCGCCAAGCCCCGCGTTTGCACGGTAGGCAACAGCAAGTCTTGTCGCCTGATTTCGGGGCGCAAACGAGCTGGGCGTTGAAAATCGAGGCACTGTGGGTGAAAGTGTCTGCTTCACGTGTCAATGTGGGTTGAGCTGAGATGCTGCGAAAAAGAAAGTGGGGCGCACTAGGCGCCTGCGCTAGAGAGTGCAGGTCGAAGGTTGGTCACAGCCTTGCTCTGCTCATCACTTACAGACACCAGAGAAGACAAGTCTTTTACTGCCTCCTTTTGCATGCGAGTGAAAATTCAAGGTCCCTTGCTCTACCTGTCCAGCGAATAGCATCTGCTTCTGTTGTGGCTTGAGGTGGCTGAAACTGGTTCTGAACAGCTCAATTCGACAGGTCATTTCTCGGAGCAAATTCGATATCCACCCGTATCCTCCAACCTGCAGTACGTTACTGTCTGCCGTAGTCACTTGGGACCCAAACGAAGCCATAGGTCCGGATGTTATGATCGAGGGTCTGCGGGTACGAGAAGCCTGCACCGCAAGTTCCATCAGCTGATTTAATAGTTGCACATCATATGTAACCTTTCCACTTACACGTTCTCATATGCATATTCAGCTATTTGGGAATCGTGGTGTACACTCCACACTGCACAGAACTTCCGACGCGGTTCAAGACAGGCAACCACCAAGATAGGAAAAAGCTCAGCATACACAGAAACCGTATACAGTCTGTAGAAGCCGGTATTGACGGCTGGATGAACAACATGCAAATGGTTCCACGCGCAATCTGCCAGACCAACACGCCGAGTTTGTCAGACACAGAGTACGTGCCGAATGATAGAAGTGTCGCGCGAGTTGCCGTGTAGAAGAGTCCTCTTACATGGACCGGCTTCAAGAAGAACACCGTGAGATCTGCGGTCCACCAACACAGATGTGCGCGAGAAGTAGTGTCGTGAAGACTAAGCCCCGCGTTAGTAATGTAGGCAGCAGCGAGCTTTATGGCCTAAGGCTGAAGTACACGGCCTGGCTGCTAAGGCTCGACATGCTATTGGTGGAAGCATCTCGTGAGCGTTAATGCAAATTGAGGTGCGATGTGCCTGGCTGCGGATCGATAGTGGGGGCGCTACCTAGGTAAGCTCTTGCGGGGTTCGATGTTATTTAAATACGAGTAGACTTACTCCTCCATTTCTGTCACGATCTTTCCAAGGTTCAGTACAATTCCACCAACGCCCATTTTCGGCTGTCATATATAGCTAATCTTCTTACATATCCAAACATCGAGATCAAGGTGTTTCGGAAAAGTCGTGTAGACACCACAGAACGTCCGCCGCGTCTCCAGACATGATAATAGTAAAAGAACCAAAAGGCCCGCATATACTGACAAGGTGTATACTTTGTACCACGCGGAATTAACCACTGGAAGCACCACACACGTGTCTTGCTCATGATACATGCTCCAGATCATGATGCAGAGGGTTGCGGAGGCCAGATAGGTCATGAAGACGATGAGAGCCAGGCAAGTCGCCGTGTAGATGAGTCCCTTGCCTTTGAAAGGCACAAGCAGGAGTAGCGTGAGAGTGAAATGCGCAGTCAAAGGAACCACGAAGCAAGCTCTGATAGCCCAGACTCGCCAGCCACGCGGATGTTCCGGGGTCCTCGATGTTTTAGGTGTGACGGGCCCATCTTCTCTTTTTACATCCACGGCTTTTGAGGGAACAAGCATTCTGTCCTCGTCGTAGTCTGCGAAGCTGAAGTCATCCACCAGCCACGGCGCAACGAGCAGGCGCAACAGGCCGATGACGCTGATGAAGGTAAAGATAGTGCATACGGAGATTTCTTCGCCTCCGTCGCCGTTCTGCCTTCCTTGCGCCGAATCAGTCACTGTCTGTGCACCCTGGAGGGCGACGATGACGCTCTGAGCAGCCGATTTGGATATGACTCTGATCCGTGACCGAGTGCCCACCTTAGTGCAGGAGGGGCGTGCCTCCTTCGCAATGTTCAAGGACCCGTCCCAACTGCGATCGGTCCAGAATGCAACGTTCGCAACTGCAGCGTCGTATGGCGTCCATTTGCGGTAGGTGGTTCGGCGCACAGCGATGCTGTAGTATCGCCATATAATCGTGGTCGGATTGTATAAGCACATAACATCTAGCCACCTAGCTCTGTTGGAGCCGAGAATGACGATTTGGGGCCCGCCAACGAAGAGGTGGGCCAGAAGTGGCGCAAATGCGAGGGTCAGAAGCCAGATCCATTCCGTGAAAGTAAGCTTGGAGGATTGTAGGGTGAAGAAGAAACGTATGTGTGTTGTAGGGTCTATTGGCGGTGTAGTAGATGACGCGTTCTGCCAGCATGTTACTGAGTCTGTCAGATCGCACTGCAGTATTGTGTCAGTGACTGTGGGAGAAACGTGGTTATAGACTGAACATACCAGAGCCATGGCGTGGGATCGCGCGCCTCATCTGTGGGCGAGGGGTCGATAGGCATTGCGGGAGGGGATGTGGCGGTCTTGGTTTCATTCTTAATTCTAGCTGTCGGAGAGCAAGCGTAGTGTGGATGACTGTGAATAGTATGGTGTGAGGGCTGCCAAATCTGCTGATTGGACTGGCTAAAAGGCACAGTTCTTAATTAATAACGCGGGGGCCGAAATCTCTAGGCGGTACATTCAGGACACCAAAAAAGGACATCGGACGTCTGCATTGGAATTTAGCAATTGTTTACGCTGGAGAAATGTTGCAGCTGTACTTGAATAAGCGACGCTGTGTCCTCTCCTGAAGCACGCCAGATTCTGTAGGGAAGGTTACAGCATATGCGACCATCCGAGGAGGATGTCGAGGACTGTTACCACGACGGTGAAGAGGAGTCTAGCAGTATGACCCTCAGCTGACGCCGGTGACCTTGCTGGTAACTGTATCAACAGATAATGCTCACGCAGACGTCTGCTCGTCCTTCGCCATCTCCTCAGCAAGCCACTCGGCCTCCTTTTGCATCTCCTCATCGCTCCTCGGCTTCCTGGCATCATTATCGACCGCCGGAAACCCACCCTTCTTCTCCTCAGCACCCGCCTCAGCCCTTTCCTTCTCCTTGAGCTGCTTATGCAGATCCGCATCCTCGCTCTCCATCATCCCATATATCGCATCCGTGCCTCCCTGGTGCTCAAGATCATCCTTCTTCCTCGGTATGATATGCGCATGCACATGCGGCACGCTCTGCCCCGCATCTAGGCCATCCTGAATCGCAATGTTGAGCGAAGACGCATCGAACACGCGCTCCACCATGCGCGACACGCGCTGCACAGTCAGGAACAGGTCCTGCACCTCAGCGGCAGACAAGTCGTTGAAGCGCGGGACCACGCGGCGCGGCGAGACTAGCACATGGCCCGGCAGCAGCGGCTTGAGGTTGACGATTGCGAAAGACAGGCGCGATAAGTGGAAGACCTGGGAAGGGGTTTAGCGCGTGCGTGTGTGGATTTGTTGTTGATATCGCAGGTGGTGTAGGTTCTGCCAATTGCATGCGAGAATCGACGCACCTGCGATGTCACGACGAAAGTGCCAAACTTGACGACGTCCTTTGTAAGCGGCATGACTGTTCTTCGCACAAAGGTAGGGTAGGTGTACCGCCAAGGTGCAACACCACAGCTTGATGCGGCTTGCGGCGATGATTCAGGTGGCGGAAGTGTTTCCGAAACGACCGCCCGAAACGGAGGATTCCTTGCGTCTTCCATGCATGATGCCCGCCAGGCAAGTTTTGGACGGGCCTTCGGTCTCGGCCGCTCCAACCCAGTGTCACATGCCGGTGCCGCCGCGTGGTACGTTCTTGCAAATTCATTCGCGTTCCGTCAACACCGTGGGCGCGCATCGTGGGGTACTCCATGGACAAACACCGGGCGACGGCGATACTGCGCGGTGGCCCTTACGTCGTCTTACTACAGCAATGTATAAATCCAGTCGCCCTCCATGTGGCCCTTTGTAGCTGTTTACTAGATCCGCGCTGCTTGCCTGCCCTTCTTATCGAGGTTTCCATTTGCTGGCTACTGTGGAGCACACGGTGGACCTTCAACCACGACTTTTCATCCAACACAAATTAGGCTCTTCTTAGCTTTATTTACAAAGCCACTCCCGCGGGAAGTCACTTGGCTGAAGTACCCCGTTTCGCGCTCCGACGCCGCTCTCAAACAAATTACCCTCCACGTCCCCTCAGCAAGCCTCACCATCATCGCACTGCGAGCACTTTGCTTTGTCTTGGCGAGGCCGATCCCATACACGTCTGGAGGCAAAGATCCACCAAGCTACTACAGCCTGAGCTTCGACTTCGTGTCCGAGAGAGGAATTTGTGGAGCGGACCCTGCATTTTGGATTTGTGTATAAGAAAGCTAGCTTCCGACTCCGATCGAGAGCTTAAAGGTCGATTATTCCACGAGGTTCCGGGACGATTACACAGCAACTTCCACGCCGAGCGTACACCAAACCTCTTGTTCAATATAAGGATCACGGGTCCTGTTGATCAGTTACTCTGCTGCAATATATCCTCCTAGGCGCGTCGCCACATACAAAATCCCCCACACCGGCCACCACTCAAGCGCACAACAAACCTCACCTCACCTCATCATACCACACCAACACACAAACTCACTGCAACAATGGACATCGCCACCTCCTCCCGCCCC
>Ga0265780_10005333_pt1 | contig 16330 bp, 14 predicted proteins | sample P1T30metagenome_FD_192432 | JGI IMG/M metagenome (GOLD analysis project Ga0265780, IMG submission 192432) | Plant litter microbial communities from East Loma Ridge, Irvine, California - P1 T30 | ecosystem: Environmental > Terrestrial > Plant litter > Unclassified | place: USA: California... | reverse complement strand
GGCACGAGTCGTGTTCCCCAGCTCCGCCAACGCAACCCAGAACCGCCGCTTGTCTTCCCTCGTATGCCAACGACCCAACACAACACCCCAACCACTCAGGTGTTGCACCAACCCCTTGAACCCAAGGGCGCGATCTGTCGCTTCCGCGACAGAGTCAGCGTGACCCGCGGGGCTCCGTCTCCGGCGCCACCTCGTCGACGACCGCCTCGCGCTCCTCCGGGTCCACCGGCAGGTCGTCGCCGTCCGCCATCGCGACGGCGTGCGCGGACTTCGCGGCCTCGAGCGTGCCGTCGTCGTCGCGGGCCATCCCGGCCAGCTCGACGAACCGGGACTTCACGAGCAGCCAGGCGTCGCCCGGGCCGAGCCGCGCCAGGTCCGACGACGTCGAGGTGTCCCGCACGCGCTGCAACGACGAGACGCCCCGGTCCGGGAGTCGTCGCCCCACATGGTCGACGGCGAGTCGGGCCACCGCGTCCGCCTGGGCGTGCATCACCGAGTGGGCGCCGTCGACGAGCTCGCGGAGGACGGCGTAGGGGAACACCCGGGCGAGGCGCCGGACCCAGTCGCGCGGCACCATCGCGTCGTGCTCGCCGCGGACGACGAGGGTGCGGGCCTGCACGGCGGCGGCGCGCTCCTCGATCGGGAAGGCGATCATGCGCGGCAGCACCTTCGAGAACCAGTGCCAGCCGCAGAGCACGTAGGCCGTGATCGCGTGCCACCGGACCGCAGCAGGCTCGTGCCACGCCGACCGCAGGAACCGGAACGCCGACTGCCGCACCGAGCGGGCCCGCGAGTCGACGACCGGACTGATGAGCACGAGGTCCGAGATCTCCGGGTGGCGCGCGGCGACCTCCGTCACGACCTGCGTCCCCATCGAGTGCCCGATCAGGACCGGGTCGACGAGCCGCAGCTCCTCGATGACCCGTTCGACCGCGTCGGCGTAGCGCTCGATCGAGACCCGGCCGCGGAGGCGGGGCACGCCGGCGAACCCGGGCAGGTCGAGGGCGTGCACGGGACCGTTCTCGTTGAGGTGCGGGGCGAGCCGCTCGTAGTAGGTCGCGGCGATGCCGAGGCCGGCGACGAGCACGAAGGCCCGCTCGCCGGGCTGCCCGATCGAGCTCACCCGGACGTAGGTGCCGTCCACCGCGATGCGGTCGACCCGCACCGTCACGTCGGCGTCGTGCGCCCGCGCCAGCTCCCCCGCCGGGTCCGGGGCGGGCGGGTCCCCGTCGGTCTCCTCGTGCACGTCGGCCTCCCTGTCTCCCGGGGACGACGGTCGCCCGGGGACGACGACGATACCCGCCGATCAGCCGCCGAACGTGTACGCCGGGACCCCGTGCACCCGCGTGGCGACCTGGAACACCGCCCCGGAGTGCGGGTGCTCCGCCAGCTGCTCCTCGGTCATGTTCTCCCGCGCCGTCCCGATGAACAGCGTCGACATGTCCGTGCCGCCGAAGGCGACCGAGGTCACGTTCGGCGCCGGCACCTCGACCGTCTCGAGGTGCGCTCCGGACGCGTCCCACCGCTCGACCCGCCCGCTGCCGTAGACCGCCGTCCAGAAGCACCCCTCGACGTCACGGACGAGGCCGTCGTGTGCGGCACCGCTGACGAAGGGCTGCAGCTCGCCCAGGTCCCCGTCCGGTCCGTACGCGCCGCGGTAGATCGTCGACGTGCTCGTGTCGGTGACGTACATGACGCTGCCGTCGGCGGACCACTCGATGCCGTTCGTCACCCCGAAGCCGCCACGGAGCAGCCGCGTCGAGCCGTCCGGCGCGACGGAGTACAGCGCACCGGCCGGGTCCTGGTCGGAGAGGTCCATGCTGCCGACGAGGAACCGGCCGAACGGGTCGCACTTGCCCTCGTTGAAGCGCATCTCGCCCGTGGCGTGCCGCACCCGCGTCAGCTCCCGCTCCACCGCACCGCGCTCGTCGGTGAGGACCACGCGGTCCCCCAGCGCCGCGACGAAGCCGCCCTGCTCCCGCGGCTGGAAGCTCGCCAGGGGCGGCGGCAGCGCGACGCTCGACTCGACGGCGCCGTCCGCACGGGCGGTGCTGAGCAGGCCGAGCGTGATGTCGGTCCAGCGCAGCCGCTCGGTCTCCGGGTCCCAGACGATGCTCTCCACGAGCACCGCCTGTTCGTCGCAGAAGACGGTCACGGGTCCGGTCACGACGTCGGTGCTCATGCGCTCCCGTCTACCGCCCGGAGCCCGCGCGTCCTGCCAGTCAGACGTCCGGGCACGCCGGGGCGCCGGACGGTCGGAGCGCCGCTGCGATCACGGGGCACCGCCGGAGGCGGGACCGTCTCGACGACGCTGCGGCGTCCCGCGCACGCACTACCCGCGCGCCCGCAGCGTCAGAGCCGCGCGTACTTCGCCCGAAAGAAGCTGTAGACGCCGAACGCCAGGAAGCCGATCCCCACCGCGACGAGGACGAACACCCCGCCGGGCATGCTCCGCAACGCGTCGAAGGCCCCGTCCAGCCCGGTGGCCTGGTCCGGGTCGCTCCGGATCGCCGCGACGGCGACGAGCACGCCGACGACCACCACGGCGACGCCCTTGCCGACGTAGCCCACGACGCCGAGGACGGTGACCGCCCGGTCGAGCGAGCGCGGCGGCGGGACGAGCTGCTTGCGGAACGAGCGCCGGCACCCGATCACGACGAGCCCGACGCCGATCGCGACGGCGACGGCCGCGGCGAGCAGGAGCACGAACACGCCGCCAGGGGTCGCCAACGCCTTCGCGGCTGCGCTGCGGGTGGAGCCGCTCGAACTCTTGCCCGCACCGACCGCGTACGACGCTGCCGAGTAGGCGATCACCGCGTAGACGACGGCCTTGCCGACGTTCTTCAACCGTCCGGCCCAGGCACGGGCGCCGTCCGACCGGCCGCCGACGACCGCCTCGAGGGCGAGCCGGACCGTGAGCGCGGCGGTGCCGATCGCGACGAGCCAGAGCAGCACGACGCCGCCCGGCACCGCGGCGAGCTGCCGGAGCGCCCCGGACTGGTCGGTCTCGCTGCCGGACGACGCGTTGCCCACGCCGAGCAGCACCGCCAGGTACCCGATGAGCAGGTGCACGATGCCGCTCCCGACGAACCCGGCCCGGGCGGTCACCTCGAACCACCGGCTGTCGGCGATCCGCTTCGCTCCGCGGCCGGTCTTCCGGGCCGCCTGTCCCGCCTGTGCACTCACCCCTCCGAGCGTGCCCGACGGGGCGGCCGCTGTCCGGAAGGGACCGGTACCGGGATGCCGGCCGGACGGGAGGCGCGGTGCGGCTCCGCCGCAGCGGGGTACGTCCGGCTGATGGTCGCGGCCCGGCCGCGGGCAGGCTGGGAGCATGACGGAACGGACCCGCGACACCCCCGACGCGCACGACAACGAGGAGCGGACGGACGGCTACGTGCCGCTGCGCTCCTACGGTGCGATCGGCGACGGTCGCACCGTGGCGCTCATCGCGCGCGACGGCCGGATCGACTGGCTGCCCGTCCCGGCGATGGACTCCCCGCCGGTCTTCGCCAGCATCCTGGACGCCGAGCACGGCGGGCACATCGCGCTCCGCCCGACCGGTGACGCGCGCGTCGAGCGCGGGTACATGCCCGGGACGAACGTGCTCGTCACGACGTGGACGACGGACTCCGGCTCCTGCACCGTCACGGACGCGATGGTCACCGGTGTCGCCGGGCGCCTGCCGTGGGCGGAGATCGGGCGCTGCGTGCAGGGCGTCGAGGGCACGGTCGAGATGGAGTGGGCGGTCGTCCCCGGCACGCTCCTGAACACGGCGGAGCCGAAGCGGCTCGACACCGCGAACGGCACCGTCATCGGTGTGGACGGCATCACGATCGCCATCGTCGAGCAGGGGTTCGAGCCGGTGCACGACGACGGCCCCCGGTTCTCGGGGCGCTTCTCGACGAGCGAGGGCTCCAAGTCCATCCTGACCATCGTCGGCACCCGCGACGAACCGATCTTCCTGCCGAAGCCGGAACGCACGCTCGACGCCGTGGACCGGACGATCACGAACTGGTCGACGTGGTCCGAGGAGTTCTCCTACGACGGCCCGTGGGCGGAGGCGGTGCACCGCAGCGCGCTGGCCCTGAAGCTGCTCATCTACTCCCCCACGGGCGCGATCGCGGCCGCGGCGACGACGAGCCTGCCGGAGGACCGGACGGGCGGGAAGAACTGGGACTACCGGTTCGCCTGGGTCCGGGACCTCGCCTACACCGTGCACGCCCTCACCCGGTTCGGCCTGCGCGAGGAGACGCACGCGGCCGTCTCGTGGGTGATGCGGACGATCGCCGAGCACGACGAGACCATGCCGATCTTCTACGCACTGGACGGCTCGCAGACCGACGGCGTCGAGGAACGGGACGCGCCGGGGTGGCGTGACATCGGTCCGGTCACGATCGGCAACCGCGCCGGCGACCAGCTCCAGCTCGGCGTCTGGGGCGACGTGTTCCAGATCCTCCGGCAGTACGTCCGCGCCGGCAACGTCCTCGACCGGGCGACCGCCGGCGTGCTGCAGCGCCTGGCGGACGACGCCTGCCACCGGTGGCCCGAGCAGGACTCGGGCATGTGGGAGCTCCAGGAGCCGCAGCACTACGTGACGAGCAAGATCGGCTGCTGGCAGGCGCTCGACGCCGCGGTGGAGCTGCACGACGCCGGGATGATCGACGGCCCGCGGGAGAAGTGGGTCGAGAACCGGGAGCTCATCGAGCAGTGGGTCGCCGAGCACGGCTGGGACGAGGAGCGCGGGCACTACGTGATGTACCCGGGGTCGGACGCGCTCGACACCTCGATCCTGCTCCACGCGATGTCGGCGTTCGACCGCGGCCCCCGCATGGAGTCGACGATCCGCGCGATCGAGGAGCAGCTGCAGCACGGGCCGCTCGTCTACCGGTACTCCGGGATGGACCGCGAGGAGTCGCCGTTCGTGGCGTGTTCGTTCTGGCTCGCCGCCGCGATGGCCTGCGTCGGGCGCATCGACGACGCCCGCGCGCTCATGGACGAGATGGTCGACCAGGCGAACGACGTCGGGCTGTTCAGCGAGATGCTCAGCGCCGAGGACGGTGCCTTCATGGGGAACCTGCCGCAGGGGCTGTCGCACCTGGCGCTCATCCAGGCGGCCCTGACCATCGAGGAGGTCGCCGCGGACGACTGAGCGCGCTGACGGTGGCGCGTTGCATGATGGAGCGGTCATGAACGACGTCGACGCACGCATGGACCGGCTGCGACGGGCAGCCCGGTACCGCTACCAGCAGCTCGTGGACAGCGAGGTCGAGCGCGGTTCGCTCGACCCGGACGAGGTGCGCGAGGAACGGCGGCTGCTCCGTGCGCAGGACGTCGAGCAGCACGCGCGGGCGCGCATCGAGGAGGCCGAGCGCCGCGGGGTGTTCGAGGGCAACCCGTACCACGGCAAGCCGCTGCCCGGGAACGACGGCACCCACGACCCGGACTGGTGGATCAAGGCGAAGATCGAACGGGAGGAGATCACCGGCATCGCTCCGCCCGCCCTGGCGCTCCGCCGGGAGGACGCCGAGCTCGACGACCACCTCGACGCCCTCGGGTCGGAGGCCGACGTCCGGGACGTCCTCGACGACTTCAACGCGCGCGTCAGGGAAGCGCGGCGGCAGCTGCTCGGCGGCCCGCCCGTCGTCACCCCGCTCCGCGACGTCGACGACGAGGTCGAGCGGTGGCGGGAGCGCCGTGCGGAACGGCACGCCGCCGACGCCCTGGCGGCGGCCGAGCGGGCGGCGGAGGACGCGGCCCGGCCACGCCGGTGGTGGCAGCGACGTCGGTGAGGCGACCCGGGCCTCCCGGCCGCACCCGACCGTTCCTGGAACCGTCGGGACCTGCGGACCGTACCGTGGGGGCATGGCCCCCGCACACATCGCGACCACCGACCGCATCCGGGCGATCGACGCCTGGTGGCGCGCCGCGAACTACCTGACGGTCGGGCAGATCTACCTGCTCGACAACCCGCTCCTCGACCACCCGATCAGCCCCGACGACGTCAAGCCGAGACTGCTCGGGCACTGGGGGACGTCGCCGGCGCTCAACCTCGTCTACGCGCACTGCAACGCGCTCATCGCCGAGACCGACCGCGACCTGCTGTACATCTGCGGGCCGGGGCACGGCGGACCCGCGATGAACGCGAACGCCTGGCTCGAGGGCACCTGGGGCGAGCTCTACCCGGACACCACGCCCGACCCCGAGGGGCTGCGCAAGTTCTTCCGACAGTTCTCGTTCCCGGGCGGCATCCCGTCGCACGCAGCGCCGGAGACCCCGGGCTCGATCAACGAGGGCGGCGAGCTCGGGTACTCGCTCGCGCACGCCTACGGAGCGGCGCTCGACAACCCGGACCTGGTGGTCGCCTGCGTCGTCGGCGACGGCGAGGCCGAGACCGGTCCGCTCTCCGGCTCGTGGCAGGCCCACACGTTCCTCGACCCGGTGTCGGACGGCGCCGTCCTGCCGATCCTGAACCTCAACGGGTGGAAGATCGCGAACCCGACGATCCTCGCGCGCATCCCCGACGAGGACCTCACCGCGTACTTCCGGGGCCTCGGCTACGAGCCGATCGTGGTCGACTCGGCGCGGGTGGACCACGACCCGTTCGCGGTGCACGCGCTGTTCGACGGCGCGCTCCGTCGTGCCCTCGCGACGATCGACGACATCCAGGCCGCGGCCCGAGCCCAGGCACAGCGTGCCGCCGAGGGGCAGCCGGCGGGCGCGGCGGACCTCCGCCCGCGGTGGCCGGTGATCGTGCTCCGGACCCCGAAGGGCTGGACCGGTCCGAAGGAGGTCGACGGCGAGCAGGTCGAGGGCACCTTCCGCGCCCACCAGGTCCCGCTCCCCGCCGTGCGCGAGGACGACGGGCACCGGCGCCAGCTCGAGGAGTGGATGCGCTCGTACCGCCCGGAGGAGCTGTTCGACGAGGCCGGGCAGCCGACCGGCATCATGACGTCCATCCGACCGCGGGGCGACCGCCGGATGAGCGCCACCCCGCACGCGAACGGCGGACGGATCCGCACGGCGCTCGACCGGCCGGCGCTCGACGGGTTCGGCGTCGAGGTCGGCGACACGGCGAGCGCCACCGGGGCACTCGGACCCTGGCTCGCGGCGCTCATGCAGCGGAACCCGTCGACGTTCCGGCTCTTCGGACCGGACGAGACGGTCTCGAACAAGCTCGACGCCGTCTTCGATGCGACCTCCCGCGTGTGGCGGGCTCGACGGGCGCCGGGTGACCAGCACCTCGGTGCGCACGGCCGGGTGACCGAGGTGCTGTCCGAGCACCTGTTGGAGGGGCTCCTCGAGGGCTACGTGCTCTCCGGTCGGCACGGCGTGCTCAACACGTACGAGGCGTTCGCGCACATCATCGACTCGATGGTCGGGCAGTACGCGAAGTGGCTCGAGTCCTCGACGGACATCGACTGGCGGGCGCCGGTGTCGAACCTGTCGATCCTGCTGTCGTCGCACGTGTGGCGGCAGGACCACAACGGCTTCTCGCACCAGGACCCCGGGTTCCTCGACGTCGTCGCGTCGAAGCAGCAGGACCTCGTGCGGATCAAGCTGCCGGCGGACGCGAACACCCTGCTCGCCGTCGCCGCGCACGCGATGGAGACGACGGACCGGATCGAGGTGATCGTCGCTGGCAAGCACCCGGAGCCGGTGTTCCTCTCGCTCGAGGACGCGATCGCGCACGCCGACGCCGGCATGGGCGTCTGGGAGTGGGCGGGGACCGAGTCCGCGGTGGGCCGCGCGGACGTGGTGCTCGTCTCGGCAGGCGACGTGCCGACGGTGGAGACGGTCGCGGCGGCGGACATCATCCGGCAGCACGCTCCGGAGGTGGGCGTCCGCGTCGTCAACGTGGTCGACCTCCTCGCCCTCGGCGACCCGCGCAAGCACGAGCACCCGGTCCCCGACGAGCGGTACGACGAGCTGTTCCTGCCCGGCACCCCTGCGGTCTTCGCGTTCCACGGCTACCCCGCGCTCGTGCACCAGCTCACGTACCGGCGGCACGGGCACGACGACCTGCACGTGCACGGGTTCCTCGAGCAGGGCACGACGACGTCGCCGTTCGACATGCTCATGCGGAACGACATGGACCGGTTCGCGCTCGCGCACGACGCGCTGACCCGGGTGGACGCGTCGGCGCACGAGGAGCTGCTCGGTCGGCTGACCGAGGCCCGCGAGGCGGCGCGCACCTTCGCCTACACCCGTGGTGAGGACCACCCGTCGCTGAGCGGCTGGCGCTTCGATGGGTGGCCGCAGGACGAGCCCGCCTCCGGCGGGACCGGCGGCGACCCGGGAGCGGGCGAGACGGAGGGCGCGGCGCCGGGCAACTGACCCGCCCCTCCACGGCCGGGAGGCACGGCTCGCTCTCCACAGGACCGGTCACGCTCGACGCGTGGCCGGTCCTCGTGCGTCAACCTCGAGGCATGGAAGTGGCCTGGGCAAGCGCGGTCGTGTCGTTCCTGAGCACGCTGGTGGCGGTCGGAGCGATCGTCGTCTCCGTCGTCGACGGGCGTGCTGCACGGCGGAACACAGAATTTTCGGGACACCGGGACATGTGGTGGCAGCGTTGGTCGTGGGTCGCCGACCGAGCGACCTCGGACGACGAGCGTCGGCGAGATGCGGCTGCTGTCATGGCGAGCGCGCTCGTCACCCGCGCCTGGACGACCGAGGATGACACGTGGATGTTCCACGCGCTCGAGGGCCTCGAACGGCCGGACGACGACGATGCCCCACCGGTGGACGGAGGAGGAGAAGGAGCACCAGATGATCTCGAAGATGAGTGACCGCGAGTTCAAGCACCGACTCGATCTCCGCGAGTTGACGACCGCACGTCTGCTCGCCAGCACGCACTACGGCCCGATCCTCCGCGCGCAGGGTGCTGAGGAGCAGCTCGAGCGGATGCGTACCGAGTGGCGCGAGCGCGAGGAACGCGCCCGCGCCCGGAAGCTCCGGTGGGAGGCGTCGATCAGCGAAGGTTGAGCACCACCTGCCACGCTGCGTCCGTGAGCGACCTCGTCATCCCGGCCCCGCCCCTCCCGACCGTCCCGACGTCGACCGGCGGCCGGTTCCCGGTCCGCCGCGTGTTCTGCGTCGGACGGAACTACGCCGCGCACGCGCGCGAGATGGGCCACGACCCGGACCGTGAGCCGCCGTTCTTCTTCACCAAGCCGGCGGACGCGGTCGTCGTCGACGGCGCGGACACCCCCTACCCGTCGCTCACCGCCCGGCTCGAGCACGAGGTCGAGCTCGTCGTCGCGATCGGCGCGGGCGGCAGGGACATCGCACCCGATCGCGCCCTCGAGTCCGTGTGGGGCTACGGCGTCGGCATCGACCTCACCCGGCGCGACCTGCAGGCGGAGGCGAAGCGCCTCGGTCGCCCCTGGGACACCGCGAAGGGCTTCGACGCCTCGGCACCGGTCGGCGTCCTGGTCCCGGCGGCCGGCGTCGACCCGGCCCACGGCGCGGTCGAGCTGCGCGTCAACGGCGAGCTCCGGCAGGCGGGCGACCTCGCCGACCAGATCTGGTCCGTCGCGGAGACGATCGCGGCGCTGTCCCGAGCGGTCGCCCTCGCTCCCGGCGACCTCCTCATGACCGGGACGCCGGAGGGCGTCGGCGTGCTCGAGCGCGGCGACCTCGTCGACGGCACGGTCGCCGGTGTCGGCTCGGTCCGCACCCGGGTGGTCTGACCGATCCGCGCGGATCCGCCACCGGCGAGCGGACTCGCAGTTCCGGCGAGTAGGAATGCGGTGACGTCGCAGGTGGGGCCCGCGACGTTCCACCACAGGGGCACGATCGGCGACGGGGCCGGCCGGCCCGGACATGGGAGGTGACGCCGTGCGGGAACACGACCTGCTCGCGACGTCCTGGACCTGGGGCGGCGACGAACCGATCGGCGAGCGCGTCCGCGCCGTCGGGGCGGCGGGGTTCGCGGGGTTGTCCCTGGGACTCGACGACCTGCACGAGGTTCGCGCGACCATCGGGTTCGCCGAACTCCGGCGGATGCTCGACGGCGCCGGGATCGTCTGGGTGCAGCTCGGCCCGCTCGACCGCTGGTGGGCCTGTGCCGACCGCTCGGACGACGACGACGCCGACCGCGGGGTCCTGCTCGAGGCCGCCGTCATGCTGCAGGCCTGGCAGGTGGTCGCTCGTGCCGACACCGCCCTCCCGGGCGTCTCGCCCGCGGCCATGCGCGAGGACTGGGTCGAGCTCGCCGGGCAGGCCGCGAAGGTGGGCGCGCAGCTCGTCCTCGAACCTGAGCCGTGGTCGAACCTGCCGACGGTCGAGCGCGCGTCCCGCTTCGTCGTCGCCGCCGGGCACCCGAACGGCGGCCTGCTGCTCGATGCGATGCACGCGCTCCGCGGCGGTTCCACCCTCGCCTCGATCCGCGAGGGCGTCGCCGCGACCGCCCTCGCCGCCGTCGAGTTGAGCGACGGGCTCCTCCGCACGCCGGCGGGGATGACCCTCGCCGAGGAGGCGCGCTCGGCCCGGTACCTCCCCGGTGCCGGCGCCTGGGACCTCCCCGGCTTCGTCCGGACGGCCCGCGACCTGGGGTTCGACGGCCCCTGGGGGGTGGAGGTCCGCACGCCCGGGTACCGGGCGACGCCCCTCGCCGACGCGCTCCGTACCGCGGCCGCCGCGACCCGTGCCGTGCTCGACGCCGCCGACGCGTTCGACGCGCCCGCCGCTCCGGCGATGCCGTCCACGCCCGCGCCGACCTCCGCGGTCGACTACGAGCCGGTCGACCAGGGTGCCGCGCGCCCGGTGCTGCCGCGCGACCGGAGTGCGGCGCTGCCGGGCATCGTGGAGACGTTCCGGGCCGCCGACCGCCGCGACGCCGACACAGGGACGCCCGCGTAGTCTCGGGCGCATGACCGATCACGCACCCCACGACGACGATCTGCTCCGCCGTTCCCAGGAGTCCATCGACGAGGCGAAGGCCGCTGCCGCCGACGTGGTCGAGCCCGAGGAGGACGACCTCATCGACGAGGACCTCCCGGTGGCCGACCGCCCCGAGCCCGCGGACGGTCCGGCGCCCGCCGCCTGACCTCGGTCGGCGCCGGCCGCGTCAGTCGGTGCCGGCCGCCCAGGTCTCCGGGTCGTCGTCCACCTGCTCGCCGAGGAAGTCCGCGTAGGTGACCTCGGCCCCGCCGACCCCGGCCCCGCCGCTCTCGGCCCCGCCGACCCCGGTCCCACCGACCCGAGAGCCCGTACCGGTGCCCTCGTCGTTCCCCGTCTTCCCTCGCTCCGCCGTGGTGTACGGCGGCAGGTACTTGCTCGCGCTCATCGCCGCACCTTCCGTCCCGGCGAACGTAACAGCCACCGGACGCCCGAGAGGGTACGAGCGCACGATCGTCCCCCGCGTGCGGGTCGAACGGGGGACGGAAGTCCGCTCCAGGCGGACAGCGGCACCCCGTGCGCGGCTCCCCCGGCTCAGGTCTCCCGCGTCACGTCCGCCGGGTCCTTGTCCGTCCGCCACCCGCGCCAGGACGCGTGCCGCAGCCGTCCGTCCGACGTCCACTCGGCGAACTCCACCTCGCCGACCCGCTCCGGGGTGACCCAGTGCGCGTCCCGTGCGTCCGGGCGGGGCACGTCGAGGAACGGCGAGGTCCCCCGCTCCGCCTTCCCCAGGACGGCGCCGATCTCGTCGAGGTCGCGGTCGCGGAACCCCGTGCCGACCTTGCCGACGTACTCGAGCCCGTCCGGCCCCGGCACCCCGAGCAGCAGCGAGCCGACCCCGCCCGCACGGCGACCGCTGCCGGGTTTCCACCCGCCGACGACGACCTCCTGCGTCGCGTGGTGCTTGAGCTTCAGCCACGCCTCGGAGCGTCGGCCCTCGGCGTACTTCGAGGACCGTTTCTTCGCCACGACGCCCTCGAGCCCCTGCGCCCGCGAGTCGCGCATGGCGGCTGCGAGGTCGCCCTGGTGGACCGGCGGGACGTCGATCGCGCCGCCGGGGTCGACGACGGTCTCGAGCGCCTGACGCCGGGCGTCGTACCCGAGTCGGGTGAGGTCGTGACCGTCGGCCTCGAGCACGTCGAAGAGCAGCAGCCGCACGGGGGTGTCGGCGCGGGCAGCCTCGACCTCGCGGCGCCTCGTGAGGCCCATCCGGTTCTGCAGCAGCTGGAACGAGGGCCGTCCGCGTTCGTCGAGCGCCACGACCTCGCCGTCGAAGACACCGTCGACGCCGGCCCGGTCGGCGAGTTCCTGCAGTTCCGGGTACTGGTCGGTGAGGTCGTTGTCGTTTCGGCTCCGCAGCGTCACCCGCCCGTCGCGCACGGTCGCCAGCGCGCGGATGCCGTCCCACTTCATCTCGAACGCCCACGCGGACGGGTCGAGCCGGAGTTCTCCCTTCGCGAGCGTCGCCTGCATCGTCCGGCGGTCCGCCGGCGCGGTCTCCGACGCGGCGGCCCCGGCGATGCGCTCGCCACCGCCCCGGTGCCCGCGGGCCGGTCGGGAGGCGCGGCTCGGCTCCGGCCGGTCGCCGCCGTCCGCCGTCCGCTCGGGTTGGTCCTTCGTGCGGTGGATCAGCCAGTTCTTCTCGTCGCCCTCCCGGCCGCGACCACGACCACGGGTGTGCAGGAGGGCAAGTCGACGGACGCCGTTCGCCCGGCCGTGCAGCGTGACGATGACCTCCTCGCCCTCGCGCCACTTCTCGAGCTCGTACGTGCCGTCGTCCCAGATGGTGACCGTGCCGCCGCCGTACTCGCCCTCCGGGATCGTGCCCTCGAACGAGCCGTACTCGAGCGGGTGGTCCTCGGTCTGCACGGCGAGGTGGTTCTTCCCGGGGTCGGTCGGTTCGCCCTTCGGCAGCGCCCAGCTGACGAGCACCCCGTCGTGCTCCAGCCGGAAGTCGTAGTGGTCGCGCGTCGCGTGGTGCTCCTGGATGACGAAGGTCGGCGTCCCGTCCTGCCGGACCGTCGGAGCGTCCTCGGGGACGGGCTCCGGCGTCCTCGACGCGTCGCGCTTCGCGCGGTACGCCGCCAGGCGGTCGCGACCCGGCTGCTCGGCGTCGTTCGCACGCTGGGTCCGGTCGCTGTCCCAGTGACCGGAGTCGGGCCTCCCGACCGACAGCGAGGCGGACGCGACCGGGTGCAGGAGGTCGCCGTGCGCCTCCAGGCGGTCGAGGACCTCGTCGAGCTCCAGCTGCGCGAGCCCACGCTCCCGCAGCTCCTGCCAGGTGCGCGGCGCGGCCACCGTCGGCCGCTCGCGGCCGCGCAACGAGTACGGCGCGATCGTCGTCTTGTTGCCGTTGTTCTGCGACCAGTCGACGAACACCTTGCCCGCCCGTTCGGCGCGGCTCATCGAGGACAGCACGAGGTCCGGCAGGTCCTGCTCGAGCGCCCTCGCGAGCTCGTGGGCGACGTCGGAGACGTTCGCGGGCGTGGCACGTCCGTCGAGCGCCGCGTAGAGGTGGATGCCCTTCGAGCCGGACGTCACCGGGTACGGGTCGAGGCCCATGCCGTGCAGGATCTCCCGCGCGGCGAACGCCACCTCGACGCACTCCGGCAGACCAACGCCGTCGCCGGGGTCGAGGTCGAGGACGAGCCGGTCCGGGTTCTGCTGCGCGCCGCGGGGGCCGAACCGCCACTGCGGCACGTGGAGTTCGAGCGCGGCCTGCTGCGCCATCCACACGAGCGTCGGCACGTCGTCGACGATCGGGTACTCGGTGTCGTGCTCCCTGTGGGAGATCGTGTGGTGGCGGACCCACTCGGGTGCGGAGTCGGGCAGGTTCTTCTCGAAGAAGACCGAGCCCTCGACGCCGTTCGCCCAGCGCTTCCGGGTGACGGGTCGGTCCTTGACGTGCGGGATCATCCACGGTGCCACCCGCTCGTAGTACTCGATGACGCGGCCCTTGGTCGTCCCGGTGGCGGGGTAGAGCACCTTGTCGGTGTTCGTCAGCGCGAGCCGCCGGTCCCCGACCGTGACGACGGTCTTCCGGGACGCCGGGCTCACCGTGCCACCGCCGGTGCGGTCGCCGGGCTCACCGCGCCACCGCCGGTGCGGTCGCCGGGGCTCACCGCGCCACCGCCGGTGCGGTCGCCGGGCTCACAGTGCGACCCCGGTCGCTCCCGCCACCGTCAGGGTCGAGCCGGAGGTGTACGACGACTCCGGTCCGGCGAGGTACACGTAGGCGCTGCCGAGCTCGACGGGCTGCGCCGGCCGGCCGAACGGGGTGCCCTGGCCGTACGAGGCGATCTCGTCGCCCGGGTAGCTGCTCGGCTGCAGCGGGGTCCACACCGGGCCGGGCACGACCGTGTTCGCCCGGATGCCCTTCGCCGCGAGCTGCCGCGCGAGACCGTTCGTGTACGTGATGATGCCGGCCTTCGTCGCCGCGTAGTCGATCATCCGGTCCTGCGGCTCCCAGGCGGACACCGAGCTCGTCGTGACGATCGCGCTGCCCGGCGCCATGTGCGGGACCGCGGCTCGCACCAGCCAGAACAGCGAGTAGAGGTTCACCTTCATCGTCCGGTCGAAGTCCTCGGTCGACTGCTGGGTGATGTCCTCGTGGACCTGCTGGTGGCCGGCGACGAGCACCAGGGCGTCGAGTCCGCCGAGCTCGCTGACCGCCTCACGGACCAGGGTGTCGCAGAACGCCTCGTCGGTGAGGTCGCCGGGCAGCAGCACGGCCTTGCGCCCGAGGTCCCCGATGACGTCGCGGACCTCCTCGAGGTCCTCGCGTTCTTCGGGCAGGGCGGTGAGCGCGACGTCGGCGCCCTCCTTCGCCATCGCGATCGCCGCCGCCCGGCCGATGCCCGAGTCCGCGCCGGTGACGAGCACCCGGTACCCGGGCATGCGGCCGGTGCCGAGGTAGCTCGTCTCGCCGTGGTCGGGCGCCGGGTCCATCTCGCGCGCCAGCCCGGACCCCTGCTGGGTCTGTGCAGGGAACGGCGGCCGGGGGAACTGCGAACGCGGGTCCTGCTTGTCGAGCTGGCTCATGCGCCCATCGTGCTCGTGCGGGCTGCCGCGTGTTCTCGGGTGGGCTGCGTGTGTTCTCGGGTGGGCTGCGCGTGTTCTCGGGTGGGAGTCGCGCACACCTGCCGATCCGCCCACAACTGAGGACCGGCCGCGCGGTCGCGGGCATCATGGCGGGATGAGGTCGATCTGGAAGGGCTCCATCGCGTTCGGGCTCGTCAACGTGCCCATCAAGGTGTACGCGGCCACGGAGACCCACGACGTGTCGCTGCACCAGGTGCACGACGAGGACAAGGGCCGCATCCGGTACAAGCGCGTCTGCGAGTTCGGCCACGAGGTCGAGTACGCCGACATCCAGCGCGCCTACGACGACGGCGACAAGACGGTCGTCCTCACCGCCGAGGACTTCAAGCAGCTCCCCGAGGAGCAGTCGCACGAGGTCGAGGTCCTCGAGTTCGTCCCCGTCGACCAGGTCGACCCGATGATGTTCGAGAAGTCCTACTACCTCGAGCCGGACTCCCGCTCCCCGAAGGCCTACGTCCTGCTCCGGGAGACGCTCGCGAAGACCGACCGCCTCGCCATCGTGCAGTTCACCCTGCGGCAGAAGACGCGGCTCGGCGTGCTGCGGGTGAACGACGACGTCATCCTCCTGCAGGGCCTGCTCTGGGGCGACGAGGTCCGTGCCGCCGACTTCACGTCCCTGGACGCATCCGTGAAGGTCAGCGCGAACGAGCTGAAGATGTCGTCGTCCCTGGTCGAGAGCATGTCGACCGACTTCGACCCGGACCGCTACACCGACTCCTACCAGGAGGAGCTGCAGCAGCTCATCGACGCGAAGCTCGAGGCCGGCGACGACGTCGACACCGCGGACACGTTCGGCGAGCGTGCGGACGAGGACGAGGACGACGAGGGCGGTGATGTCATCGACCTGATGGCCGCCCTGCGGGCGTCCGTCGACAAGAACCGGTCGTCGCGGTCCGGATCCTCGTCGCGGTCCGGCTCGTCGTCGCGGTCGTCCCGGACTGGAGGCGCTGGCTCGCGGTCGTCGTCCGACTCGCGGTCGTCGGTATCCACCGACGAGGACGACGACAAGCCGGCGGCGAAGAAGACCACGCCGTCGAAGGCGTCGTCCAAGTCCGCGTCGTCGAAGTCGGCGTCGTCGACGTCGAAGTCGGCGTCGTCGACGTCGACCTCGAAGTCGGCGTCGTCGAAGTCCGCGTCGTCGAAGTCGGCGTCCTCGAAGACCACGGCGGCGAAGAAGACGCCGGCGAAGAAGACCGCCGCGAAGAAGCAGGCGAGCTAGGTGTACCCGGTCATGAGGTTGGTGACACTCGGGCTGCGGGTGTGCGTCCGTGGCTCGAGTGGATCCGGCCAGTGTTGTAGTGCTCGATCCACGGCGCAAGGGTGTCGGCGC
>Ga0265780_10005332_pt1 | contig 16331 bp, 9 predicted proteins | sample P1T30metagenome_FD_192432 | JGI IMG/M metagenome (GOLD analysis project Ga0265780, IMG submission 192432) | Plant litter microbial communities from East Loma Ridge, Irvine, California - P1 T30 | ecosystem: Environmental > Terrestrial > Plant litter > Unclassified | place: USA: California... | reverse complement strand
GCATCTTCTTGCCGAGAGTCTCCAATACTGGTGCGCGTACAAGTTCACTACCGACCCATCGTGGAAGGACATGAAAGTCATCATTTCAGATGCATCTGTGCCTGGTGAAGGAGAACACAAAATCATTAACTTCGTTCGCTCGCAACGCGCCATCCCTACTCATGACCCCAATACTCGTCACGTCATCTATGGTTTGGACGCTGATTTGATCATGTTGAGTCTTGCTACTCACGAACCCTACTTTCGAGTTCTCAGAGAAGACGTCTTCTTCGATTCCGGTAAGGATAAGGCTTGTACGCGATGTGGACGCAAAGGTCATGTTCGCAACAACTGTGAGTTCCCAGACGACGGGAAGAAGCTTACCGAGGAGGAGGCGGCAGAGGAGTGGGCCACTTCTGAGCACCCACCGAAGCCTTACATTTGGCTGCATACCAACATTCTCCGCGAGTACTTGGCTGTCGAGATGGAGACTCCAAAGCGGCGTTTCAAGTACGATCTCGAGCGATCGCTTGATGACTGGGTGTTCATGTGTTTCTTTGTAGGAAATGATTTCTTGCCACATCTGCCCAGTCTTGAGATTCGAGACCAAGGCATTGATCTGCTCATTAGTATCTGGCGAGATCTAGCCGCTGAGATGGATGACTATGTGACAAAGGACGGCTTTCCTGATATGCGCCGCGTACAACAGATTCTCGCTGCTCTAGCAAGCCGGGAAGCCGACATCTTCAAGAAGCGCAAGGAAGTCTCAGACCGTCAGGCCGCGAACAGGGCCCGCCGAGAGGCTCAGCAGAACGGCAGAGGGCGTGGTCGAGGCGATGACACTTACAGTTCAGGCCCTCCGCAGAAGCGCGTAAAGGAGAGCACCGACACTTACCTCAACTCGGGTACAATCTTCTTCGATCCCAAAGACGCCCAATCAAACGACACCCGTCGTGATCACGCAGCAATTGCTCACGTTCGCGATGCACAGTCGAACAAGAGCGCGGCTGCTAAGTTAAAGGAAATGATGAAAGCCAAGGCTGATGGTACAGCAATGCCTGAGACCGAAAGCACCCAAGGATCAGATTCTGCGACTGGTGTTGAGACACCGGTCGAGCTCGGTAAGCGCAAAGCAGATGAGTTGGAGGATGCCGACAATGGCACGCCTGGCCGCAACACTCCTGTCATTCCGGCGTCTCCAGCCGCAGAAGCACCGAAGAAAGAGGACGGAACCCCAGAAGACACGATCAAACTCTGGGAGGATGGTTATGAGGAGCGATACTACGAACAGAAGTTCCATGTCGCACCTGACGACATCGCGTTCCGTAACAAGGTCGCTAGACAGTACGCGGAAGGTCTCTGCTGGGTATTGGCATACTATATGCAAGGCTGCCCTTCCTGGACCTGGTACTTTCCTCACCACTACGCACCCTTCGCCGCAGACTTTGTAGGCCTCGAGGATATGGACCCTCGGAAGCTCTTCGAAAAGGGCACTCCGTTCCATCCGTACGAGCAGCTCATGGGTGTGTTGCCTGCTGCGTCCAACCATGCCATTCCTGAGCCCTTCCGTGTCCTTATGGAGGATCCAGAAAGCCCGATCATCGACTTCTACCCTGTAGATTTCCCGATCGACCTCAACGGAAAGAAATTCGCTTGGCAAGGTGTCGCAGTCTTGCCCTTCATCGACTCCAAGCGTCTACTTGACGCAATGGCGACGAAGTACCCCGAGCTATCAGATGATGAGAGGAAGCGAAACGAGTTCGGCAAAGAAACCTTGATGTTCTCGCAAGAGGGCGGTCTTTTTGACGACGTTGAGAAAGCGCTTTACCGCAAAGGAATCAAGAAGCACAGCATCGATCCGGCCCAGAGTCGTGCTCTGCACGGTGACATTGAGCCACATGATCTGTTCGTGTTGGACAGCCAATTAGTGCCTCCCTTCGATGTCGACGGGGACAGTGAATTCGAGATTGTGCAGGATGGTTCTATGAGGTCAGTATTGCCAACGTCGCTACACATCATAAGCTAACAACCATTAGGGTATACTACGAAATGCCACGCCTGAACTCCAAGAATGCGCATAAGTCGGTCTTGCTCCCTGGCACCAAGATGCCAACACCTGCACTGAGTCCCGGTGAAGCTGAATCTGTGCGCCGATCAAATGAACGTGGCGGTTGGCGTGGTGGACGCGGCGGCGGGCGTGGTGGCGGAGGTCGTGGCGGGTTCAATGATCGCCGCAGTAACGACAACATGCGCGGCGACTACCAGAACGGAGGACGAGGTGGTTACAACAACGGAGGCCGAGGAGGCTACAATAACGGAGGAGGTCGGGGAGGTTACAACGGGAACCAGGGCGGATATGGTGCACCACATAACTTCCCACCACCCTTCCCGAACTCGTGGCCACCACCACCTGGTGGCGCAAACTTCGTCCCTCCCCCACCGCCAGGCTGGGTACCGCCTCCGCAGCAAGGAGGCTACCAGGGCAACGGAGGCTACGGCGGTCCTCCTGGAATGCCGCCTGCGCAGCGCCCGGCTTGGATGGGCAACGCGCCTGCTCATCATGGCGGCCCACCTCCGCAACAGGCCGGCAACAACAGCTCGCTCAGGAACGAGCAGTACTACCGCCCTGCCGATGAGATCCTAGGTCGCAACGACAACCCATACAACGACCGACAGCCGCGCAATGACCGTGGCGGAGGTCGTGGTGGCCGGGGAGGTGGCCGAGGTCGTGGTGGCGATGGCGGATATGGAGGAGGCGGAAACAGGCAGTCGTACAACACGAACGACTACCGCTGAAAAGCTTGTGAAGGTGCATACAAGGATTGGAGACTTGGAAAGGTTCTTTGTAAGATAGTACGAAACGCCAGCTGATACTCTTGGCTGAACTCGACGCCCCTCCATGCGTGGAGTACGTGGGAAAATATCACATATGAAATGTGTCAATTGTGTCTTTGCAGTGCTGTGATGTTATTGCTAGTATCTGATCCAGGTTGTGCTATCTGATATTATCTGATTTTGCTAAGTAAGGAACCACTTAGGTTATATTCTAAGTTATTGATGCTGCTTAGAACTGAATGCAATATAACGTCTAAGTGCAATAGCTTGATTCACTTTCAGTTTAGGTAGCCAATACGAAAGGAACTGGTCCAGAGCGACTGAATTGAGTCGTGCCACAGTTGCCAGATCACTAATTACGTATGTTTGGCCGCAGTAATCTCAGTCTGATACGCCGAGTAAGTGATGCATAGTATGGCAAGACGAAGGCAGCCTTCAAGGTTGCCCGAGTTGTAGCAACAGCAAGCGCGCTAGCCTAGTTCACCCCACCATGCACAAAATGCACAAAACTAACGACACTAGCTTCAGAAACTTCGACAAGAAACTCCTTGCGCGCATTAATACATAACATAAAAACAGAAAACCCGTCAGCTGAAGGTTGCATCTGTAAAATACACAAAGGGCTACCAGAAATTCGCGTACAACATGGCGTACAGCGATTCAGATGCAGCAAGCTCCGTCGGTAGCATAGTTGAGGACGCAAGTGAGCCAGATACGACAACCTTCAAGTGCCTGTTTTGCGAGCAGCAATGGCCACGAGTACCGGAGATGTCAACTCACTGCAACAGCGAGCACAAGTTTGATCTGCCAAACACTATCAAGAGTCTCGGACCAGGTTCGTCTAACATGTGGCGCTTTACCTATTTGGGACATGTCACTAACTCACTGTTCTAGGAGCCGACGAGCTTACGGTCATCAAGCTGGTGAACTTTCTTAGATCCGAGGCACAGAAAGGAACGTCCTCTGAAAAGATTGAGATCCCTGACCTTAGTGGCTCTTCGAGTGACAAGTACCTGCAACCTGTACTTGAAGATGATGCTCTACTATTTGAACTTGGAGACTTCATGCCCGACTCAGACGCCAAGGTTGTGGACTACCATGAGTTCGAAGCAAAACTCCAGCGAGACATACCAGAAGACTTCTCCAAGATCAAGATCACGAGTGACCGGGATGAGGACTATTTCGAATCCTACAAAGGCAACGGCATCCATCGCGAGATGATCGAAGATCGCGTACGGACAGAAGGTTACCGCGACTTCATTGAGAAGAACGCCGAAGTGTTCGCCGGGAAGACTGTGCTTGATGTAGGCTGCGGTACTGGTATATTGTCACTCTTCTGCGCCAGAGCAGGTGCAAAGAAGGTGTTTGCTGTCGACAACTCGGGTATTGCATTACGAGCAAAGGAGATCGTCGCAAAGAACGGATATCAAGATCGCGTTGAAGTCATCCAGGGTCGAGTGGAGGACTTCAACACCCAGCGCTTGATCGGAAAAGAGAAGGTCGACATCATCATCTCTGAGTGGATGGGCTACGGTCTACTTTTCGAAGGCATGTTGGACTCTGTGCTACGCGCCCGAGACATGTATCTCAAGCCGGAGGGTATACTGGTACCGAGCCACTGCAACATCCGCCTTGCGCCGATTACAGATGACGAATGGATTGCGCAGAGCACGAGTGAGAAGTTCTGGAAGGACATCTATGGGTTCGACTTCTCCCCCATGATCGGTGGCGGCCTACTCAACACCCACGAGATCGGTGTCTTCGACGTTCCGGAACAGTCATTATGCGGCTCGGCATCATCTCACTTGCTAGAGATGAAGACTGTATCCGTCCAAGACCTGAGCTTCAAGGCCCCACTTCGAATGACACTAGAGCGCGATGTACAATCACTCGATGCGATCGCAATCTGGTTCGACACCCTGTTCATTCACTCCGGCAGCTCGCAGGATATCAAGACCGTTGACAGCATCGAGTGGGGTAGGAATGGCATCCCTGGTCTTGGCTTCTCAACTGGCCCGACCAACACACCTACTCACTGGCATCAAGCCGTTCTCCTGCTTGACAAGGAGGTCGCACAGAAGCAGAAGTTCGCGAAGGGTACAGTGTTGGAAGGCACTTTAGAGTATGCGAAAGAAAAGGGCGATGATCGTGGCATTACGGTGACGGTGGAATGGGAAGGCGCCAAGGATGGTGAGAAGGTGAAGGGTAACGTCACGAGGACGATGGCTTAATGGGCTTCATACGCGTACGCGTGCCAGTGTGATTCCGGACATAACAATCTTATGGCCGAGAATGGACGCGGGTCATCAGTGGCTTGCCGCGAGTTTGGACGTCTCGACGACGCGTCTGTAGACTAGCTGGCAAGCTTCAAGCTGCAAAAAGTCAAATTACAAGTTCAGTGTAATGAATGGATCAGATACACATTCCATCCTTTTTGGCTTTTGTGAGTTTTGATGGTGACGACACCACGTGGCCTGTGCGGCGCGTGAACATCGAGCCATGAGCGACTGACATTGCTGCGCGACATCGCGACGACCGTAATTTTGGGACAGGACGCACTCTGACACAGACACTAAGAATGCGACTCCGATAACAATCACTGTAATAACTCATGCGTGGTATTTTACCCGGCCGGCCGCAGGCGAAGCTACAAGCTGTCTGCCATGGCTTATGGGAGAGCTATCAAGTCATTGTGCGACGCCTTTTTTGACCCCGACAACACCTTTACAAAAGCTGATATAAGCACCAAATAGGCTTACATATCCGGCAACGCGCTCGTCATTCTCGATCGGCCCAATCACGTCCTCCAAACCATCTATGTCGACGAGGAATTCGACCTAGAGGCAGTCGCGCTCGATGAGGGCACTGGCAAGCTTGCAATATGCTCTGCACAGCACATATACATATACCAACCATACGGACAAGATGAAGGCGTTGTCAAGGTGTGAGCACTATGATCGCGTATTTACGTGTAATCGCTGACTGGTTGTAGTGGTCAAGACAGGGGAGCATGACCCTACCTGATTCGGACGACGCGATAACAACATTATCATGGGGCATGCCTGACGAGCTACTCGTTGGCAGCGCATCCCTCACTCTTTTCAACACACATGGCGAAACCGAGCGGATATGGACCAAGCGGCTGGCGAATCCAGTCAAGTTCGCACATTTCTCGCCCGATGCGGAACTGATAGCTTCAACGGGAAGATATGATCGGCTGCTCAAGATCTGGCGCAGGACGTCGTTTGGCTCGGCAGACCAGCGCTTCGACTACTTCTACCTACCACATCCCAAGGCGATCACGGGTCTACATTGGCGACAGCAATATCACAAGGAACAATCTGCAGATAATGTTCTGTACACCATATGCGCAGATCATAAGGTGCGAGTATGGGTGCCTGGCGAACATCACGGCGTGGACGGAATGCACATGTGGGCTGATGTTGATTTGATGGAGTCAATCATGCCTCGGACGTTACCACTGAAAGACCAGCCAAGCAAGAGATTCGCGTTCTTCATCGACGGAACGCACTTCACCCGTGCGACAGAAAGAGCAATGCAGTTGGCTTCGGCAGAAGAAAAGGACCACGGCGTGGCGCTGCATCACTTGATGGAAGTGGCGAACCGCAACCCGGAGATATGTGTAGTTCTCGATGACCAGGGAAACATGTCGGCCTGGGGCTTTGAGAATGTTGGAGCCAAGGCCAAGAGAATCACCGACGTTTTCAATGCTGCACATGTGGATGGGCTGCATCTGCATTTTGCAAGAGAACCTAAAGCTTCTGAGGACAACGTCCAGATCTATGCCTTCATGGGTGATAAGTCCGACTCCGAGCTGATCATACTCACGCATCACTTCGACGGGCGAATAGAATGGCTGGAATCAAGGATTGACTACCTCTTTGATCCTTCCGCACAGCCAAAACGCATGCAGCGGCAGGCTATATGGACCGGACACTCGCACGCAATCAAGAAAGTCAATCGCACAGCTAGCGGAAGGGCACTGGTGTCGAGGGCAACTAACGACGAGTGCATAGTGTGGGTACAACGGCCTTCGGAACATGGCAACACACTTCATCGACATAGCAGTATTAAGGGAACGGAACATATACGCAGAACCGCACTACTCCAGGAAGGCAACTTTGTTGTCTTTCTCCATTCCGACCGCATCTCATTGTGGGACACACGTGGCCCAGAAGCTATCGAGGTCACACATCGCCCGTACACTTTGCAAGGCAAGCCGCTTTGCTTGCTTGTCATTCCTGAGACCGAAGCTGGCGGTAGAAGCGTGCACATTGCAACTATCAGCTCGGACATGAAGGGCATTTGTTGGGAAGTCACGTTGCCAGTGCTCGATCGAGACCCTGTCACTGGTCGTAAGCTGTCTAACATTGCACAAACAAATGGTCATGCCAACGGCCACCTGGAAACTTCGTTAGCAGAGTTTTGCAGCTTCGACCTTGGTTCCGGTGATGATCTTGCTTTCGTCTTACCAGTCGACCCCGCCGGCTCCTCGCCCGTCATATCTGGATTTCTCGACGCATTCGCACGCGATGTTGCGATCTCATACACAAAGTCCGGGCAGATCAAATCATGGACAACGCGTATTGAGACAGAGAAACGGAAACTGGACTGGCTCCTCACATCATCTGTTGAAACCGGTATATCCAACCCTTCCCTTGCTAGTGGTACATCAATACGGAAAGCTGCGCTCGCAGACGCAGACAAGACCAGATTAACAATCTGGAACACTCGCAGCGCGCAACTGGAGTTTGAAGAAACGTTCAAAGGCAACGGAGAAATTCAAGATCTCGACTGGTCCTCCACGCCGGACAACCAGTCAATCTTGGCTGTTGGATTCCCCCATCGAGTCGTCATCTACGCTCAGCTACGGTATGACTACCTCAATGCGGGACCTTCATGGGTGCAGATTCGCGATGTCCGCATTCGAGACATCACGCCACACCCTATCGGTGATTCGGTTTGGCTTAGTAGTGGCAATCTTGTCATTGGGGCCGGCAACCAGCTATTCATCCAAGACGAGCAGGTCGAAGTTTCCGAGACATTGTTCCCCAGTCTTCGCACGATCTCGCGCAAGTCCGCGTCGCTTGATCTGTTCACAGCTGTGAGTCGGCTCAACGGGCCACTACCCGTCTATCATCCTCAGCTTTTGTCGCAATGCGTGCTTGCGGGGAAGCTGCTGCTGGTGCAGCGTATACTCCTGCGGCTCCACCAGAAGTTGAAGTTCTGGATCGAAGGTGAGGAGCTGGAGAGCTCGTTGGGATTTGCACCAGAAGACTTTTCCGAGGACGAGGTAGGTAACGAATCGTTCACATTTGTGTGCCAGTCACTAACATAAGCAGACCCAAATGACTGCATCAAGGAAAGAGGTGCACTCGGCATACACCGATTTTTCCGACGATACCGAGCCGCAGTCGGTCACAGAAGAGGTGGCAAGCAACCTCAACGAGCTACTCACAACAAAGCAGATCCCACTTCTATCCAGTCGTGAGCAATTCCGCCTCGCAGATATAGTCGAGTGCGTAGGTGTGGTTGAGAAACACCGACGTTCCACCGACGATAATGCTGGTCGCTTCCTGCTCTTCTTTCGCCAACATGTCCAAAACGATGCGCCAAAAAGCCCGATTTCTTGGCGCGAGATCGTTTGGGCATTCCACTCCGGCAGTCAGGATATCCTGGCAGATCTTGTAAGCAGGCACTTCAACGGCAAGATGCTTTGGCAGCATGCAAAGGAGTGCGGGATCTTCATGTGGATGTCAGATATCAACGCCCTTGTAAGCTTGACCCCAATAGCTTGCACTGCTTTTGCTAATATTCGCAGCGCGCTCAATTTGAGGTCATAGCTCGCAACGAATACACCAAAACCGAAGAAAAGAACCCAGTTGACTGTGCGCTATACTATCTGGCATTACGCAAAAAGCCTGTCTTGTGTGGACTTTGGCGCATGGCCAGCTGGTCCCGCGAGCAAGGAGCAACGTCACGACTTCTTGCTAACAACTTCAACGAAGAACGGTGGAAGACAGCTGCGCTCAAAAATGCGTATGCACTCATGGGCAGGCGACGTTTTGAGTATGCAGCATCTTTCTTTCTACTCGCCGATCACCTTCAAGATGCGGTAAGCGTCATACACAATCAGCTTGGTGACACACAGCTCGCCATTGCCGTGGCACGTGTCTATGGCGGCGATGATTCACCTGTTCTGCTTAACTTATTGAAAGACAAAATCTTGCCTCAGGCTGTCCGGGAGGGAAACCGATGGCTCGCAACATGGGCAAACTGGCTACTCGGTCGCCGCGATAGCGCCGTTCGCGCACTCGTGACGCCCTTGTCGACCCTACTCGACCTTCCTGAGGCTCCAGATCTTAAGTCCAAGTCTTACCTCACAGATGATCCTGCGCTTGTTGTGCTCTACCAACAGCTACGCGAGAAATCACTGCAAACTCTGCGGGGCGCTAGTATGGTCGGCATGCGCGAAGAGTGGGAGTTCGTGCTACATACAGCCAACTTGTACGAGCGTATGGGTTGCGACGTCCTCGCACTCGACCTTGTCAAGACGTGGGAATTCTTGCTACCGCCTCCGCCGAAGATCACACCCGGACGACCGCCACTGTCGCCAATGATGCCACGCGAATCTTTCCATGCACATGGACCAAATCAGAGTGCTACGGATTTCGACTTTGACCCACGGAAGTTGCTTAGACGGCGTAGCTCGCTTGTCGTTGCTGACCTGCCGGCACGGGAACATGTCAAGAACGATCTCGCCGAGTCTAAGGGCACTCTAGATGAGGCCGAACACGAGGAGAGTGATGAGGACGGAGAGGATGAAGAAGATGAGGTGGAAGAGAAGAAAGAAGAACCAAAGAAGAAGCCGCCGCCGCCAACACAATTCAAGGAGCCAGACGCGAGTAGTTTGTTAGACGCATTCGGGTTCTAAGCGGCTCTGGATAGTACGACAATGGCGTCTCAGGCGTTCACTCTGCCGAATTGTACATGTAGGTATCGTCTCATAGGATCATGTCACTTACAGCGTTGCTAGGATGGTAATTCGATTCTTCCTGCGCGTTGTGGCGCGTACATACTTGGTCTCTCTCTCATCTTTCTAGTCCACATATCATCGTCTTATTGCATCAACCACATTCATGAGATATGTTCGCTTTGGTCTCTACATTGCTTCTACAAACATGTGTCAATCTCTTCATTTCGCTTTTCTATGCTCCTCAAGCTCATCATCGCCGCTCATCTTCCTCATCTCAAGCACTCGTGCTATGCGTGAAGAGTTCCCCATCCGTCAGCTGCGCTCGGCACATGTCCTCTAGATTACTCTATCATCACGTCAGTATCCAAGCTCTATGTCACACGGTGTTGAGCGGCGACTGCGTTGGTGGGTGTCACCGGGTATTCTTGCAAGTGGCTTTTCTTCTTAAAGAGTCCCCTGCAGCTACATTATTTTAGCTCATCACGATTAAGTATACACATCACATCATCAGCAGGTTTATATTTCTGGATTGTTTTTGGATTTTGTGTTTCCGAAAGCAACGCTAACCAAGGAAATGTAGACCCCTTATCAGATCTTTTTGTTCGTTCCAACGTACTCCTGCGTGAACGTGCCGGGACTAGCGCCGGCCCAAAATTTAGAATGACGATTACTCCAACTCCGATTGTCCTTTTATCCAACTCCAACCTCCAAATCAGCCTGGTTGTTCTGCTCCGTCGCAGTCACCTTGTATAACATATCCCGCCTCGGAACATCGTTGTTCTTCTCAACTATCACTCCACCACACTAAGCCTTGACGAAGAGGCGATACTACTCGCCAGGCTTTGAATGCGCCTTCTTGATGGGCCGATATTGAGGATTACCCATGTCCGACTCGTCTCCGCCCTCGCTGGCGTCGTCCTCATCATCCCAGGAGCGCTTGCGCTTCTGTGGCGGCGAAGGAGTAGCCGGCTGAGCCGTAGCCTGAGCGCGCTGTCCACCCTTTGAGGTCTTGCTTGATGAAGCAGTAGCAGAAGCAGGCTCGTCATCCTCAGAGTCGCTGTCCGAATCGTCGCTATCCTCTTCTCCAGGGATCTCGATGCCCACTGAGGCCGGCACGGCCCGACGATGGTACGAGCTGTGAAGAGCTTCCTGCAGAAGGTTCGCCTGCTCGTTCTCACCCCCAGCGTCCTCTTCGTCACCGCTGAAATCTTCTTCCGAGACATGTTCGCGCGAGAAAGACTCCGAAGCATCCCCATTGCGAGCGAGCTCGTCGCCCTCCGACAAGATCTCTTCGTCCGTCTCCGCCCACTGCCCGTCGATCGGAAGCTCTTCGCCAGATTCGGTCGCAAACTTGACCTTCTTGTTGGGGGGTATGCTGGCAGTTGGGCCGCCGTTCAAGAAGTCCTGCATGTAACCTGGCAGGGGCACGTCTGCTGGAGCGTCAGAGTGGTCTGACCTCCCATCGTCCATGAGGTCAGCGCGGCGCTTCCTGGCTGCCGCGCCCTTGCCACCAGCGCCACGCTTCTTCAGAGGCGTCAGATCCTTAGGGAAGGCGTGGCGTGGAATAGCCTCCAGCGGATAGCGCATGTCCCGAGGCAGTATCTCGCCGGAAGCCACGCGGTCTCGGATGTCTTTGGCCAGGTTCACCAAGTCGAAGATGGCTTTGTTCTTCTTGGTGTGCGACGAGAAAATCTGGCCTCGAACCGCGTCGGCTTTGCGCTGATGGATGCCCGCCTTGTTGACCGCGTCGGCCATGGCCTGCATGTCCGCCTGTGGGATCTGGACCAAGGCACCAGACCCGAAGCGCACCAGGCCAGACGTCCGAATGTAGGCGTTGATGGCCTCACACAGCGCACGACGCTCCGCGACCGACCAGTGGTCTTTGTGGTCGACCTTTATGTACTTTTCGTCGCGGCGACGACGAATCTGGTCGATCCACTTATTGTAGGCGTACATCCACTTCGTCTTGTTCGGATCCGGCTTAACCAGCAGTCTCAAGTTGAGGTACATCTCCTCATACTTGTGCGTGACTTTATCGAAGCGCCGGAACATGGGCGTGAGGTTGAAGACGTGGTCTGCGCCTCCCGCGGGATCCCTGCGAACCCAGGTGTACGACGTGCCTTGACGAACCCAAAGGTTAGGATTTTGCGCGTTCTTCTTGCTTGCACGAAACTTCTTCTTGAGCTTGCGCTCCGTCAGGTCGGGAACGAAGGAGTACTTCGGGTCGTTGGGAGAGATTGCGTCCAAATCCTGCATCGGGATGGTGTCCGTCTGCTCGTAAAAGTCGTTTGAGCGACCAGGGACCGCTACGCGGAATTTCGCGGTGATTTGGGTCGGGTCAGTCGCGTGTGGAATGAGCGTCTCGCAGTTGCACTTCAGAGCCTGATTGACACCAGGTGGCACGACGTTACCGATGCTCTTCATGCCCGGCGGCAAGCCAGCTGCCACGGTGCTGGGGTCAAAGCCAGGAATGTCCGCGGGAGCAGGACCGGAACTGGTGCTGGGCGGAGCAGCAGTCGGATTAGCACTGGGCGCTGGAGCAGGCAAGATGGGGACGCCCCGGGCAATGGCCCGGTTGGCAGCGGGTGCTGGAGTAGGCAAGATGCGGACGGCTGGACGACGTGGACGGGGAGTTGAAGCGGCGGGCTGGACGTTTGTTGCAGCAGCGTCCTGCTCATCGGCGCCAGCATCTGAGGCAGCCTGCTCGACGTCGCCGCGGTCGCCGTCCTGAGGAGAATTCCCGTTGTTGTTGCGCGGCGGGGAAGAGTTCTCGCCATCGCCCGCGCTCTCATCAGAAGGGACAACCATCGGGCTATCTGGAGTACCGTCGCCGCCGCCGTCTAAGTAGTCGTGACTAGACATTGGGGAGGAGATATCAGGTGGGTAGTCGCGGATAAGTCAGGGGTCGCGCGGGAAAGTGAGGTATGCGGGACGGGAGGAGAAGGGAAGCTGTGGTGGAAAAGTCAGAGAAGTTCGAGCGCGCAAGGTATACGAGCGGTACAAACCTGTGAGTTTGATCTCGCGCCTTCTATGGAACTCTTTGCGCGTCTTTTACGAGATTTGTGGTGGTTGTTGAGCCTTGTGAGGGAACTGTTTGCGAGGGTGAGGGTAGGGCGCGTGGGTAGATATGGGTGAGGGTATTCGGCGTAGGAGAAGCTCTGAGACAAGTCTTGGTTGACGTGAGTCCTGAGAAGTAGGCGAAGGTCACAAGCAGTTGTCGCAGCGTTTGTTTGAGAGAAGCATTGGGAGGGAGAGTCGTCGAAGAAATAGTAAGAAGTCGGGTGCTAGCCTGATCCGGGTCTAGATCGTCACTGGGGATGCTTTTCACAAACTTCGCGACTGGCCAGACTGGGGGAGGGAAATACGTCCGTGTTTTGACGCGCTTGCCCACGCGGGAAGCCCGCCAAATGCTCGTGGGACGTCAGTGAGGGAGTGCCACTCGGACGACGCTCGGGACTACCACATTACGCCAAAAGACGTGTATCAAAACAAGAAAAGTCGAGGTTACTCGCCAGCATTTTCACTTCAATATCACAAGAACGGCATGAGCAAGCTACCCATAAAATTGGCTCTTCCCCATGATCAGCAGTCTCATCAACGACAACAGGACTGTCCCAGACGAGAAGCGGCGTGTGCAGCGTCCTCAAAGACGTTCCATCGGTGACACTCCCAAAACTCTTGGTTTGAGACATTCTTCTCAGACATTGTGTAGAACAACTCCTTCCCTGAATCAGCAAACAGAGCTCGGTCTCATGCCACACTATCACAACAAAGCAGAGCAGCGGCATGTCTTGGATCATTTGTGTCAAACCCTGATATACTGCGCCCGGGGACCAGCAACGTGGAGAAAGCGGCGGTACAGGTGGAGGTATAGAGTTTCGCTGACCTGGTCAGTATCCTTCGCCTCTATCCTCGACATCGCGACGAGGTTCGCTTGGTCACGAATTGCGTTCTTGGTTTTCCCGGCAGTTCCCAGCCTCGTTGATCTGATCAAATTTATGGTGCTCCGGTGTGGATTTTCCACGATAAAGGTACCATTGGGGGACTTTGCGCCGTCGCTCGTGGCGTTGTTAGTGTGGTCAGTGCAATGGCATAGTCACATGGCTGATAGTCTATCGTCTTTGTGCAAGATCGCAATCAACCAAGCCAATGTGTTTCCGCCGGTCAGTATCGTGATGAAGAGTGCGCTTGGGGGAGAACTCGCGTCAGAAACTCATCACCCAAGTGTTGTAACGGAGGTCACGACAGCGTGAGTAGCTACAACGCTATAAGAGCTTGTGATTATTGCCTCTGAAACATTAAAAGCAGAAAAGACACTGGATTGACGAAATGAATTATGTAAGCCGGGTGTTTCTGCTGCAGTACATCAACGAGTGCAAATTTCGTGTCCATTCGTGCTTACTTACTGGCCTGGGAACATGCCGGTGACACCTCTCCTACCAGAAATTTGACTTTCGGGGTCAGCCAAAAAAGCCCACGACGCGCGGACCTTTCTGTAGCATACCTTCGTAGAATAGAGTCTCCCTGCGTGTTTTTCTGTCTTCTGGACGCGCAATTCTGTCTAGTTCCTTTCCTTAATGACAATTGATCCCAGACGAGTACTCTTCTCGCACGTCAAGTAGCACAATATGCCGGCATCCGATCACAGATACTATATCTCTATATAGATAAGCTAATTCGATACCGACGGCCATCTACTTCCAGTGACCGTAAGACAACCGCAAGCATATTGCGCCAGAAGATTTTCGCCAACCTGTAGCGGCTATGAACGCCCAGGTGCAGCCTCCGTCCTAAGGGATGGAATTTTGAGCTATACAATATCCATGGGTGATGCCGTGACGATGAGAAGATATCTGAATGCCACGAACTGCTGAAACAATTGAATCTCGGAGAAGTCTGGTGCGCCCACGAAGCCATCACTCATGGTGTGTGTATATGTTTCAAATGCGCCAAGATATTTGATTGTAAAGAAGATTATGGTGTTCAGCGCTCGCAAGCACCTCACTGTACGAGGAGAACACGAGTAATACGCGCTCAATAGTTGTGGCAAGCCCGACACCACGCGCTTTGAACCTCCTGGACCATTCTCCATACGAGCACCTCAACTTATTATTATTCTGCGTCGTACACACAGTTTTCCTGGATATGGCAATGACGCACCATGAATGTCAGAATGCGTCAGCAGAGGCTGGCAGACATCACGATTAATTGTCGTTCACATCACTAGATGGCTCCCTGGAGGTTTTCGGGGTATTTAATGTCAGCTTAAGCGGGTATCATAGTACCAGAGTACCCATTCTAGTTTGCGAGATCGCGAGGTGCAAGAAGAGTGTTAGTGTTATTTTCTGTTTTTTTATGGTGTTTTTAACGATATATCATGGCTACTGTTAGTTGTAACTACTGATATAAGTATCCTTTACATAAGAGATGGCCTTAGCGTAGTTACGTAACTTAGGCTGCCTAGAAATCTCTGCTGTATATAGAGAACACCTATTCTGCTCTTATATAAATAATTAGAATACTACTACTTACTTATCTTATTACTATATAATTATACTTAACTGCTAGCCTATTATAATATATAATAGATAGCTTATTTAATATTAATTAGTACTTAATTAGTAAGACGTATTATATAATTACTTAATTATTATAAATTAGTAAGAGTAAAGATAAAGCCTTATCTATAGAAGAATAGGTCTTTATTTTATATAACTTCTAAGTATTATATAAAAGAGAGAGAGATTAAACTCTATTATTATATAATACTATCTTAATTCTGCTGCAGTTTAAGATTTATTATATAAAAATAGATAAGATAAGTATGCCTATTATACTACTTACTAACCTACTTACCTATCTACTAAATCTAACTTTATACTTATATAATATCTACTTAATAAGACTAAATATACGCTTATATAATACTTATATTAATCTACTTCTATACTCTTTTTATAATACTATCTAAGTAAACTAGAATATTAGATAAAACTTATAAATTTCTTATACGCTAGTATAAGGAGTTTGCATAATAAATAGAGATTAGTAAGAATACTCTAATAAGAGAGATAAAGAAAGATCTAGATATATAAGTACTAAGTATTAATCTTAAAATCTTCCTAATAAGTAAAAGACTTGCTAAATATACTAGATATACTCTTACAGATCTTTGCACATTAGATCTTACTAGCTAGAAGCTCTATTGCGTATTTAGAGAAGCCTTTGCTAACTAGACTTTTAACTATTTTAATGCTCTTAATTGCGCATTTAAATAACAGCTTATTATAATGCTATATAATAAAGAAGTAAAACCTTCTCTACTAGATAAGAATACTACTATAGTAGTAATTCTGTATAAACTTACTTAGAATATGCTTAACTACTTAGTAAGAGAGATATTATATAACTAGAAATTATGCACTTTAATAGCAGAACCTCTTACTAGAATCTTAATTAAACGCTCTTCTTATATAGCTACTTTAGAACTTCTACTTTAAGCTCTCTTTATAATAAGAAC
>Ga0265780_10005331_pt1 | contig 16332 bp, 13 predicted proteins | sample P1T30metagenome_FD_192432 | JGI IMG/M metagenome (GOLD analysis project Ga0265780, IMG submission 192432) | Plant litter microbial communities from East Loma Ridge, Irvine, California - P1 T30 | ecosystem: Environmental > Terrestrial > Plant litter > Unclassified | place: USA: California... | reverse complement strand
GGCCGAGGTGGCAGCCGCGCTCGCGCAGGTAGCGCAGGGCGGCTTCGGTCTCGATGCCTTCGGCCACCAGTTCCAGGCCGAGGCTGCGCGACAGCGCGATCACGGCGTCGATCACGGCGCGGCTGGCGGGGTCGGTGCCGATGCGGCGCACGAAGGACTGGTCGATCTTGAGCTTGTCGAGCGGCAGGGTGGACAGGCTGGCGAGGCTGGAATAGCCGGTGCCGAAATCGTCCAGCGCAATCTTCACGCCGAGCGCCTTGATCTCCTGCAGCACCGCGATCGCCTCCGCCAGGTTTTCCATCACCGTGGACTCGGTCACTTCGATCATGACCCGGTGCGGGGCGATGCCGGAGCCGGCGAGCAGGCTGCGCACGAAGGCGGCGAAGCCGGCGCGCCGGAACTGCAGGGGCGAGACGTTGATCGAGACCGACAGCGGCAGGCCGCGGCCCTGCCAGTCGGCCAGCTGGGCGCAGGCGGCGCGCGCCACCCATTGTCCAAGCGGGGCGATCAGGCCGCAGGACTCGGCCACCGGGACGAAGGTGGCCGGCCCCACCGGCGGCGCGACGCCGTCTTCCAGGCGCAGCAGGGCTTCGACGCCCTCGACCGCGCCGCTCGCCAGGTTGACGATCGGCTGGTAGTGCAGGCGCAGGCTGTCGCCGTCGAGCGCGGCCTGCAGGCGCCGTTCGACGTCCAGCGTGAACTGGGCCTGGGCGCCCATCTCGGCCGAGTAGAACACGAAGCCGGCACGCCCTTTGCCCTTGGCCTGCAACATCGCCATGTCGGCTGCGTGCACCAGCGCGCCGGCGTTCAGGCCGTCTTCGGGGAAGCGGCTGATGCCGATCGAGGCCGACAGGTTGACTTCGATATTGCCCACCCGCAGCGGCTGGGCGACGGCGGCCAGGATGGCGCCAGCGCGGTTGCTGGCATCGCAGGGCGCGCCGGGCGCGCAGCGCGCCACCAGCATGAACTCGTCGCCGCCGATGCGCGCCAGCAGGTCGCCCGGCGTGAGGCAGGCGCGCAGGCGGCGCGCGACCTCGGCCAGCACCGCGTCGCCCACTTCGTGTCCGTGCACGTCGTTGACCGGCTTGAAGCGGTCCAGGTCGATGAACAGCAGGGCGCCGCCCGGCCCGCCGGCGCGCGCCCTGTCCAGCGCATCTTCGAGGAAGCTTGTTGCCTGGCTGCGGTTGGCCAGGCTTGTCAACGCATCGTGCGCGGCGGCCCAGCGCACCGCCTGCTCGGCCTGGCGCCGTTCGCGGATGTCGCGCGGGACCACGTGCATCAGCCATTCGCCGCGGTGCTCGAGCACGGTGGCGGTGACCTCGACCGGGAAGTCGGCGCCGTCGCGGCGCCGGTAGATACGCTCGAAGGGTGGCGGCGAGCCGGTCCGGTATTGGGCGAACACGGCGGCCAGCAGCTTCGGCGTGGCCTGCAGGTCGATCCCGTACAGCGTCATTCCCAGCAACTCGGCCTTGTCGTAGCCGAGGCGCTCGGCCGCCATCCGGTTGGCGTAGCGGATCCGGCCCCGTTCATCGAGCAGCAGCAGCATCTCGTTCGCATGCTCGCTGAAGAACTGGAATTGCTGCAGCTCTTCCTGCTGGGCGCCGAGCACCGCGTCGCGCTCGCGCAGCAGGGCGCTGGCGCGTTCGATCGCGGCGCCGACCTCGGCCGCTTCGGCCAGCGCGACCTGCGCCACCGGCAGCGCCTCGCCGCGTCCGAGCGCCATGGCCGGCTCGGTCAGGGCCTGGATCGAGCCGGCGATGCGGCGGCTCATGTGGCGCGCCAGCAGCAGGCCGGCGCCGCACAGGAACAGCGCCAGCGCCGCCACCTGGCTCAGCTTGCGCCACAGCGGGTCGGTCAGTTCGGCCAGCGGCACGCCGATGATCGCGGTGTAGCCGCTCTTCGGCGCGCGTGCGTAGGCGGTCAGGTTCGGCACGCCGTCGCGGCTGACCGTTTCCAGGCTGCCGGACGGCTGGCGCGCGATTGCCTGGCGCAACAGTTCGCGCGCGGGCTGGCCCACGAAGCGGGTGGCGTTGCGGCTGCGGCCGGCGATGACGTCGTTGCGATCCAGCACGGTGGCCAGCCGGCCGGGCGACAACTGGCGTTCCACCAGCATCGCGCTCAGGCGGCTGGACGGGATCGTGACTGCCAGCACGCCGGTGACCGCGCCAGGGCCTGCGTCCGGCGCATGCACCGGGACGTAGACGCCGAGCATGGCCTCGCCGTCGGCGGAGGCCATGGCGAGGTCGGACACCACCATCCGGCCATGGTGCACGACCTGGTCGATCGCGGCGCGGTGGGCGCCCCCTACGGATCCGCCCGGCGCGCCCGGCAGGCTCAGCATGAGGCCGCCGTCGGGATGGTAGAGCCGGATGCCGCGGCCCATGCCGCTCGCGTTCAGCGCGCGCGTGGCGTGGCGCGCGAAGCCGGGCAGGTCGCCGTCGTCAAGCTCGTCGGACGCGGCCAGGGTGCCGGCCAGCGCCTGCGCGCCCAGCAGCCAGGCATCGACGTCGTAGGCGAGCGCACGCGCGGTCGCGACGGTTTCGGCGGCAGAGCGCTCGCGTTCTTCCTGATACTCCCGCACCAGCATGATGCCGATCCCGGCGATGCCCGGCAGCAGGCAGGCCAGCACCAGCACGCGCAGGTGATTGGCAACGGAATAGCGGCGCCGATGGCAAGTAAAACGCCGGCGCAGGCCGTGGGGGGTGATCATCCAGGCGCGCCTTGTGCGGCGCCCATTGTCATGGTCGTCATTTTTATAGGCGAGCAAACGCCTTCTTTACGATAGGAAACGATTCTATCGCACTAAATGACGAATCCGGAAAATTCGGCAATTAAATATGCCGATATTGATGCGAATCTGCAACTGCGCTCACGCGCCTACAGGCACATCAAGCGGCGCGCTGGTCCTTGCGCTGGAAGCTCATGGGGATCGACCCGTCGCGCGGCGCAGGTTCCGGCAGCAGCGAGGCCAGGGTGTGGCGGTCGAGTTCGGCCAGGTAGGCAGCGGTGGCGTTGCTGAGCACGCCCTTGAGGCCGCAGGCCTTGACCAGGCCGCATGGATTGCCGTTCGGGTCGAAGCACTCGGCCATGTAGAAATCGCTCTCGCTCTGGCGCACCACGGCGCCGATATTGATGTCCTCGGGCTTGTGGGCCAGGCGAAAACCGCCGTTGCGGCCACGCACCGTCTCAATCACACCATTGCGGCCGAGCTCGTGCACCACTTTCATCAGGTGATTCTTCGAGATGCTATGCAGGTCCGCGATTTCCTGGATCGTCACCAGGCGGCCGGGGTTGCTGCCGAGGTGGAGCAGGGTCCGCAGTGTGTAATCGGTGAAGGAAGTCAGGCGCATCGACCAAGTATACAGCATCGCCCCTACGCTTGCCCTTCATGCATATAAACCAGCAATTACAAACCATTACTTGTCTTCTTGTTCTTGCCGTTCCAATATGTCGGGATGCGCGACCGCAAGGGCCGCGCCATTATCCGCTGCCACCAGCAGGAGTACCCACATGCAAGCGCTTACTACCGCCATCCACATCATGCATGCCGACCCGATCATGACGGTCGGGATGCACGCCATCCTGGCCGAGCAGCCGGGCCTGCGCGTGACGTCGCACCTGCGCCAGCCGGAGGCGCAGCGCGTCGCCCGTGTGCTGGTGGCCGACTACGATACCGGCGTGGCGCTGGCGCGCCAGGGCGGGCCCGGTCCGGGGCCCGGCGTGCTAGTGGTGACCCAGTTCGACAAGGAATGGGAAGTGCGGATCGCGATGGACGCCGGGGTGGCCGGCTACCTGCCGCAATCCTGCGGACCGGACGAGCTGGGCCACGCGGTCGGCCTGCTCGTGCGCGGCCAGCGCTACCTGAGCGAGTCGATGACGCGCAGCGTGGCCGAAAGCCTGACGCGCGAGGCGCTCACTGGCCGTGAGACCGACGTGCTGCAGCTGCTCGCCCAGGGCTGCTGCAACAAGTCGATCGCGCGCAAGCTCGGCATCGGCGTCGGCACCGTCAAAACCCATGTGAAGGGCGTGATGAGCAAGCTCGACGCCACCGCGCGCACCCATGCGGTGGTGGTGGCGACCCAGCGCGGCCTGATCCGTCCCGGGGCCGGGGCCCCGATCCAGCTCTGACGCTTACATGCCCGGCGCTGGATGTTCCGGCAATGGGTTGCGCAGACTCAGGTTGATCACGTTCCAGGCGCGGATCGCGGCAATCGTATAGCCCAGTTCCGCAATCTCGGTGTCGCTGAAGTGCTCGCGCAGCCCGGGCCAGGCGCTATCGGTCTCGTCGCGTCCGGGCAGGGCGTTGACGGCGTCGGCCCAGGCCAGCGCGGCCCGTTCGCGTTCGCTGAAGAAGGGCGCTTCGCGCCAGCCGGCCAGGGCGTTCAGGTGGCGCGGATCGAGCCCCTGTTTCACCAGGTCGCGCCAGTGCATGTCGACGCAGACACCGCAGCCGTTCACCTGCGACACGCGCAGCTGCACCAGCTCGACCAGGCGTGCGCCCAGCGAACTGTTCTTGGTGGAAGTGGACAGCGCAATCAGCGCCTTCAGGTTGTTCGGGGCTAGCGTGAACAGGGGAATGCGGGCGGTGTGGCTCATGGTGCGACCTTTCAGGAAAGAAGAGGGCGCCCGTTGCGCCCTCCATGCCTGCAAGACGAGCCAGCCGCGCACGGTGTGACATGCGCTGTGAAAAACCTACTCCGGCCCACCCTTCACGGTCCATTCGCCGCGCCGCCCGAAGGCGTAGCAGTGCTTGCCGGCGCGCTTGGCGGCGTACATCGCGCTGTCGGCGCGCGCCAGCAGGGTGTCGACGCTTTCGCCGGGCGTGGCCAGCGCCAGGCCGATGCTGGCGCTGATCGGGCTGCATCCCCGCGGCAGCGCATAGGGCAGGCTGGCGGCGCCGAGGATGGCGGCGCACAGCGCCTCGGCGCCCTCGCTCGTTTCGAGCAGCACCACGAACTCGTCGCCGGCCAGGCGCGCCGCCAGGCCTTGCCCTCCCACCTGCGCCAGCAGGCGCTCGCCGAATTCGATCAGCACCGCGTCGCCGGTCTCGTGGCCGCAGATGTCGTTGACAGCCTTGAAGCCGTCCAGGTCGATGAACAGCAGGGCCGGCGCGGCGCCCGGCATGGACAGCGCCAGCTGCAGGCGGCCCATGAACTCGTAGCGGTTGGGCAGGCCGGTGAGGAAGTCGTGGGTGGCGCGGTAATGCAGCTGGTCCGACATCCGCCGCTCCTTCGAGACGTCGCGCAGGAAGGCGTGGAACCAGGGTTCGCCATCGACCGGCACCACGCAGACCGTGAACTCGACCAGGATCTCGCTGCCATCCTTGCGCAGCGCCGGCGCTTCGGTGCGCTTGCGCGCCTCGCGGGTGCCGGCGCGCAGGAAGGCGGCGATGCCGTCCAGGTGGGCCTGGCGCAGCCTGCTTGGCGCCAGCAGCTCGGCCATCGGCTGGCCGATCGCTTCAATGGCGCGCCAGCCGAAGGTGGTTTCGGCCGCCCGGTTCCATTCGGTGATGACGCCGTGGTGGTCCATGCCGAGGAAGGCGTCGTTGGCGTGTTCGATCAGCAGGCGGATCTTCTGTTCCTGGGCGCGCAGGCGCGCCTCGTTCTCGATCTGTTCGGTGACGTCGCGCCCCGAGGCGAACAGGCGGCCATCCCCGGTGATCCGGGTGCTCCATTCGATCCAGCGCCAGCCGCCATCCGCATGGCGCTGGCGGTTGCGGATGCCGTGCAGGGCGCCACCTCCGGGCAGACTCAGCAATTGCGCACGGGTGCGCGCGACGTCGTCCGGATGGATCCGCTCATAGAAGGGACGCTCCAGCAATGGCGCCTCGTCCCAGCCCAGCACATCGCGCCAGGCCGGGTTGACCTGTAGCAGGGCGCCCTCGGGGGTGGCGATCGCCAGCAGGTCGGGCGCCAGCGCGAACAGGGCGTCGCGTTCCGCGAGCACACGCTTCTGCGCCGTGATGTCGACCACCTGCACGAAAAAGCAGTGCGGGGCGCCGCCGGCGTCGCGGCTGAGCGTCACGGTAAGCAGGCCCCAGACGATGGCGCCGCCCGGCTGGCGGTAGCGTTTCTCGAGCTGGCAGGAGGCGAGTTCGCCGGACAGCAGGCGCGCGGCCTGTTCGCGGTCGCGCGCCAGGTCGTCGCGCTCGGCGATGTCGTGGAATTTCAGCTCGAGCAGGGCTGCGCGGGAGTAGCCGAGCATGGTGCACAGCGCCGCGTTCACTTCCAGCCAGTTGCCCAGCAGTCCCACCAGGGCCATGCCCACGGCGGACTGGTCGAAGGCGGCGGAGAGGTGGGCGGGCGGGCTGCTGGTCGGCATCGGCGTGACACGTAAACGGAGTCGCGTAGTGTAGCCGACCAGACTGTCGGTCAAACGCAAAACCGACTAAGTAGCACTACGTATGGACAGATCGGCTCAGGCCAGCCCGGCCAGGCGCGCGTTGCGCTCGCGCTCGAGCTTGGTGATATAGCGCTGCACGGCGGCGTCGCCACCGCGCGACATATTCACGAATTGCAGGCCGATTCGGCGGCTGGTCTTGTTGTTCAACATCGTCATGTCGAGCGAATTACGCACCTGCAAGGTCACCGTCACCGGCCCGATCTCGGGCAGCTCGATGCGGCAGTTCGGCAAATTCTCGCCGATCACGGTGCTCAGTTGGTTCTTGTGGTCGATCACGGCGATGCCGCCGCAGCTGATGTCGTGCAGCGGGAACACCGCGCTGCCCATGCCGAGCTCGAGCGGCAGCGGCAGGATCGCGCGCACCGGATTCGAGACCGGCGTTTCCATACGGTAAAACTCACGGCGCTGCAGGCGGATCAGGGTTTCCGGGATGTCGGCGCGCAGCGCGGCATTGCCCTCGAACAGGGTAGGAAGCAGGCCTTCGGCCCTGAACAGGATGCGGATCTTGTCGAGGTAGGTCTCGCAGCGCACCGCGCCGGCGCCCAGGATGCGCTCGTTCTGCTCGCGGTCGATCGAACGGTCCAGGATCATGGTGCCGGCGTCCGGATCGACGGCCAGGATGGTGGTGACGCAGACGTCCGCCTCGCCCTTGATGAGCATGCGCACCAGCTGGTGCTTTTCGCCGATCTGGCGCAGCAGCGCGACGATCTCGCGGCGCGACCCCACCTCGTAGTCGTGCCAGTTGTCCAGTTCCTGATTATTCATTGCTTGCTTCTGCCTTCGGCGCGTCGTCCAGGTTGAGATGGGGCGTCGGATCCGGGGCGGGTGGCAGTGGCGCTCCCTGTTTCTGAGCCGACTCAATATGATAAAGCCATGCCAACAGTTCCGCAATTGCACGATACAGGGCGGGCGGAATTTCGCGGTCGAGGTCCACCCCCATCAGGAGCTGGACCAGTTCCTTCGATTCGTGCACGAACACGCCGGCCTCCTTGGCCCGGCGCATGATCTGCTCGGCGACCAGGCCCTCGCCCTTGGCCACGACCTTCGGCGCCGGGTCGCCCTTGCCGTAGGCGAGTGCGACGGCGCTCTGGCGGCGTTTGTCCTGGGGCAGGTTCACGACGTGTCGCCGGTGCTGCGCACCTCGAAGGCGGCCAGCGGCGTGCCGGCCGCATCCAGCGCGCCGGCCAGGCTCGGCTGATTGCGGCGGAGGAGGGCGGCGCTGGCGTCCGGCGCCGAGACGCGCAGCTGCAGCGTGCCGTTCACGAGTGTCAGGCGGGCATCGAGATGGCCCAGGCCGGGAAAGTCCAGCCGCAGGCGGCTGTGCCAGGCGCGTTCGTCGGCATCTTCGCCCTTCCCCTGGCCTTCCTGCTCGTTGTCGACCTCGCGCCCCACCTCCAGCTGCATCGGCTGGCCCGGCCACAGATTGCCCTGCCACGCCAGCTGCGCCTGCTCCTGCGTGGACAGCTGCATGCTGATGAACTGGGCGGTGGCCGGATCCAGCGCTTGCGGGCGCTGGCCTTCGCGCGCGGCCTGCTGCTGCGGTTCGGCGTTCAGCTCGGTCAATGCACGCTCGCCCTGCGCCCACTCGGCCACGTGCGATTCATAGAACAGGCCGCTTTTACCTACGGCCTGCTGCAGACCCTGGGCGATGCCGGCGGCGTCGCCGGTGGGCGCGCCGACGATCGGCGCGCGGCCCAGCGCCGCGGTCTGCGGCGACTCGGCTTTCGCCGCGGCGGCCAGCACGCCGCCGATGGCCTGGCCGGTGCGGCTGAGCGTCGTGTTCTGCGCTTCGGCGCCGCCGGACAGGGCGGCAGCGCCGGCTGCGGCAGCCTGCAGCAGCGCGGTGGCGCGGCCGACGTTGGCGGCGGTGGCGCCTTCGCGCATCAACAGCGGCGCCTTGGCCAGGTCGGCGCCGTCGGGCAACGGCGGGCCGGCTTCGCTGAACACGGGGTTGCCGGTGCCGATCTGGAAGGTCGGGCGCGGCTGCACCGAAACCAGGGTCAGCGGCACGTCGGCGCCGACCTGGGCCCCGGGCGGGAGCAGCATGCGGGTAGGGATGTTGGCGACCTTGACCACGAAGCTGCCGTCGGTCAGTTTAGTCAGGACTTCGCCGTGCAGCGCCTTGCCCAGCTGGGGGGCGAGGGCGCGCTGCAGGGCTTGCTGGCGCGGGTCGGCGAGCCCCTCGGCCGGCCTGGCCGGCGCGGTGGGCAGGACGTTGGAAACGAGCTCGCGCGGCAGCATGCGGTGCTACGAAGGGCCGGAGGCCCTCAGACGCCGTAGGCGCGTACGACGCGGCGTTCGGTCGCGGTATTGCCGATCATGGCCGACAGGCGCGCCATCCACGGGGTGGTCAGGTCGCGGATCTGGCGGTCGGCGTCGAGCATGCGGCGGATCGCATCGACCTTCTTGACGCGCTGGGCGCCGGCCAGCGGCTGCGGCTCGCTGGATTTGAGCTGACCCAGGTGCAGCGCGTGCTGCTGCTCGAGCAGGGCCAGGCGGTCCCAGTCGTTGTCGTTGGCGGCGCGCAGCATCTGGTCGCTGATCACGGCCATGGTTTCGTAGGTCTCGACGATATCTTCGGTGGTCATTTGCATTTGCGACATGGTTCAGGCACTCATCAGGGACGGGGTACGCAGTTGGGCGGTCGGCGCGGCGGTGGCAGGCGCGGCCTGGCCGGCCTGCGGATCGATCGCGTTCCAGGCGTTGCGCAGGTCGGACAGCAGGGCATGGGCTTCGTCCAGGATACCCTGGTCGTTTTCCAGGTTGGCCTTGAACAGGCGCGCGCTGATGTATTCGTACAGGGCGTCGAGGTTCTGGGCGATCTCGCCGCCGACCTTCTTGTCGAGGGCGGCGCGCAGGCCGTTGTCGACGATGTTGATGGCCTTCGAGATGGCGGCGCCCTTGGCGGCGACGTTGCCCGATTTCATATTCATCCCGGCGTTCAGGATCGACACCAGGGCGCCGTCGTACAGCATGACGATCAGTTTGTGCGGCGAGGCCGCGGTGACGCCGGTCTCGAGACCGACCTTGGCGTAGGCGTTGACGCCGCGTTGCATGGAACCAAACATGTTCTTCTCCAAAAATATGGATTAACTATTGGCCGCCAGAGCGGCCAGTTGTTGCGTGAGGTAGTTCGAGGTGGCCTGCATCGAGGCCAGCATCGAGTCGAGCGAGGTAAACTGCGCGCGGTAGCGTTTTTCGGTTTGCTCGAGGCGTGCCGTGAAGCGCTCGCGCTCCTTGTCGACCGCCTTGATCGAGACGTTGAGGCCATCGGCCTTGTTGGTGATCAGGCCTTCCTTGCCCATGAAGCTGGTGGCCAGGTTGTTCAGCTGGTAGGCGTAGCCCTGGGTGAAGCTGATGGTGCCGCGCTCGCCGGCGACGCCGTCGGTGACGTCGATCTTCAGGCCTTCTGCCTTGGAGCCGACCGCGGCGGTCAGGCTCTGGCCGTTGCCGGTCGCCGGGGCGCCGCCGATGGTGCCGGCCACGTCCTTGCCCTTCTTGAACTCGGCGCCGGCGCCGAACACGTCGTCGACGGAACTGCCGGTCATGGTCTCGATGCTGAGGTTCGAGGCGCTGCCCCAGCGGGTCGAGGACAGCGACAGCTTGCCGTCTTCGATCTTGGTCTCGACCGTGTCGCCGTTCTCGACGAAATTCGAATGTCCGTTGATCGCCGCGCGGATCATCGACGACAGCTCTTCCGGCGTGTAGGTGCCGGCATTGAGCTTGACGGTGGCGGTGCGGCTGGCGGTCTCCGGATCGGTCTGGTTCAGGGTCACCATCCAGCTGGTATTCGGCGCGATGGTCGTGGTGGGGGCCAGGGCGGCGGTGCTGGTGACATTGCCCTTGCTTGCCATCTCGGTAATGTTCACCGCGTAGCTGCCGGGCTGGGTCTTGGCGGTCGAGGTGTTGAACTTGATGTTGGCGTCCGAAGCCTTGCCGACCGCCGCGAACAGGCCGGCGATCTCGCTGAAGTTGTCGGTCATCGCCTTGTTCAGCTTGCTCGAATCGACGGCCAGGCTGCCATCCTTCTGGAAGGCGATGCCGATCTGGCCCAGCGTGGTCAGCTTGCCCTCGCCGACCGCGGCGCCGAGCAGGCCGCGCAGCTGGGTCTGCACCGAGCGCACGGTCGAATCGCCCACCAGCGGACCGCCCTTCTTGGTCTCCGGGTCGTAGCTGGTCAGGCTCTTCATGGTGCTGTTGAGCGTGTTGTAGGCCTTGACGAAGGCTTCCACGCTGGTCTTGACCGCATTGGTGTCCTTGGCGATCGTGACGTTGCTCTTGCCGGTCTGGCTCACGTCCAGGGTCACGCCCTGGATCGCGCCGCTGATGTTGTTGGTGTCGCTGGTGACCGCCACGCCGTTCACGTCCAGCTTCGCGCTCTGGGCCGCGCTGGTCTGCTTCATGCCCTGGACGCCGCCCGGATCGTAGCCGAGCAGGGCCTGCAGCGCCGGGTCGGCGGCGGCGCCGTTCTCGCCGCTCAGGCTGATCTTCATCGACGACTTCTCGCCGGTCTTGTTCGAGGTCAGCACCAGGCGGTAGGGCGAGGCGCTGCCGTCGGAGACGATGCTGGCTTGCACGCCGATATTGGCCTTGTTGATGGCGTCGCGGATGCCCTGCAGCGACTGGTCGCCCGCTTCCAGGGTCACCACGCCGCTGGCCTTGTCGCCGTCCTGGGCGAAGCCGGCGCCCAGGTAGCTGCCGTTGCTGCCGGCGGCGAGCCCGGCCAGCGACGGGTTGCTGCCGCCCACCGAGATCGCGCTGGCGTTGTTCGAGGTCAGGCTGACGCCGCCGGTGACCGTGGTGAGGGTGCCGTTGTTGGCCGTGCCGCTGTTGTTCAGGCCGCCGGTAACGCTCCCCTCGACCGATTCGCTGACGGTGATGTTGGCGCCTTCGCTGGAGAAGAACTGCAGGTCGCCGTTCGCGGCCGAGCCGCGGAAGGTGATGCCGGCCGCGGAGAGCGCCTGCGTGGTCGCGTTGTTGCCGCTCAGGGCGTCGTCGATCGAGCCTGCCGTCACGCCGCCGGTGACGCCCGGGCCCTGGGCGGCGATCTGTACGCCGCCCACCGACAGGCTGTAGCTGGCGCCGGCGCCGGTGGTCACGGCGCCGAAGCTGCGGCTGCCCGCGCCGCCGAACATGGCGGCACTGGTTTCCGTCGGCATGGCGACGGCGGTGACACCGGTATCTTCGGTTTCGGCATTGATCGCTGCGGCCAGCGCCTGGGCGCTGCGGGTCGCGCTGCTGGTGGTGATCGCGGTGCCGTTGATGGTCAGGGAGCCGTTGGCCATGCCGGTGCCGGCGACCGCGGCGCTGATGCGGCTGCCTTCGACGCCGTAGCGGCCTCCCGACGTGGCGCCGAACTGGAAGGTGAGGGTGGTCTTGGCGCCGCTGCCGATCGAGGACGTCATGCTGGCATAGCCGGCGCTGTTGAGCGTCTGGGCCTGGGCCAGCTGGTTGACGGACACCTTGTAGACGCCGGCCGCCGCTTCGGCAGTGGCGCTGCCCTTGAGCACCTCGCTGTTCGAGACGCTGGCGCTCAAGGCCTTGAAGGTCGCGCTCGACGTCAGCGAGGACAGCGAGCCCTGGAAAGCGCTCACAGCGCTGCTCAGCTTGCCCAGCGCATCGAGCTTGGTCTGGAATGCGGCGCTGCGCGTCTCGTACTTGGCGAGCGGCGCGGACTCGGCCGCCATCAGTCTACTGACGAGGTCGTCTACATTGAGACCGGAACCGATGCCGGCTGAGGAAATGGCCACTTGTTTCTCCTGCGAAAGTAGATAATGTAAGTCATTATCGACAGGAGCAAAGAGGACTTGAGAGCAGGAATTACCTGCTTATTTGTGGCTTGGGGAAATCGGTGCAAGAAACACAAGGCCTGCTCTTCCATTGGGAAGAGCAGGTGGCGGCGGCCAAGGCGGCTCAGGCCGTCTGGCTGATCAGGCGGCCCATGGCCTTGTCGAGCGACTTGGCGATCTCGAGCGCTTCAGCGGTCGGGATCTGGCGCACCACTTCCTTCGTGCTCAGGTCGATGATCTTGACCACGGTCTGCTTGCTTTCGTCGTCGACCGAGAATTCCAGGCTGCGCGCGGACGGCGGCATCGATTCGTTGATCTTCTTGACCGCGTCGTCGAGTTCCTTGCGCGATACCGGCTGCGCTTCCGGTTCCGGACGGGTGGCATCGGGCTGGCGCGCCGCGCCTGCGCGGGCGGCGACGCTGTCGGGCGCCTGGCGTTCGTCGAGCTTCGGCGAGGCGGACGCACCAAAAGGCTGGATGTTCATAGGGGACCCCAAAGTGAAAAACCCCGGCTGATCGACATCAGCCGGGGAGACTTACAACGCTAGATTGTCAGTCGATTAGCCACGCAGCAGGGACAGCACGCCGTTCGGCAGCGAGTTGGCCTGGGCCAGCATCGCAGTACCTGCTTGCTGCAGGATCTGGCCGCGGGTCATGTTCGCGGTTTCGGCTGCGAAGTCGGTGTCGACGATGCGGCTCTTCGATGCCGACAGGTTCTCGGTGCTGGAAGCCAGGTTCGAGATCGCCGACGAGAAGCGCGACTGCAGTGCACCGAATTCCGAGCGCTTGGTGTTCACGGTCGCCAGTGCCGAGTCGGCAATCTTGATCGCGAGCTGGGCGCCGGCGAAGGAGCTGATGTCCAGCGAAGCGACCGACTTCAGGCTCGAGCTGCCGCCCAGGCTCAGGCCCGAACCCCCATCGGTCACCGAGAAGCTGTTTTCCGAATCCAGGGTCACGTGGCCGTTGCCGATGGCGGTGGCTGCTGCAGCCTTGGCATCGAAACCGCCGCCGACCAGCACGTTCTGTGCGGTGGTGGTGTCGGTCTTGTACGAATGCACCAGCAGCTTGCCGTTGTCGGCGGTCGCGACGTTCTTCAGGTTGATGTCTTCGCCCGAAGCGTGGGTCAGCTTGATGCCCTTGTTCTTGGCGTCGTACTCGGCGGTGATGCCGGTTTCGGCCGAACGTGCGTTGAAGGCCGAGATGCCCGACGCCAGGTCGGTTGCCGAGCTGCCCGCGCCGGTCGTGAACGAGATCTTGACCGCGGTCGAGTTGTCGCCCTTCAGTTCCAGGGTGTAGCTTTCGCTGTTGCCCAGAGCCAGCATCGTTTCGGTCTTGGCGCTTGCGGTCACGCCGGTGGTGGCCGAGTTCTGGTTCACCGAAGCGGCCAGGGCCTTGGCGGTGCCACCCTTGGCATCGGCCGAACCGGCCGAACCGTTGATGGCGACTGCCTTGGTGGCGTCGAAGTTGGTGACGGCCTTCACTTCCGGCACGTCCTTGGCGACCTGGTTGGTGCCGTAGGAGCTGGTGGTGAAGTTCGAACCCGACATCGAGATCAGTTCGTTGGCGTTGGCGCCGACCTGGAAATTCGAGGTGCCGCCGGTGCCGTCCAGCAGTTGCTGGCCGTTGAACGAGGTGGTGGTGGCGATGCGGTTCAGTTCCGACGACAGCTGGGTGACTTCGGTCTGCAGTGCCTTGCGGTCGCTGGCCGAGTTCGAAGCGTTCGAGGACTGGACGGCCAGTTCGCGGATACGCTGCAGGATGTCGCCCGAGTTAGCCAGAGCGCCTTCTGCGGTTTGTGCCATCGAGACGCCGTCGTTGGCGTTACGGGAAGCTTGGTTCATCCCGCGGATTTGCGAGTTCATGCGGTCCGAAATCGCCAGGCCAGCTGCATCGTCCTTGGCGCTGTTGATGCGCAGACCCGAGGACAGACGCTGCAGCGAGGTGGTCAGCGAGGTCTGCGACGAGGTCAGGTTACGTTGCGAGTTGAGGGAAGCGATGTTGGTGTTGATAACGGATGCCATGGTAATTCTCCAGACTTACTACTTTATGGGGCGGGCGACTGTACCCTGTTCACTTTGGTGCGCCACCCTGTTCCGTGACGATCACACCGCTGTTGTTGCTGGTAACGGAGGTTCCCGTCAAAGCTTTATGGTGGGCAACGAAAATAATTCGTCGAAAAATCCCTCAAGTTTGGGTGGGGGGCGCGTCTAGACGGCGCGGAAATCCCGGACTTTAGGGCAAAAATAAATTTATTTTTCTCGCAGCCGGCCCTCAAGCAGGGTCTGGAAAACGAAAAAACGCGGCACCGGGCCGCGTTTTCGAGGTCGATTCGACAAGAACTTAGTGGCGCAGGAAGCCGTACAGCTTGTCCAGGGGGTCCCAGCCGCTGTTTTTCAGTGCCTGGTTGACCTTGGGAGAGAAATTCGGATCGTGGCGGAAGCGGCGGCAGAACACCTGCACGGTCTTGACCAAGGCTTCGCTGTCCGGCAGCGCGCCCCCGGCGGCGCATTGGGCCGCCAGCATCATGCGCAACAGGCCATAGCGCGAGACCAGCTCCAGGTAGCAATCGTAGGGGTTCGACTGATCGAAGGGGAACAGGTGCATGAACATCTCGTTCAACACGAAATGTTCCAACAAGTGAGGGGCGGCCTCGAGCGCCTGCGGCAGGCGCAGCACGCCGGCCGTATAGCGGGCGACCAGCGCATCGATGTGGGCCACGCCCGAATCGTCGTCGGCCCCCAGGTTGCGGGCGACCATGCCGATCACTTCACGCTGGCGTTCGGTGCGGCCAGGTGACTCCTTGCTGCTCCACAGGGTGGCGAACACCAGGGCCTGGGCGGGATGATTCGGCTGCAAGTCGCGCAGCGCGTCGAGTACGGCGCCGCTGTTGACCAGGTGCGCGAATTCATCCAGCAGCGCGGTAATGCCATCGGCGGAGGTAGTAGCGAGCCGTTCGCAGAATACGCCCAGCAGCGCCAGGCGTTCCCACAGTTCCATGCCCTCGGTGCGCATCAGCTGCAGACAAAAGATCCGCACATCGTGCACCAGCTGCGGCGGCGTGCCGTCGTCGGCATCGACCTGCTGGATGGCGTCGGGCCGCTCGGTGATGCTTCCCTCGATGAAATCGAAGGCGTCCGGCGCGAGCAGGGCCTGGCGCGCCGCTTCCGGACAGGACAACTGCAGGGCCTGCTGCACCTGGCCGCTGAAGTTGGCTGAAATGCGGGGGTAGCTGAAGCAAGTATTGGACAAATAGCTTTCGTTCAGGTGAATCTGAACACTGCATAGTCCATCCTGCATCATGGGGCAGCGATCGTCCTTGCCGTGCGAATCGACCTTGCCGTAGTTCAAATCGCCTTGCTGGCTATCCTGCCGACGCAGGCTGGTGCTGAACGTCTTGCTCAGTTCCGGATGCTTGCTCGCGCGGTAAGCAGTGAAGGTCTTCTTGTCGAGGCTGACCGTCCAGCCCGAACAGCAGGTGTCCTCGCAGGCGGGCCCGATACAGCTGAAGCGGGTGACGTAACGGGGCAGGAGGGCGGGAAGCGTACGGGTAAGGTGCAGGATTGCCATGGATGGAGCCGGGAAAAGGTTGGAAAGGCAGCCTGGCAAGTCTATCTTGCAGGCATGCCGTCCTAATCCGCGATCACCACTCGATTCTTGCCGCTATTCTTGGCTTGGTACATGGCGCGGTCGGCGCGCGTGGTGAGGCTGGCCTGGTCTTCGTTCGGGTGGCGCAGCGCGACACCGCAGGAGAAGGTGATCAGCATCTTCTCGTTATCGTGCAGGAAGAAGTGGCGGGTCAGCTCGCGCTGCACCCGCACCATGGCGGCAGCGGCGGCCTCGATGGTGGTCTCGGGCAGCAGGATCAGGAATTCCTCGCCGCCAAAGCGGGCGATCACGTCCATCGAGCGCAGGGTATCGCGCACCACTTTTACCAGGTGCTTCAGGGCGCCATCGCCGGCCAGGTGGCCGTAGGTGTCGTTGAGCTTCTTGAAATTGTCGAGGTCCAGCATGGCCACGCACAGCGGGGTGTTGCGGCGGTCGGCGCGCGCGCTTTCGCGCTCGAACACGTCGTCCAGGCCGCGCCGGTTGAGGCTGCCGGTGAGCTGGTCTTCGCGCACCAGTTCGCTCATGTGCTGCAGTTC
>Ga0265780_10005330_pt1 | contig 16334 bp, 14 predicted proteins | sample P1T30metagenome_FD_192432 | JGI IMG/M metagenome (GOLD analysis project Ga0265780, IMG submission 192432) | Plant litter microbial communities from East Loma Ridge, Irvine, California - P1 T30 | ecosystem: Environmental > Terrestrial > Plant litter > Unclassified | place: USA: California... | reverse complement strand
GATCCTGGAAGGCGAGCCGCGCATCGACGGCCGCGACACCCGCACCGTGCGTCCGATCTCGATCCGCACCAGCGTGCTGCCGCGTACCCACGGTTCGGCCCTGTTCACCCGTGGCGAAACGCAAGCCCTGGTGATCGCCACCCTGGGCACCGGCCGCGACAGCCAGAAGATCGACGCGCTGATGGGCGAGTACACCGACGACTTCATGATGCACTACAACATGCCTCCGTTCGCCACCGGCGAAACCGGTCGCGTGGGCACCCCGAAGCGCCGTGAAATCGGCCACGGCCGCCTGGCCAAGCGCGCGCTGGTCGCCGCCCTGCCGGCAGCCGACGAATTCAGCTACTCGGTGCGCCTGGTCTCGGAAATCACCGAGTCGAACGGTTCCTCGTCGATGGCTTCCGTCTGCGGCGGCTGCCTGGCGCTGATGGATGCCGGCGTGCCGATGAAGGCGCACGTCGCCGGTATCGCCATGGGCCTGATCAAGGAAGGCGGCAAGTTCGCCGTCCTGACCGACATCCTGGGTGACGAAGACCACCTGGGCGACATGGACTTCAAGGTGGCCGGCACCGCGCAGGGCATCACCGCGCTGCAGATGGACATCAAGATCCAGGGCATCACCAAGGAAATCATGCAGGTGGCACTGGCACAAGCCAAGGACGGCCGCCAGCACATCCTGGCCGAGATGCAGAAAGCCATGCCGAACGTGAAGACCGAACTGTCGGACTTCGCACCGCGCCTGATCACCATCAAGATCAACCCGGAAAAAATCCGTGATGTGATCGGCAAGGGCGGCGCCGTCATCCGCGCGCTGACCGAAGAGACCGGCACCCAGATCGACATCACCGACGAAGGCATCGTGACCATCGCCTCGGTCGACGCCGCCGCCGGCCAGGAAGCCAAGCGCCGCATCGAAGAGCTGACCGCCTCGGTCGAAGTGGGCAAGACCTACGACGGCACCGTGCTCAAGCTGCTGGACTTCGGCGCCATCGTGCAAGTGATGCCGGGCAAGGACGGCCTGCTGCACATCAGCCAGATCGCCAACGAGCGTGTCAACGCCGTGGCCGACTACCTGAAAGAAGGCCAGCAAGTGCGCGTGAAGGTCCTCGAGACCGACGAGCGCGGCCGCCTGAAGCTGTCGATGAAGGCAGCGGCTGCGGACGACGCGGCGCCAGCCCAGTAATCACGCTGTTGCCGGCTGTCCGGCCAGTGAAAACCGCCAGTGCGTGAGCCTGGCGGTTTTTTTGTGCCCGGATTCGCCAGAACGCGTCATGCTACGTGTCATGCATGGTTTCTTTATAATGAAAGCAGGGTCCGGGTGGGACCGATGCCGGGCAAGCAAGCCCGCGGCGGCAGTCAGGAGGAAGTCATGAGTTCTGCCAGCGACAAGGGGGCGGCGCCGGTCAGCCAGCGCTTGCGGGAAATGCGCAACGAGGTCCTGGGCGAATGGGCCGTGCGCGTGCGGGCGGAAGTCGACGGCGCAGCGCAGTTGCAGCATCCGATACTCTTCAACACCATACCCGCGCTGTACGACGACATCTGCCAGGCCCTGGACCCCGGATGTCCGCGCGTCAGCGCGGGGGGCGCATCGTCCTCGGTCGCGCTCGAACACGGCGGCGAGCGCGCCCGCCTCACGCGCTACGAAATTCAGTCCGTGATCGCCGAATACCAGCTCCTGCGCGAGACGATCTTCGCCGCGCTGCGGCGCTGCGGCGTGGCGGTCGGCGATGGGGAGTCGCAAATCATTTATGCGGCGTTCGACTCCGCGATCCGCGAAGCCGTCACGGCCTTCGCCCTGGTCCAGAGCGCGTTCCGCGAGCAGTTCTTCGCCGCCCTCGCGCACGACCTGCGCGGACCGCTGTCGAACGCCGCCGCCGCGGCCCAGCTGATCGGCCGCACCGACGATCTCGACAAGATCCGCCGCCATGCCGGCAAGATACGGGACAATATCGGCCGTGTCGACGAGATGATCCGGCAAATGCTCGACGCCCTCGTGTTCCACCATGGCGAACGCCTGCGCCTGCATCCCGGCCGCTTCGACCTGCGCGCCATCGCCAGCGAGGTGTGCGAGCACATGGCGTTGTCGCATGGCCGGCGTTTCGCGGTGCAGGGGGTATCGGTGCAGGGATGGTGGAGCCGCGCCGAACTCGAGCGCGCACTCGAAAACCTGGTCAGCAACGCCGTGAAATACGGCGCCAGCGGGACGGCCGTGACGATCACTGTCGCGAGCGAGCACGAACGGGTCCGGCTGGCGGTGCACAACGAGGGCAATCCGATCCCGCCCGACCAGATCGAGTGCGTGTTCCAGGTGTTCCGGCGCGCGGCAGAGACCAAGCGCGGCAATGCACAAGGCTGGGGCATCGGGCTGTCCTATGTGCGCAGCGTCGCCGAATCGCACGGCGGCAGCGTCAGCGTCGACAGTACGCCGGAACTCGGCACCACGTTCACGATGGACATGCCGGTCGACGCGCGGCCGTTCCAGGATGCGCCGACGCTGTAGCGGCGCACTTGCCTTGCAGGCGGAGCGGCACCAGGCCGATGGCGCGCACCGGCGCCATGCGATGCCAGTCCCGGTCATTGTCTCGACATGTAGAATAGTGTCCTGATTATGCAAATTAAATGGCTGGTGGGAACGCAATCGTGTCGTGTCATCAAGGTAAGGAATGGTATAGTTGGCTATTTACCAGAATGCCCAAGCTGCATGGATGACAAGGGCAGAACTTTACCAAATCAAGGAACCGATCGATGACCATTCAGGACTACGCGACCCGCATCAGCGAGCTCATCCAGGAACACCAGGCCGAGATCGGCGCTGAGTGGCTGGCACAGCTGGAGGCGCTGACCGTGCGCTCGAGCGTCGTCTCCAGGGAGCAGCTGCGTGCGCATTGCCAGCAATTCCTGGCCGCTTTTACCAACGCCGCCCGCGCCGGCGAACTGCAGAACATCGAGCACCGCTCCTGGGACGAAGTGCGCGACCTGCTGAGCGAGATCTCGGCCTCGCGCGCCAGGAACGGCTCGACCCCGAGCGAGACCGCGAGCTTCGTGTTTTCCCTGAAGCAGCCACTGTTTACCCACCTGAACGTCGGTTTCGCCGGCGACCCGGCGGCCCTGGCCAATGTGTCCTGGATCGTCAGCACCCTGCTCGACAAGCTCGGCCTGTACACCATCGAATCCTTCCAGCGCACCCGTGACCAGGTCATCGTGCGCCAGCAGCAGGAACTGCTGGAACTGTCGACTCCCGTCGTCAAGCTGTGGGACGGCATCCTGGCGCTGCCGCTGATCGGCACCCTCGATTCCGCGCGCACCCAGGTGGTGATGGAAAACATCCTGCAGAAGATCGTCGATACCGGCGCCATCATCGCCATCATCGACATCACCGGCGTGCCGACCGTCGACACCCTGGTGGCCCAGCACCTCATGAAGACCATCGCCGCCGCGCGCCTGATGGGCGCCGACTGCATCATCAGCGGCATCCGCCCGCAGATCGCACAGACCATCGTGCACCTGGGCGTGAACCTGGAAGACGTGGTGACCAAGGCGACCCTGGCCGATGCCTTCATGGTCGCGCTCGAGCGCACCGGCACCGCCGTCATCAAGCGCGTCGCAGCGGCATAAGGAAGCGTCGAACATGGAACGCATCCCAATCCTGCGCATGGGCAGCCTGCTGCTCGTGACGATCCAGGTCGACATGCACGACCGCCTCGCCATGGCCCTGCAGGACGACCTGACCCAGCGCATCGTGAGCGACCGCGCCAAGGGCGTGCTGATCGACATCTCGGCGCTGGACCTGGTCGACTCCTTCATCGGCCGCATGATCAGCAATACCGCCGCGATGGCGCGCGTGCTCGACGCCGAAACCGTGGTGGTCGGCATGCAGCCGGCGGTCGCGATCACGCTCGTCGAGCTGGGCCTGACCCTGCACGGCGTGAAAACCGCCCTGAACGTCGAAAAGGGCATGGCCCTGTTAGGAAAGTCGATCTCTTGATGATGAGCGCTGCTCTCAACAAGCCGGTGGCATTCGACACCCGGCTGCTGGACTTCCGCCGCGAGGTGCGCAACGGCCGCACGACCATGCCGCTGCGCTCCGACGAAGACGTGGTGGCGCTGCGCCGCCATGTGCGCGAGCGCGCGGTGGCGATCTCCCTGTCGCTGGTCGACCAGACCAAGCTGGTGACCGCGGCGAGCGAACTGGCGCGCAATACGATCAAATACGGCGGCGGCGGCGAAGTGCACCTGGACGCCCTCGACGACGGCCTGCGCCGCGGCGTCGGCCTGCTGTTCGTCGACGACGGCCAGGGCATTCCCGACCTCGGACTGGCGCTGAAGGACGGCTATACCACCGGCGGCGGCCTGGGCCTGGGCCTGAGCGGTTCCAAACGACTGGTCGACGAATTCGACATCGATTCACGTCCAGGCGAAGGCACTGCCGTAGTGGTCATCAAATGGAAACGCTAGTCAGTTCGCTGTCGCCACAGCTGGTCTTCCCGATCAACCATGCCAGCGACGTCGCGGCGGCGCGCCGCGCCGCCCAGAAGCTGGCCGATACGCTCGGCTTCGACGAGGTCAAGGCCGGACGCCTGGCGATCGTCATCACCGAAGCCGGCACCAATATCCTCAAGCACGCCGGCGAAGGCATGCTGTATATCGCAGCCGCCCAGTCCAGCGCCCGGATGGCCGGGGTCGACGTGCTGGCGATCGACAGCGGTCCCGGTATCGCCGACCTGGCCTTCAGCATCCAGGACGGCGTCTCGACCGCCGGCACCGCCGGCACCGGCCTGGGCGCGCTGCGCCGCCAGTCCGACGAATTCGACGTCTGGAGCATGCGCGACAAGGGCGCGGTGTTCTTCATGCGCCTGTGGCAGGGCGCGGCCCCGCCCGAACCCTGCGGGGTCGAGGTGGGCGCGCTGTGCGTGCCGCTGGCCGGCGAAGAGGTCTGCGGCGACGCCTGGGGCATGCTCTGCGACCGCGACGGCGCGTCCCTGGTCGGCGCCGACGGCCTCGGACATGGACCGGATGCGGCCAAGGCCAGCGCCGGCGCCGTCGAGGCCTTGCAGCGGCCGGCATCGACGTCGTCCGAGCTGCTGCAGCTCGCGCACGAGCGGCTGCGCGGCACGCGCGGCGCGGCGGTGTCGGTGGCGCGCGTCGATTACGCCGACATGCAGCTGCGCTTCGCCGGCATCGGCAACGTCAGCGGCATCGTGGTCGACGGCGACACGCGCCGCACGCTGGTGTCGCACAACGGTATCGTCGGCCACAATATGCGCAAGGTGCAGGAGTTCAGTGCCGACTTCGGCCCCGGCGCCCTGTGCATCCTGCACTCGGACGGCATCCAGACCCAATGGGACCTGGACGCCTATCCGGGCCTGGTCGCGCGCGCGCCGGCGGTGATCGCCGCGGTCCTGATGCGCGACTTCATCCGCCGCCGCGACGACGCCATGGTGCTGGTCGCGCGCAGGAAGGAGCAGCCATGAACATGCAGCGCATCCTGAACATCGGCATCGACAACGAGCAGGACGTGGTGCTGGTGCGCCAGCGCGCGCGCCAGGTATCCAGCCTGCTCGGCTTTTCCCAGCAGGACCAGGTGCGCATCGCCACCGCCGTGTCGGAAGTCGCGCGCGGGGCCGGCCAGGTCAGCATGGGCGCGCGCGCCGCCTTCGGCATCGCCGAGGACGGGCGGCGCCAGTACCTGCAGGTGGCGATCGGGGTCGGCAACGTCGCTTCCGGTCCGCTGCCGGACGACGCCCTCGTCACCGCGCAGCGCCTGATGGAAGACTGCTCGGTGGAGCAGGGCAGCCACGGCGCCGCCGCGATCACGATGCGCCGCACGCTGCCGCCCCAGCCCCTGGTCGGCGCCACGCGCCTGGCCGAGATCGCGGAGCAGCTGGCCAAGGACAGCCCGGTGGCCAACTCCAGCCTCGAGGTGCACCTGCAGAACCGCGAACTGGTCGCCACCCTGGCCGAGCTGCGCGAGCGCCAGGAAGACCTGCTGCTGCTGACGCGCGAACTGGAAGACACCAACCGCGGCATCGTCGCGCTGTACGCCGAGATCGAGGACAAGGCCGAGCGCCTGCGCCTCGCCGACGAGATGAAGTCGCGCTTCCTGTCCAACACCAGCCACGAGCTGAGGACGCCGCTGTCCTCGATCCGCGCGCTGGCCAAGCTGCTGCTGGACCGCATGGACGGCGACCTGAGCGACGAACAGGAGCGCCAGGTGCGCTACATCGAAGCGGCCGCCACCGACCTTTCCGAGCTGGTCAACGACCTGCTCGACCTGGCCAAGATCGAGGCCGGCAAGGTCGAGCTGCAGATGGCGCCGGTGGAGGTGGAAAACCTGTTCCGGACCATGAAGGGCATGCTGCGGCCGCTGGTCGACGATGCCCGCGTCGACCTGGTGTTCGAACCGTCCGCGGTGACCGCGCCCTTCGATTCGGACGAGGGCAAGATCGCCCAGATACTGCGCAATTTCATTTCGAACGCCCTGAAGTTCACCGAGCAGGGATCGGTGCGGGTCGACGCCGTGCATGAGCTCGAGCCCGACGTCATCGTGTTCTCGGTGACCGATACCGGGATCGGCATCAGCCCGGAAAACCTGCAGCTGATCTTCGAAGAATTCAGCCAGATCGAACATCCACTGCAACGCCGCAGCAAGGGCACCGGCCTGGGCCTGCCGCTGTGCCGCAAGCTGGCCGACCTGCTCGGCGGACGGGTCGAGGTCGAGAGCCGGATCGGCGCCGGCTCGACCTTCCGCCTGGTGCTCCCGCGCCGCTACCACGCCCGCGCGGCGGCGGCCCCCGAAGGAAACTGAGGCACAACGATGACCAACCCGACCCTGCTTCTCAACGTCGACGACAACGACGGCGCCCGCTACGCCAAGACCCGGATCCTGCAGAGCGCGGGCTTCACGGTGCTCGAGGCCAGCAACGGCACCGACGCGCTGGCGACCATCAAGCGCGGCGACGTGGCCCTGGTGCTGCTCGACGTGAAGCTGCCCGACATTAACGGTATCGAAGTCTGCCGCCGCATCAAGGCCGATCCCGACAGCGCGCTGGTGCTGGTGCTGCAGACCTCGGCCGCGCTGACCGGGCGCGCCGACAAGATCCGCGGCCTGGAGGGCGGCGCCGACAACTACCTGGCGGCGCCGATCGAGGCCGACGAGCTGATCGCCAACGTCAATGCGCTGCTGCGCATGCGCCAGACCCAGAACGCGCTGCGCGACAGCGAAGAGCGCTTCCGCCAGCTGACCGACAACGTCGAGGACGTGTTCTGGATGTTCTCGGTGCCTTCGCGCGCGCTGGAATACGTGAGTCCGGCCTATGCCACGATCTGGGGCCGCAGCGTCGATGCGCTCGAGCGCACCGCGGACAGCTGGCTCGAGGCGGTGCACCCGGACGACCGTCCGGGCATCGAGGCGCTGTGGAATGCCGTGCAGGACGTGCCGCACTACGACGCCGAATTCCGGGTCGTCATGCCGGACGGCTCGCTGCGCTGGGTGCGCGACCGTCTGTTCCCGGTGCGCGACCGCCGCGACGAGGTGTACCGCGTGGCGCGCGTGACCAGCGACGTCACGCGCCGCAAGGAGATGGAAGCGCTGCTGCGCGTTGCCGACAGCAACAAGAACGAATTCCTGGCGACGCTGGCGCACGAGCTGCGCAATCCCCTGTCGCCGATCCGCAACGCGGCGGCGCTGCTGGGCGCCAGCGGCGAGGGCGCGCTGGAGCGCCAGGCGCGCGCGCGCGAAGTCATCACGCGCCAGGTCGACCACCTGGCGCACCTGGTCGACGACCTGCTCGACGTCGCGCGCATCTCGGAAGGCAAGATCGCGCTGCGCCACGAGGAGGTCGAGCTGAAGGGCGTGATCGCCCAGGCCATCGAGACCGCCGGGCCGCTGATCCATGCGCGCGAACACCAGCTCGAGGTGGTCGAGCCGGAGCGCGCGATCTGGGTGGCGGGCGACCCGGTGCGCCTGGCGCAGTCGATGGGCAACCTGCTGCACAACGCCGCCAAGTTCACCCCGAAGGGCGGCCGGATCAAGGTCGAGGTGGTGCTCGACGACGGCGTGGCGCGCATCGCGGTGCAGGACAACGGCATCGGCATCGCCGAGGACAACCTGTCGCGCATCTTCGGCATGTTCACCCAGGCCGCGGTGCCGCCGGACCGTGCGCCGGAAGGCCTGGGCATCGGCCTGTCGCTGGTCTCGCGCCTGCTCGAGATGCACGGCGGGCACCTGTCCGCCGCCAGTCCGGGCATCGGCCTGGGGTCGACCTTCACGGTCGAGCTGCCGGTGCTGCGCACCGCGGAAGCGGCCGCGCCGCAGCCCGGGGCCGCCGACATGGCGGCCGAGGCCGCGCCAACGCCGAAGGCCGGCGGCAAGCGCCGCGTGCTGCTGGTCGACGACAATATCGACGCGATGGAAATGATGGCCTTCCTGCTGGCCGAGATGGGCTACGACGCCGTCACCACGCCCGATGCCGCGCACCTCATCGACCTGGCGCTGGAGCAGCGCCCGGACGTGATCGTGCTCGACATCGGCCTGCCGGGCGTGGACGGCTACGAACTGGCGCGCATGCTCAAGCGCCACCCGCAGCTCGGCGCGATCCGCCTGGTGGCCCACACCGGCTACGGCTCGCCCGACGACCGCCGCAAGGCGCGCGAGGCGGGCTTCGATGCCCACCTGGTCAAGCCGGCGGAGCTGGACGATCTGGAGAAGGCGCTGCTGGGCTGATCCGGGGCCGGCTGGACGCGTGGACGGCTCGCCGTCCCACGCGTTCAGGCGCAAGGTGCGTCACCGCACGAACCGGAGCCCGGTCCAGGACTAAGCTGACCCCGTCAACCAAACCGATGGAGGTCATCATGCCCCGTGGAGCCAGCCCGAAACGCGAACGCGAAGCCAAGAAGCTCGAGACCGGATTCAAGAAGGAACACCGCTACCCCGGCCGCGAGGAGGAAGTCGCCGCGCGCATCGTCAACAAGCAGCGCGCCGAACACGGCGAGACCAAGCAGTCCTCGAGCGGCGGCTCGAAGCAGTCGGCCAAGAAGTAAGCCCACCCAAAAAGAAAGCCTTCCGGGCCCTCACCCGGAAGGCTTCCCGGCGCCTGTGCGCCGGATCTACTTGTCGGTGACGGTAAATTCGCCGAACGCCTTCAGCTGCTCGCCCACGGCACGGCTGTCGCCCACCACCACGATCGCCTGTTTCTCCGGCGCGAAGTACTTGCGCGAGACCTCGCGCACCTGCTCCGGCGTGACCTTTTCGATCAGCGGCACGTACTGGCCGAGGAATTCCGCCGGCAGTCCGACCAGCCAGTTGTTGGCCAGGGTGGCCGCCACCGCGCGCTGCATCTGGTTGCTCAGCAGGTAGCCGCCGGCCACATAGCGCTTGTGCATCTGCATCTCGTCCTTCGACACCAGTTCGGTGCCGATGCGCTTGTACTCGCTGAAGTACTCGGTCAGCGCCGCGCCGGTCACGTCGTTGCGCACGTCGGCGCCGCCGACGATGCTGCCGCCGTCGCGCAGCAGGCGCGCGCCGGCCGAGGCGCCGTAGGTATAGCCCTTTTCCTCGCGCAGCTTGATGTTCACCCGGCTCGAGAAGCCGCCGCCGAGGATGGTGCTGGCCATGCGCAGCGGGATCTGGTCGGCGGCGGTGGCGGCGATGCCCGGGCTGCCCAGGCGAATCGCCGACTGCACGCTGCCGCCGCGTTCCAGCACCAGGCGCGCCGGCCTGGCCTCGAGCGGAGCCTTGGGCGTTTCCGGCGCCGCCTTGCCGCGCGCCTTCCAGTCGCCAAAGGCTTGCTGGGCCAGCTTCATCGCTTCCGCTTCCTTGATGCGGCCGGTAATCACCAGCAATGCGCGTTCGGGACGGAAGCGCTTCGCGTGTTCGGTCGCCAGCAGTTCCGCGGTGGTCGCATCGATCGACTCGACGGTCGGATCGGTGTGGCCGTAGGGATGGGCGCCGTAGATCGCGCGGTTGATCGCGCGGGTGGCGCGGAAGGCGGGCTGGGTCTCGGCCACGCGCAGCGACTGCAGGGCGTTGGCCTTGGCCAGCGCCACTTCCTTTTCCGGGAAGGAGGGCGTGCGCGCCACTTCGGCGAGCAGCGCCATCATCGGCGCCGCCTGCGAGGCGACCGCGTTGGCCGAGACGGTGATGCCGTCCGGCGCCGCGCCGGCGGCGACCGAGCCGCCCATGCCCTGCGCCGCTTCGGCGATCGCGCGCGAGCTGCGCCTGGCGGTGCCCTCGTTGAGCAGGCCGGCCATCATGTTGGCGAAGCCGGGGTGGGCAGCGTCGTCGGCGCCGAAGCCGGCCCCGCGCACCGCCAGCACCATGTCCACGCGCGGCACGCCGTCGCGTGCCACCGTCCAGACCTGCAAGCCGTTGGCCAGGGTCTTCTTGGCGATGTGCGGGGTCGGCAGCGGTTTGTCCTTGCCGTAGGGCGGCATGGCCGCGGGGGCCGGCGGCGCGTCGGCGAAGGCGGTGCCGGCGGCGCTCGCGCACAGGGTGGCGACGGCGAGTATCAGCATCTGTTTGTTCATCGATGCGCTCCTTATTGTTTGGCGCCGGCGGTGGGCGCGGCTGGCTTGTCGGTCGGCGCCTTGGCGGCCGGCTTGCGGTCGATGACGGTGCGGTTGCTCTTGACCAGGTAGGTCGCGGCCACGCGCTGGATGTCGGCCGAGCTGACACCCTCGATCCAGCCCGGCACCTTGTTGACCACCTTGGCGTCGCCCCACAGGGTCTGCAGCTTGGCCAGGGTGTCGGCGCGGTTCAGGAAGTTTTCAAGACGGTTGTTCCAGTCGGCCAGCATGCGCGTCTTGACGCGCTCCAGCGTGGCGGCGTCGACGCCGTTCTTCGCGACCCCGGCGATTTCCTCGTCCATCGCGGCCAGCATCGCATCGGCGCTGGCGTTCGGCTTGTACAGGGCGAACACGGTGAACACGGTCGGTCCGGCGTACTCGAAGGGACCGGTGAGGCCGAAGCCGCCCGAGACGTTCAGGGCGATCTCGCGGCCCTTGACCATGCCCTGGTAGAACAGCGAGGCGTCGTCGCCGGCCAGCAGCTCGGCCAGCACCGCCATCGGCGCCTGGTCGGGGCTGCCGCGTTCGGGCACCTTCCAGGCCGCGGCGATGGCCGGCACCTGGGCCAGGGCGTCGCTCTGCTCGATGCGCTTTTCTTCCTTGTTCAGGCCTTCCGAGAAATCGCCGGGCTTCGGCGTCGGCCGCGCGGCGATGTTGCCGAAGTATTTCTGGGCCAGCGCGAAGCCCTCGGTGGGGGAGATGTCGCCGGCGATCGCCAGCACCGCGTTGTTCGGGCCGTAGTAGTCGCGGTGGAAGGCGCGCACGTCGTCCAGGCTGGCGCCTTCGAGGTCTTCGAAGCTGCCGTAGCCGTCATGGTTGTTCTCCCATTTCTGGAAGGCCAGCTGGTTGATGTCGATCCAGTAGAAGCCGCCGTAGGGCTGGTTCTTGACGTTGACGCGGATCTCTTCCTTGACCACGTCCTGCTGGTTCTTCAGCGAGGCCGGGTTGAAATCGAGGGTCTTCATGCGGTCGGCCTCGAGCCACAGGATCGGCTCGATGCTCGACACCGGCGCGGTCTCGATGTAGTTGGTGAAATCGGGACGGGTCGAGCCGTTGTTGCGGCCGCCGCCGCCGGTGATGGTGCGGTCGAACACGCCCTTGGGCGCGTTCGGCGTGCCCTGGAACATCAGGTGCTCGAACAGGTGGGCGAAGCCGGTGCGGTTGCGCGGTTCCAGGCGCATGCCGACGTGGTAGACCACCGAGACGCCCACCGTGGGCGAGCTGTGGTCTTCGGAGACGACGACCGTCAGGCCGTTGTCGAGCTTCTTGATGTTGACCGGCAGGGTCCACTGGTCGCTGCTCGCGGCAAACGCGGACAGCGACAGCGAAAGCCCGGCCAGCGACAGGCAGAGTTGGCGCATGCGCATAGGTGACCTTTTAATAGGTGAGTTCTTATTTTTCCGGCAAGACCGGCAATGCATCTTAGCGTACTACGATACAACTCAACATTCCAAGATCCGGAACTGCCTCTTCCGGCACGGCCTGCATGCCAGTCCCATCAGGCTGTCGCTCGGGCCGGCTTTTTTGCAGTTCGTCGCATTTTGCTGTGCAGTAGCGGGGCGAGCCGTTAATCTGTCTGCATGATGTATTGATCGGCAAGCCACAAGCTGCCAACAAGAACAGGATTCTGGAGATTCGGATGATCAAGATGTTTTCGCTCGGATGGGCCGTCGCCGGCCTGTGGGCCGGCTGCGGGATGGCGCATGGCGCCGAGCCCGGCACCGAGAACCGCCCGGTCGATGCGCGCATCGTGCGCGTCAAGCTCGAAGGCGCGGTCAACCTGCGCATTCGCCAGGGTAATCCGCCGATGCTGACGCTGACCGGCGATCCGCGCTCGCTGTCGCGCACCACCACCGTGCAGGAAGGCGATACGCTCATCATCGACAACGAAGGCCACGGCCGCGTGCGCATGGGCGCGATGCAGGCCGAGCTGGTGCTGCCCTCGCTGCGCGCGGTCAGCTCGGAGAGCCTGGGCTCGACCGAGGTCTCGGGCTTCTCCGGCGAAGAACTGGAGCTGTCGCTGGACGGGGCCGGGTCGATGAAAGTATCGTGTAATTACCGCATCGTGACGGCCAGCCTGGGCGGCATCGGCAGCATGAACCTGCAGGGCATCTCGGGGGAGGGCGTGTCGCTGAACCTGGGCGGCGCCGGCTACATGATGCTGAGCGGCCGCGCCAAGTGGCTCAAGGCCGACCTCGGCGGCCTGGGTAACCTGGACGCCCAGCAATTCAAGGCCGAGACCGTCGATGTCGACCTGTCCGGCCTGGGCAACGCCAGCGTCAACGCCCAGCAGAGCGCCGTGCTGAACCTGTCCGGCCTGGGCTCGGTCACGGTGTACGGCAAACCCCTGAACCGCAAGGTCGCCGTCGACGGCCTGGGCAAGGTGAGCTGGAAATAGCAGGCAAGCCGCTTGCGCGAACAAGAAGTTTCCAAGAAAAAGCCCGCGAGGGCGACCCGTTCTGAACGAGACGATGAGAAAACTGACCATTGCGATCCTGTTCGCGCTGGGCCTGCACGGTGGTGCGATGGCCGGCCTGACCGAAGGCGCCAATGCCTACAACGCCCGAAACTATGCGCAGGCACTCAAGGAGATCACGCCGCTGGCCAAGGCCGGCAATGCGGATGCCCAGCACCTGATGGGCCTGATGTATTACATGGGCCGCGGCGTCACGCGCGATTACCGGCAGGCGTTTTCCTGGCACTACAAGGCGGCCCAGCAAGGCAAGGCCGACGCCCAGTATGTGATTGGTGCGATGTATTACACCGGCAACGCGGTGCCCCAGGACCAGAAGCTGGCGGTGCAGTGGTTCCGCAAGGCCGCCGAGCAGAACCACCCGGACGCCCAGCATGCGCTCGGCCTGATGTACCGTTACCACGTGGGCGGCATGCCGCAGGATGTGGTGATCGCCTACATGCTCTGGAACCTGGCCGCCGCCAACGGCCACCGCAACGCCAGCGAGCAGCGCGCCAGCGTGGCGCGCCAGATGAGCCAGGAGCAGCTCGACGAGGCGCAGTCGCTGTCGCGCAACTGGAAGCCGGGCACGGCGCTGCCGACCCAGTCGCGCACCGGCGCCGGCGGCGGCGCGTGACTCCCTTGTTGCCTCATGATGCGAGGACGGGGCCGACGACCGCGTCAGGTTCTGTCCTACGTCGCGACTGCCAATGTTTGATGTCCAGGTCGTTTTAATCGGACTAGGATGAACAGTCTCGGGTCGCATCACGGACCGGATGACAACGCATTCAAGGAGGCAATCATGGCAAACCAAGGCAACAATCAGGGTGGCAACAAGGGCGGCGATAACAAGCAGAGCGGCGATACCAGCAACCGCGGTTTTGCATCGATGGATCCGCAGAAGCAGCGCGAGATCGCATCGGAAGGCGGTCGCGCGGCCCACGCTTCCGGCAACGCCCATGAATTCACATCGGACGAAGCGCGCCGCGCCGGATCCATGAGCCACAAGAACGACGGAAGCAGCCAGAGCCAGGGCGAGAGCAACCAGCAGAGCGGCAATCAGGGCAGCAACAGCACCCGCGGCGGCACGCCCGAGCAGCACGCCAAGGCGGGTTCGCAGAGCCACAAGAACCAGAAGTAGCCGGCCGACGCTGGCCGGCCCGGCGCCCGCGTGCGTCTGCCCAGCGACCGCCGGCATTGCCGGCGGCATCCGCATCGATGCCCGGCCAGCATCGCCACCCGGACCGCCAGCCTTGCCTGGCGGTTTTTGCATTGTGCTTGGATGAAGCGCAAAAGCAACGTAGCGCGCCGCTCTTGACTATACTGCCTGCTAACGCTCATCAGCATGAGCCGGCGCAGGCGAATGCGTGCTTCACCCGACTATCGGCACCGGATTGCGCATTGTTAGCGTTATCAGCAATCTTCGGGCGTCCGTATGCTTGGAGGGGGCTGTACGCTCGCGTACAATTGCTCTTTATTTAACAAGGTGGTCTATGCGCGCTATCGAAATCTCGCAGTACGGCGGACCCGAAGTCCTGCAGCCGTGCGAACGTCCCGTGCCGGAACTGAAGCCCGGCGAAGTCCTGATCAAGGTCCACGCGGCCGGTATCAATCGTCCCGACGTGTTCCAGCGCCTGGGGCAATATCCGGTGCCACCGGGCGCCTCCGATCTGCCAGGCCTCGAAGTGGCCGGCGAGATCGTCGCCGGCGACCTGGCGGACAGCGGTTTCGCCAAGGGCGACATGGTCTGCGCGCTGGTGCAGGGCGGCGGCTATGCCGAATACTGCGCGGCGCCGCTGGCGCAATGCCTGCCGGTGCCGGCCGGCCTGTCCGCGGTCGAGGCGGCGGCGCTGCCCGAAACCTTCTTTACCGTCTGGAGCAATGTATTCCAGCGCGGCGCCCTGAAGGAGGGCGAGACCCTGCTGGTACAGGGCGGCAGCTCGGGCATCGGCACCACCGCGATCCAGATCGCGAAGGCGCTCGGCCACCGCGTGTTCGCCACCGCCGGCAGCGCCGGCAAATGCCGCGCCTGCGAGGCGCTCGGCGCCGAACGCGCGATCGACTACAAGACCGAGGACTTCACGGCCGTGGTCAAGGAACTTACTGGCGGCAAGGGCGTCGACGTGGTGCTCGACATGGTCGGCGGCGACTACGTCGCGCGCGAAGTAGCCTGCCTGGCCGACGACGGCCGCATCGTCATCATCGCGCTGCTGGGCGGGTCCAAGGCCAGCGTCGATCTGGGCCAGGTCTTGCGCCGGCGCCTGACGATCACCGGCTCGACCCTGCGTCCGCGCCCGGTGGCCTTCAAGGCGCAGATCGCACGCGAACTGCGCGAGACCGTCTGGCCGCTGCTGGCCGCGGGCAAGATCAAGCCGGTGATCCACCAGGTGTTCCCGCTCGAGCAGGCCGCCGCCGCGCACACGCTGATGGAAAGCAGCGCCCACGTCGGCAAGATCGTCCTCGATCTCGCTACCGGCCAGGGAGGCGCGTGATGGCGACGGGGGGTGTAAAAAGCCATCGTTTGACCGCATTTACGGCGAACGCTAAAATAGCAGGTTATTTGGCGATGGGGGTCTGATGCGCACGAAACTCATCGTAGGCAATTGGAAAATGAATGGCAGCCGCGCCGTGAATGCGGCGCTGCTCGAGGGCGTGGTTGCGGGAATGGCTGGCGCGCGCGCCGAAGCGGCGGTCTGCGTGCCGGCGCCCTACCTGCAACAATGCCAGGATGTCTTGACTGGAACACAAGTCGCCTGGGGCGCGCAGGATGTGTCGGTACATTCCTGCGGCGCCTATACCGGTGAGATCTGCGCCAGCATGCTGGCCGAGTTCGCCTGTCGCTATGTGATCGTCGGCCACTCCGAGCGCCGCGCCTACCACCGCGAAAGCAGCGAGCTGGTGGCGGAAAAGGCGAGGGCGGTGCTGGCCGACGGCATGACGCCGATCGTCTGCGTCGGCGAAACGCTGGCGCAGCGCGAGGCCGGCGAGACGGTGCCGGTGGTGAGCGGCATGCTCGGCGCCGTGCTCGGCTTGCTGGCGCCGGAGCAGGTGGCGCAGATCGTGGTTGCGTACGAGCCCGTATGGGCGATCGGCACCGGCATGAATGCGACGCCGCAGATGGCGCAGGAAGTGCATGTCGGCTTGCGCGAGCAACTGCGCGCACGCAATCCGGAGGCGGCGCAGACCGTGCGCATCCTGTACGGCGGCAGCATGAAGCCGGAGAATGCGCGGGAACTGCTGGCCGAGCCGGATATCGATGGCGGGCTGATCGGCGGGGCGGCCTTGAAGGCCGCGGATTTCCTGGGCATCATCCACGCGG
>Ga0265780_10005329_pt1 | contig 16334 bp, 20 predicted proteins | sample P1T30metagenome_FD_192432 | JGI IMG/M metagenome (GOLD analysis project Ga0265780, IMG submission 192432) | Plant litter microbial communities from East Loma Ridge, Irvine, California - P1 T30 | ecosystem: Environmental > Terrestrial > Plant litter > Unclassified | place: USA: California... | reverse complement strand
GCGCGACCCGTCCGACCGGGCAACAAATCAGCGATCAACACCCACTGAGCATCCGAGAGCAACTGGAAGCGAGGCACCCCAACAGCATCCAGGAATCACGAGCAACCGATTACAAGACACGCCCTAGGTCCTCTCGCGTTACCGTCGACGTGCGCTCGGGCTGCCCCCCCCCACGTTCGATCGCAGCTGCTTGGGTCAGCCTCTAAGTTTGATCCGAGTGGTACCGGCCCCGGTCCTGCTTTTCCCCTTGCGGGCCGGGGCCGCTTCATGTCGGCGGCCTCTGCGCGCCAGCGAGCTCCTCGAGCACGGAAGCGTTGAGCGGGCCGCAGTTCAGTGCCGGCGGCCTGCGTTGTCTGAGCTGCCCCGCCTGCGGCGGCCTTTTCTGACTGATATGAGCCGGCTCCGCCAGCGGAGTGCTTGTCGAACACCGGAGGGGTTCGTTGTTTGCCCGGGAAGCCTTCGGCGGTTGCACGGACGAGGTTCCGGGGTACAAGCCGTCGCCACCGCCGCACGCGAGAACTTCCGACCGGCCCCGTCAGCTGGATCTCCTGCGTCGGCGGGAGGGGGCCGGTCAAAATTTCTCGGAGCGTCGCCGCTTTGGGCTTGCATCCCGGCCCCTCGTCCGATCGGCACTTCGTGCCTTCCCGGGCAAACAACGAAAGGGAGAGGAAGAAGGGCCGCCCCGTTGAGCTGCTGCAGCAGGACCGGGGTCGGATGATCGGTCGGCCAAGCCCATCCGCCGATCATCGGGCTGCAAGCCCGGGACTACTACCTCCGTGTCGACGGAACGACTGCTCCGTTGACCCGTCAGTCATCGGCCGGTTCATCGACATCACCGCGACCGGCACCACGGTGACGTTCCGCACGACGGCCAACCGGCCAGTGAACACGCCCGCTGCCGGGCGCAACGCCAAATCCGCCCTGTGTGTGCGGGAAGGCAGGAACAGCCCCGCTCCCCGCACACACAGTCTGTGCTCTCAGCCCCCGAGGACATCTCCGAGAAGATCCATCAGTGGATCGGTGAGGTCAAGCGAATTGAGGATGTCGTTGATCAGTTCATCCACGGTGTTGCTCCTTTGCATCAGTGCGCGGCGCGGCGGCCGTGCCCAGTTCTCTGAACGTCGCCGAACTCCTCGGCAACGTGTTCGTTTTACTCCGTCCAGCCGCGCTCGTCCGAACAGTGGGTCCTTACTTTCGTCTCACGGATACCAGCGCAGTTACAGGGACACGCCGTTAGATCCGAGCTGTGAATATTCGCTGATCTGCGGTTCTGGTCACGCTCGCATACGTCACTCGCCCGCGGGCGGTGCCACCGCGCGGAGGTAGGCATGCACTCTGAACCGCCCTGGTTTCTCTGCCGGCGGGTTACGGGTGGCTGGCGAGCTGCCTCGTAACGTGTGTGTCAGCGTAGTGGGCGTGTTCGTACTCGGCTGGTGGGAGCATGCCGAGGGTGGAGTGGAGCCGGCGGTTGTTGTACCGCTCGACCCACGCGGCGGTGGCGTACTCGACGTCATCGATGCTGCGATACGCGCCCGGGTGGAACACGTTGGTGCGGACGCACTCGGTCTTGTACAGCCCGTTGATCCTCTCCATGAGCGTTGTCACACGCGGGTCAGCCACGAGTCGACCGAGCCGTCGGGGCCGGCGACGAGGTACACATGCGCGGCGCTGGTGAGGCCGAGCGCAGTATTCGCGTGGACCAGTGGCGCGATCGCGTCGTTGGTCGCTGCGAACAGGAACCCGCAGTCCAAAGGGCCGTTGGCTGTTAGCGCGTGCACGGTGATCAATCCGGAGTACCGATCGCGGTTGAGGTAGGCGGGGAAATCCGCCGCACCATCGCACGCGCCAGCAGGTCCGCGTGCAGGTTGTCCCACGCGATCACTGGTTCGAACGGCGGGATCGGCACCGATACAGCCGGGCATCCCTCATCCGATGATGAAGCAGCGGTAGCGCGGAACTGGCAGATCATCCACCCGACCGCAGCCATAGCCACCAACGGCAAACCGAACCCGGCGCCGGCAGCGCCAGCCGCGGCCCCCACGATCGCGACGGCGATACAGCAAGCCTCGAGCGCGAGCGTTCGCATCAACGGCCGTGCGTGACGAGGCGCCGCATCAGATCGATCAACGCGTCCGCGTGCTCCTCCCGGATCTGCGGATCAGCCAGAGCAGCATGCTTATCGACAGCGGTGAGGTACTCGAACACGGCAGCGCGAGCGTCATCCCACCGCAGCGTCTGCTCAACCATCCGGTGATTGGTGATGAACTTCGGCGGTGTCGCTGACATCAACGTCATGCGGGTGATCCTTTCGACATTGAAACGGTTGAACACTAAACTACACATAACGACGGTGCGACCGGCGCTACCGTGAGGAGGTCAACGTGTTCGTTGGGATCGTCGCGACCGGGCCCGTCCGGCAGCTCGGCTGGCTTCAGACCTCACCTACCCCCTCGTCTGCGATGAGCTACAAACGGTCGGTAGAGGCACGCCGGGAGTACGCGGCCCTTGGGTTGGCACAGTTACGGTGCGCAAGGGCGGCGTTGGACGGCAGACAGAATCGTCTGTATGTTCAGAATATGAGCGGTTACTTGTTAGCAACGTTGGGCCTGGTCGGGATCGTCGCAATGACGGCGCTTCTCTCCCGTTCCCTGGATACGTATGTGCAGCGACTCCAGCAGCGGCAGCAGCCCGACCGGCCGGATGCCACCACCGCCCACTCTGAGCTGTGAGTGCTGTGGCCGCGCCTGGACCTGAAGGCAATAGGCATCTTGACCGCCACGAGACGTCGGACTATGCGGTTTCGCATGCACTGTCTGCCGGCTGGTATGTCGACCCTGGCGGGGCCATCCGATGGTGGGATGGACACGGATGGACGAACATAGTCCGTGCGCGAGCCCGCAACCCGCTGATCGAGTCAGCGCTCCCCTGCGTGCCCTCAAGGAGCCAGCCATGGGCTCCTGTTACGCAACGTTCTCGGCTGGATTGACGTCATGCGCCTCACATCAGCTCTCACCGGCTCCCACAGTGATCTCGACAACGGGATGGACGAGCGGAATGGATCGACGCATGCGGTCCTCGAGGCGCTCCTCCAACTGCACCTCTCTTACAATGCCGCGCTGGAACGGATCTGCGCCGCCGCAGGCACCAACACCACAGCAGCGGCCGCGCTTCGGGAGATCATCAGTGCTGAACGCCTCGGATCCCCGCTTGGCCGCAGCGACCTTGCCCTGATCCTCTGCATCAGCACCCCAAGCGTGACGACCCTGCTACACACCCTTGAAGAGGCCGGCTTAGCAGTACGGGTGCCGCACCCCACCGACCGACGCTGCACCCTCATCCGTAGTACGCCTTCGCTCAACGCGGGTCTCGTCGCCCTGGACGATCGCATCAAATCACTCGCCGCCACCCTTGCCCCCGAAGACGCCCACACCATCACACGCTTCTTCAACCACGTCTCCGACGTCCTCGAAAACCCCCACTGAGCCAAGGCCCCTCCCTGCAGGCGCGCCCGCGGGGTAAGAAAGGGGGCGCCATTTGCACCTCGGATTGGCATCCTCTGGCTACGCGGTATCAGTTGCCCCGTCCACTTAGACAAGGTCAGGCCACACCGCGCCAAGAGCTCCAGTGTGGTCAGGATGCGACAAGGAAGCAGTAGCCGGCAGCCCAAAGCAGCGTCGCCGCAACGATAATTAACGCCACGCGAACGCGTTGCCGGTGCGCGCTTCTCGAGCCCTTCCGCAATCGTGTGCGCTGCCATGCAAGTACGGAGTGTGCTTCCTCGAGGACGGGTCTGCTGCACGGATATGTGACATCTGATCTGGCTTGCCCGGTGGGGGCCTGGAAGGATGCACTCGTGCCCAAGCCCTGCCCGCAGGAGTTCCGCGATGACGTCGTCCGGGTCGCTCAGAATCGTGAGCCGGGAGTGACGATCGAGCAGATCGCCGCCGACTTCGGTGTCCACCCGATGACGTTGACGAAGTGGCTTCGCCGCGCAGCCGTCGACGACAGGGAACGAACAGGAACCACGCGCGCCGAGTCCGAGGAGGTCCGTGAGCTGCGGCGCCGGAACCGGCTCCTGGAGCAGGAAGTCGAGGTGCTCCGACGGGCGGCGGCGTATCTGTCGCCGGCGAATCTGCCGGGAAAGGCTCTACCCACTCGCGAGCGAGATCGCCGCGGACGGGATCCCCGTCGCGGTGACGTGCCGGGTTCTCAAGCTCTCCCGTCAGCCCTACTACCGGTGGTTGGCGGCTCCGATTTCGCAGGCCGAGGTGATGGCGGCGTATCGAGCGAACGCGTTGTTCGATGCGCACCGCGATGATCCCGAGTTCGGGTACCGGCTCCTCGTCGACGAGGCCCGCGATGCCGGCGAACCGATGGCGGACCGGACCGCGTGGACGATCGTGTCGGACAACGCCTGGTGGAGCGTGTTCGGGAAGAAGCGTGGCAAGAACGGCAAGAAGCCCCGCCCCGCAGTCCACGACGACTTGTGCACGGTGACCGACGAGCATGGTCGGGTCCGGCACGTGTTCACCGCCGCGACGCCGAACCGGCTGTGGTTGACCGACATCACCGAGCACACCACCGCGGAGGGCAAGCTCTACCTCTGCGCGGTCAAGGACGCCTACTCCGGACGCATCGTGGGGTACTCGATCGACTCCCCGAATGAAGTCGCAGCTGGCAGTTTCGGCGTTAGAGAACGCGGTCCGGATGCGTGGCGACGTGGCCGGTTGTGTCCTGCATTCGGATCGAGGATCGCAATTTCGGAGCCGGAAGCTGCGTCGGGCACTCACCTGCCACGGCATGGTCGGATCGATGGGCAGAGTCGCTTCCTGTGGTGACAACGCCGCGATAGAGGGCTTCTTGGCGCTCTTGCAGAAAAACGTCCTGAACCGACGCGCGTGGGCAACGCGTGAAGAACTACGAATCGGAATCGTGACGTGGATCGAACGGACCTACCATCGGCATCGCCGTCAGGCCCGCCTCGGCCGATTGACGACCCATCGAGTTCGAAACCATCATGAAGACGAACGTCGTACTGGCGGCGTGACTAGAACCGTCGCCTATCCGTGCAGCAGACCCTTACTGTTCGACGTGGCGGGACAACGACCTGCAAGCGGAAGCGGAACGTCTCGCGCGTCGCGTCGCGCAGGCCACCGGCGCCGATGTGCGGCAGCTCACCCACGGACATCACGGCCGCGGCGATCGGGCCGGTCGGTGTCGTTGACGCCGCCGGAAGTGAACCCGGTGCCGCAGCAGCTGCGCTGCCGCAACGGCGAGAGCATGTTCCGCATCCACCGCGCGGAGCAGTACACGTCGGAGAAGACACTCCGCACCGAGGAAACGGTCCTGCATGCCGCCCGCACAGCAGACGGGTTCAGCATGCCCGCCGCACGCTTCGATGCCGCGATCGCTCGCTTCAACGCCGCCCAGGTCCCTGACGGCCGCCACGCACTGAACGCCGGGCAGATCGCGTTGGCGCGCCACTTCGCAACCGCGGGCACCCGTATCCGGACCGGGATCGGCCCCGCCGGGACAGGGAAGACGACCGCGATGCGTGCCACCGTGTATGCCGTCGAAGACGGCGGTGGCCGGGTCCTCGTGCTAGGCACGACCGCGAAGCGCACCGGTGTCCCCGTCGCATTGACCGGAACACGCTGCTGCTGGTCGATGAAGCATCGATGGCGGGCACGCCCGAACTCGGACGGCTCCTTGCCCTTGCCGATGAGCACGGCGCGGCCCTGCTGCCGCTGGGCGACCCGGCGCAGCACGGCTCAATCGGTGCCGGCGGCATCCTGCGCCTGCTGGACCGGGAGACCGATGTTGCCCGGTTGAACGAGGTGTACCGCTTCTCCGGCCCAAAGGCGAAGGAAGAAGCCGCGGCGTCGCTGCAGATCCGCGCCGGCAACGTGGAGGGGCTGAACTTCTATATCGAGAACGGCCGCGTGTTCGCCGGTACCCGTGACAAGGTCATGGATCGGGTCTACGTCGGCTGGAAACGCGACATCGACGCCGGGAAGTCATCGCTGATGATCGTCGGCACGAGCGAAGAAGTGTCTGCGTTGAACGCCCGAGCGCGCGCTGACCGCGGCACCGCCGGTGCTGTTGCGCGGGACGGACACGCCCTCGCGGACAGCAACACGGTCAGTGTCGGAGACACGATCCTGACCCGCAACAACGACCGCCGGCTCCGGATGAACCAGGGCAAGGACTGGGTGCAGAACGGCGACCTGTGGACGGTGACCGCGGTCGGCCCGTACGGGGTGATGGCCAAACACCACGGCCACGGCGGCACCGTCACCCTGCCACTGACCTACGTGGACGAGCATGTACAGCTGGGCTACGCGTCAACCAGTTACGGCGTGCAGGGCGACACCGTCGGCACATCCGGGTCCGTGATCGACCCGGACCGCAGCACCTGGGCTGAGGCGTACGTCGACACGAGTCGCGCGAAGGAAGAGAACCGGATCTACGTCGTCATCGACAAGCCGTTGGACTCCTCCGGCCACACCGACGACGAACGAGAACAGTCCATCCGTGGCGCGTTGGAACAGATCCTCGCCCGCGACATCGCACCGAAGTCCGCGACCGAGACGATGCGCGCCGAACAGGACGCCACATCCAACCTCGCGACGTTGCTGCCCCAGTACGACCACGCCCGCACCGCCGCGCTGGACCCGAAAGCGATCGAACGCGCCGAGGGTGCGGTGCGGGCGGCGTTGCCGAAGGAGCTCGCCGATCGGATCATTGATGACGAAGCATGGGCGACGTTCGCAGCGCGCCTGTCGACCACGACCTCGCCGGCACGCACCTGCCGTCCACCCTGAGCGGGTTGGTGCGGCGGCGGGACCTCGACACGATCGATCCGATCAAGTCTCCGGCGCGGGTGTACTGGTGGCGGCTTGGTCCGGTCACCACGATCGGCACCGACCTGGAACCCATCGACGGGCTCCCGAAGTGGATCACCCCGTTCAACCAGCACCTCGGCGCACCCGAGGTGCGCACCTGGCTGCAGACGCAACAAGGCCTGATGCGAGACCGCGTGCAGTTCCTCGTCGACCGGGTCATCACCGATCCGCCGGCATGGGCAGAACCTTTCGGCGCCGTCCCCGAGGATCCGAAGCGGGCTGCGCAGTGGCGGGAGGGCATTGGCCGGATTGTTGCGTATCGGGAAGCGTTCGGCGTGCCGACAGTGAGGCTGTCCTGTCCGAGGAGTCGCGGGGTGCGCACGCCGTGATGGCATGGCGGACGCCCGCGCCGCCGGCCTGGACCTCCGGAGCCGCAGGAACGCCTGGCTCGCGAGCAGGCGACAACGACCGCGACGCTGACGCACACGGCGGCGGCGGTTGACGTGGACGGGCTGCTGGAGCGTTGGCCGGCGTGGGTTCGCCAGTACGGTGTCGAACCGCATGATGGTGCTGATCGGGAAGCAAGGCGAGTCCAGCTCGCGACCGTCGCCGCGTACCGGGACGACCACGGCATCCCGGATGAGGTGCTGCGAATCCCGAGCCCTGGCCATGTTGACCGGGCCGAGCGGCACGCGTGGGCAGTCGCCGACGAGGCGCACGAGGACCTCCGCCGCACTGGGTGGGTCCGCGACCGCGACGGCGCCGACCGGAACACGGCTGGTGCGGCCGTGGATGTGCCGGCGAACCCGGCACGAGTGTCGAAGTTGCGGCCGGAGTACGCCGGCATCGATCCGGTCGACAAGACCGCGTATCAGCCGGGCGAGATCGCGCAATGCGATCTCTGGTTCCCCGAGACTCCGATCCCGGTCGCGGCTGGTCAGGACCGCGTCCTGCCTGTGCTGGTGATGGTCCTGGGGTTCTCCCGCACGATCACGGCACAGATGATCCAATCCAGCCCACAAGGACGCTGCAGCACGACTCCGGGCCGCGTTCAACACGCGGCTAGCATCATCCCGTCGGCACGCGGACGGGCATCCCGTCGCGATCCGCGCACTGACGGACTACGACACCCTCTTCGGCGTTGACTTCGACCCCGCGCGGACCACCACCGTGCCGGAAGCCACCTGACCAGGGGTTGTCCGATTCCTGGACCTTTGTAGATTTAGGGCGCTTTTGCCATCCTCAATAAAAGGAGAACACCCCTGATGACACCCACCCGAACCGCTGACGAGACCACTACCTCGAGTCCACCGACGGAGCGGGTCGGCTCACGGCTGGCTTACCTGGCTCGAGCGTTGAAGACCCCACGATCGGGAAGGTCTGTGAAGAGCTCGGCGATCGCGCCCGCGAGGAGAACTGGGCGCACGAGGAATACCTCGTCGCGGTCCTGGAACGGCAAGTCGCGGACACGGAGTCCGCCGGCACGATCATGCGGATCCGGACCGCGCACTTCCCGCAGGTCAAGACCCTCGAGGACTTCAACCTCGACCACCTCCCGTCTCTCCGCCGCGACGTGTTGCCGCATCTGGCGACGAGCACGTTCGTTGCGAAGCGGGAGAACGTGGTCCTGCTCGGCCCGCCCGGGATCGGGAAGACCCACCTCGCGATCGGGCTTGGCGTGAAGGCACCCACGCCAGCCACTCGGTGCTGTTCGACACGGCGAACAACTGGATCGCTCGCCTCGCGGCCGCGCAACACAAGGGCCAGCTCGAGCAGGAGCTGAAGAAGATCCGCCGCTACAAGCTGATCATCGTCGACGAGATCGGCTACGTCCCGTTCGACACCGACGCCGCGAACCTGTTCTTCCAACTCGTCGCATCCCGTTACGAGCAGGGGTCGATCATGGTCACCAGCAACCTGCCGTTCAGCCGGTGGGGTGAGACGTTCGGTGACGACGTCGCCGCGGCCATGATCGACCGGCTCGTTCACCACGCGGAAGTCCTCACACTCTCTGGCGATTCCTACCGCACCCACGGCCGCCGCGAGCTTCTTGGACAGAGTGGCCGGGACGACAAGAACTGACCCCAGGGGGTCAAGATTCAGACGGCAAAAAGGGACGAACCTTCACTCGGCATTGACACCGTCAGGTTGGTGACACTCGGGCTGCGGGCGTGAGTCCGTGGCTCGAGTGGATCCGCTCAGTGTTGTAGTGCTCGATCCAGGGCGCAAGAGCGTCGGCGCGGGCTTGGTTGCTCGTGATGGGTTGCCGGTAAGCCTACTCGGCTGCAAGGGTCCGTTTAAAGCGTTCGACCTTGCCATTCTGCCACGGGCAGTGCGGCTTGATGAACTTCTGCTTCACTTGCAGCCACGCGACGGCGTCTCTGAACGCGGTCGAGTGGCGGTAGGCGAACGCGTTGTCGGAGATGACCCGTTCGATCCGGCTCAAGCCGTGCTCGGCGAAGTAGGCGGCAGCCCGGGTGGGAACTCCGCGGCCATGGTCCCTTTCTCGTCCGGGTGGACCTCCGCATAGGCCAGGCGGGTGTGGTCATCGACCGCGGCGTGGACGTAGTCGAACCCGATCGGATTTCTCCGGTCACGCGTGCTCGCGGCACAGCCATGGATCTGCACCGTCGGGATGGCAACTATGGCCAAACCCACCGAACAAGTGGGCTCGAAGTTGGCCTACCTGAACGATGGAGAGAACCGTCCACACACCACACGAACGAGAACCCCCATGCCAGGAGAGCAACGTGGAATCGCCGGGTACCTCACCGCGCCAGTCCTGCTCCTGGGGCTGCTCTTCGCCGCCGCGGATGTCGCAGACGGCATCGCGGGTGCACCGGCACCAGCTCACGATGGAAGCTACCCAGCCTCTGTGTTCGGCACATCCGTGCGCCCCGACGTCGCACTCATCCTGATCTTCACGATGCTGACTATCGGCGCCGCGATCTCGCCGTGGCGACGAGCGCTCGGAATCGCCAAGTCTCGCGTTGGATTTGTAGGAAATCTTCGAATCGCTCCCGTTCGCGCTGCTGGAACGCGTCGAAGCTCTCTGGTCTATCTGCCATCGTTCTCTCCCGGGTTCGTTCGATCGCCACCCTGACGATCTGATCAGAAGATACGCTCCCGTTTAGGATGATTTCCAGCACCGGTCGTCGCTGTCAAGCAGAAGTGGGCCACCGGAGGTGGAGTAGCTCTCTTATTTGGAGAGGGGGTGGGCCCCCTCTCCAGAAAAGAGCTATCGTCGGCGCGGTCACAGGTCGAGAGTTGCCGCTACCTCTGCCTCGATGCCCTCGCCAAGAGCCGCCTCGCCTTCGTTTCCGGGAAGGAGGTGAACACCAATACCGCCCTCGAGCTCCGCGCGTACACCCCATCGAGGGAACACACGGCTGGACCCTTCCAAGGACTTGCCCGACAGTGTCTCCGCCATCCTGAGGTCGCGACGTTCCGTCGATAGCTGCTGCTCAGCGGGTAGCAGTCGGCTTGCGGGTTGCGGATATCCGAGGCGCGCTCCGGTACCCGCGAGTGTAGGTATCAACGTGGATCAACCGTTTCGCTCAGGCCGTTCACCTGGCCAACCCGAACCGCTGGCATGTTTCGCGCCGCGCTCTCTCCTTCGCTTTCATCGCATCCTGGAGTTCTCATGAAGAAGGTTTTGACGGCGCTTGCTGCGCTCGTCCTCGCTGCTGCCGGTGTGCTCACTGGCACGACCGCCGCAAACGCGGCAGGTACCGCACTGTTCTGTTCTGGTCAGGAGATCCTGACGTATACCCCTGCCCCGGCAATGGCTTTCACCGACACGTTGACCGTGCATGAGGAGTCGTACAACTGCCAGAACAACGCGTACGGCATCACTGGCACCCTGTTGCCTTCTGCCACTGTGGAGACTCTGTCTTCGAGCTGCACGACTGGTATTCGCCCCAATGAGCAAGAAACCGTGACCTACGGGTGGAACGACTTGGAATCGAGCACCGTGACGTACACCCGGTTTAGCACGACGGTGAACAACAACCGGTTCAACGTCACCGCACGCGGCACCATCACGAACGGTCTCCTCGAGGGCGCGACCGTGATCCGTACCAGTTCGCTCACCTCACTGCGGAACCTCTGCGGCGCGCTCACCGCGGTGCAGACCTCCGCCAGCAACACCACCATTCAGGTCCTAGCGCCGTGATGACGCCCCATCTCAACGCCGAGCACTGACCGGATCGGCGGTGACTCGAGGGAGACCAAGCAGTTGGGGCCCTGCCGCCATTTTGGTGGCGGGGCTCTGCTGCGTTGCCGTGGGGTCAGGTGCCTGTTGGCGGTGTCAGCGTGGTGCCGCATTTTCAGCGCACCTGCGGGAGTCATGGCCGGCGAGTGGCGCTCGGTTACGGTGGTGTGTGGAGGGTTTGATATGGGTACTCGCTGAATCGTTTCCGGCACGCGGCGGCGAATCTGCCCATGTGGCGGAACCCGCACCGGCGGGCTATGTCCGCAACGGACGCCGTACCCGGTGGCAGTGTGCGGAGTTCGGTGCGGGCCCGGTCCAGGCGGATTCCGCGGAGATACACCATCGGCGAGCAGCCCAATTCCCGTTGGAATGTGTCCTGCAGGCCGCGAACGCTGAGTCCTGCTGCGGCTGCGATGTCTGCCGTGGTGACGGTTTCGTGTGCATGGTCGTGGAGATACGTGGTCGCAGCGGTGACCCGGTCGTTTGTCTTGCCAGTTCCGGTGGGATGCGGTTCGCCGCGGAGCGGGTAGAGCTGGAGCAGGGCGCGGGCAACGTTACGGCGAGCATCCTGCCAGGCGGCGGAACCGGGGCCGTCGTCGCGGAACGCTGCGACGACTTGAGCGAGGCAGGATCGTCGGTCCGAGCGGGGGCGTGTGGGCGCGTGTGCTGGAGAGACGCAGGGTCTGCCCCGAGTTTGGTTGGACGGCCAATCGACTTCGGTGACGCCCAACGCGCCCGCTACCGCAGGCACAACGTCGTCGAACGCTGCTTCAACAAGCTCAAGCAATGGCGCGGGATCGGGATGCGCACTGACAAGCTTGCCCGCAACTACCACGCCGGACTCCGCCTCGCCTCGGCACTCCACTGGCACGCCACCACCTTTAGCAACACGCCCTAAGGTCGGGGGCACGTTCACGGCAGCTTTCCGGGGCACATCGTCGGCAGGGATGGGGTCATTCGATCAGGCCGTACTCGCGGGCAAATCTCGCAGCTGCGCCCCTGGTCGGAGCACCGACGCGCTCCATGATGTGCGCGATGTGGGATTTAACCGTCGCTTCCGAGATACACAGTCGCTGCGCGATGGCCCGGTTCGTGCGCCCTTCGCCGAGCAGGGCGAGGACCTCGACTTCTCGCGCGGTGATCCGCGGAGCCGGGGTTCCGGGGTCGGCGTGCATAGTCGGGATGAAGAACGGCTCGCCCGCCATCGCGGCCCGGGTGGCCGTGACCACTTCCGATGGATTCGCGCCCTTGAGGACGAACCCCACCGCTCCCGCTTCTTCGGTGCGGGAACGATCTGCGGGAGTCGAGTGTCCGGACAGGATGACGATCCGAGGTGGTTGCGGGAGGCGTCGGAGTGTCCGCGTGAGCTCGATCCCGGCGAACCGTCCGCCTTCTGCCCCGAAGTCCAGGTCCACCAGGGCGACGTCTGGGCGCAGGTCTTGCGCCACGCGATGTGCTTCCTCCGGCGACGCTGCCTCGAGCACGGAGAATGGATCGCCGCTGGTCTCGAGTGTGTGGCGGACACCGGCACGTACGAGTGCGTGGTCGTCGGCGATGAGGACGGAGGTCGTCGACGCGCTACGTGCGTCGGCGTCGTATGGGATGCGGTGGTAGGTCGCTTGGGCCGTGGTTCCGTCGGCGTCCGAGGCCAGGTGGAACGTACCTCCGATTTCCGCGACACGTTCCCGCGTCGACCGGAGGCCGAAGCACCTGCCGGACCAGATTGCACGCTCCTCCGTTGACGGGTTGATTCCGACCCCGTCATCGTCCACGCGGACGATGACGTCGTCGGCACCGACGTTGATACGGATGGTCGCGTGATGCGCCCGGGCGTGCTGCACCACGTTCGCCATGAGGCTCTGCACGATCCGCACGGCGGTGATCTGGTCTGTTGGGTTGAGCTTCAACATTGTCTCGACCTGGATCTTCACCGTCAGTCCGAAGCGCTGCCACTGCGACTCGGCAAGGAAACGGAGGAACCCCTCGAGTCCGAGGTCGTCAAGCCGCGGGGGTGCCAGCGCTCGGACGAAACAGCGCGCGTCGGCGAGGAGCCGCTCCGCGATACGGTCCGCTGCGAGGACACCGTCGATCTCCGTAGATGGAAGCGCGACGGACGTACTCGATCGGAGGAAGTAACGCAGAGTTGCGAGGTCTTGAATCAGGATGTCGTGGATGTCCCGGGATAGGCGGGCCCGTTCGGACAGGACCCCCTGCTCGTACCCGGTTTGAAAACTGCTGTCCATTCCTGTTGCTCCGGAACGGGCCTGGGCCGAGCGGCGCGACCACGCCACTCGGGCCCCGGCCGGTGTCATCCGAGGATGAAGTTGGCTCGGTCCTGGAACTGGAAGAAGCTCCAAAAGCTACCCGCCTCGACATAGGCGTTACCCGGGTAGAACCCACGCGCTTCCTTCGTGATCGACCATAGCCCGTCCGACTGGACCTCGGTCGCCCCATAAGGCGTGCACGGTTTCCCGATCGTGCAGCCAGTGACTGTGATGATGTCCCCCGGGATACCCCTACCCCGGACGGTCAACCGTGTCGAACTCGCAGACAGCACACTTCCCTCTTCAGGGCTCTCGATGAGGACCTGCTTGACCTGGACAGTCAGGGGATCAGAGGTGTTGCTTCGGCCGTCCTTGTCCTGGAGTGCCGTGACCGTCAGGCGTGGCTCGTCCCGCTGTCCTGAAGCCCATTCCAGCGACCAGGTGCCCTCCTTCGTCACGTCGACCCTGGGGGACCCCGGAAGTGGAGTGTGCTTCTCGTCGGCGAGACGGATCCGCGCTCCAGCCTCTCCGGTGCCGGTGAGCCGCATCGTCGGTGAGACCTCGTTGCGCGGGGGAGCGATGATCGTTGGTATTGCCAATGATGGCTGCGCCGCGACCGTCGCCTGGTAGTAGGCGGGGTTACTGCCGGGAGATTCCGGTGTAGTGACCTTAATTGCGAACGCACCGGACGTGGTACCGGCGGTCATGGCGGGCGCGGTAGCGAGACCAGACGCATTGGTGGGCACCTTCACCACGGAACGTCCGGGCTCGCCAAAGTAGGAGCCGGTCTTACCAGTGATTTCGTATTGCACGACGGCGTCGGGAACCAACCTCCCGCCCATCTCGCGGACTTCGTTGCGGAGGTTTTTCGCGAACGCTTCGCCGGCTCGGGCTGTCTGGTTGTCAACGTCTCCGAATCCGCTTATCTCCCATGCTGGCGCGTCGCTCCTGCTGTCGGGGGTCGCGACGGCAGGGAGAGCCGACACGGCGGCGCCTCCGATGCTCAACATCGCGGCCATGCCGGCCCCTGCCGCCGCCGTCAGCAGCCGCAAGCGCTGATGCTTCTTGAACATGCTCTCTCCTTTTCCTGGCCAGTGCAGAAGCCTCGGAGCAGGCGGAACGAGCCAGTCGCTGTCCTTGGCCGCTTCGGAGGCTGTCCTCGAAGGGTAGGAAGCGTGCTTATGGTCGCGCATCGTCACAATTGTGGATCTCCATCGAGGGCAAGTACCGAGACGACAACGGAGCGACTGCGGTGATGTCACGCTTCGTCGGATTGAGAGCGGGCACGTGCTGCCGGAGCGCGTTGTCGCTGCCGCGTGAAGGTTCACCCCGGAGTGCCGTGGTGGGTTCTAGTCATCGTCGCAACACTCGATCGATCGTTCGATGACCGTAGCAGCGCGGTGAAGAGCTGGGCTGGTGACCGATCGCTCAGCACTTGTCGTGGGCGGTTGTTGAGCTCGTGCTCGACTGCGAGGAGGTGTTCACGAAAGTGCGTTCGGAGGTTGGTGCCCTTTGGGAAGTACTGCCGGAGCAGCCCGTTCGTGTTCTCGTTGCTGCCGCGCTGCCACGGTGAGCGTGGGTCGGCGAAGAACACGTCGATGCCGTACTTCTCAGAGATCGTGCGGTGTCGAGCCATCTCTGTGCCCTGATCCCAAGTGATGGACCGGAACAAGCCCGGCGGCAGGTTGCTCATGCGATCCCCGATCGATGCGCTGAGGGTGTCGCTGTCACGGCTCGCCAGGTGCAGCAGCCGAACCGTTCGGGTGGTGCGTTCGACTAGTGTGCCGATCGCGGAACCCTGTCCCCGGCCGATGACGAGATCGCCCTCCCAATGCCCGGGCTCGGCACGGTCTTCGGGCGCGAACGGCCGATCCCGGATGGTGAGCATCGGTTGCTCGAACCAGTGGCGACGTCGATCGGCTTGCACATGCGCACGACGCCGGCTCCGCCCCGGACGCAGCGGCGAGGAGACGAAGGGTGCCACCACTACCGGGTGCACGAGCGCGGATCCGGGCTCCTAGGGCGTGTTGATCAAGGGGTTCGGGTTGTTCGTCGGTGAGTCTTGATGGGTGACGCGTCGCGAGATCTCTGATGAGGTGTGGGTCGTTCTGCAGCCGATGCTGCCAGCGGTGAAGACCACGGGAAGGCCGTGGACGGATCATCGCTCAGCGAGGGGATGGTGTGGAAGTACCGGACCGGAGCGCCGTGGCGGGATGTGCCGGAGCGGTTCGGGAAGTGGAACTTGGTCTACAAGCGCTTCAACCGGTGGGCCGCGGACGGCACCTGGGAGCAACTACTCGCGGAAGTCTACAAACTCGCGGACGCGACCGGCGAGGTGGACTGGGTGGCATCGATCGACTCGACGATCGCGCGCGTGCATCAGCAAGGTCGCATCCCACACGGCGGCGGGTGGCGTGTGCACGGCCGCGGGTCTGCCCAGGACCGCGCCGCGGGAGTGAAACGCGACCGCGCAGCCCGGCAGGGCGCGAGCGGGTCTCGCGGGTTCCGGTTTCTGCACCATGCCGTCGATGACCACTCCCGGTTGGCGTATTCAGAGATCCACGACGACGAACGCAAGGGCACTGCTGCAAGCTTCTGGGTCCGCGCGAACGCGTTCTTCGCTGCCGCTGGTATTCACGTCGAGGCCGTGATGACCGACAACGGTTCCTGTTACCGTTCCCGCGAGTTCGCCACCGCACTCGGCGACGCCAAGCACCGGTTCACCAAGCCCTACCGGCCCCAGACCAACGGGAAGGTCGAACGGTTCAACCGGACCCTCGCCTCCGAGTGGGCCTACGCACGCCCCTACGCCAGTGATGCAGCCAGGACCGCGACGTACGCGGACTGGCTGCATCACTACAATCACCACCGACCACACACCGGCCTCGGCGGCCAAACCCCATCAGATCGCGTCCACAACCTCACGGGGAACTACACCTAGGGCGTGTCTTGTAATCGGTTGCTCGTGATTCCTGGATGCTGTTGGGGTGCCTCGCTTCCAGTTGCTCTCGG